>Ga0307376_10003034_pt1 | contig 15898 bp, 17 predicted proteins | sample TR2MG_FD_202536 | JGI IMG/M metagenome (GOLD analysis project Ga0307376, IMG submission 202536) | Soil microbial communities from Risofladan, Vaasa, Finland - TR-2 | ecosystem: Environmental > Terrestrial > Soil > Coastal area > Acid sulfate soil | place: Finland: Risofladan, Vaasa | collected...
CGAGAAGAACGTTAAGATTTACGGGAGTAAGCGCCCGGAACCGCTTACGGTGGCTATGGCGGCGGGGTACCACCCCTTCCCATTCCGAACAGGGCCGTTAAGCCCGCCAGCGCCGATGGTACTGCCGCAAGGTGGGAGAGTAGGCCGCCGCCGGTTTTTTGTCCCGAGCTCAACTGAGCTCGGGACTTTTTTTGTTTATACCCCTGAACGAATTGCCGAATCCATTTCCATTAACTCGGTTGGCAGCACAACTCCCTTATTCAAAACTTATTGATATCCCCAAATAAAAAGGAGCAGAACCCTTTCTGGGTAATGCTCCGAACTGTTGTTGTTTTATCGGTTAATCTATTTCTTTAGCGCTTTAGCCATTTCGTGGAGTTTGATGTCTTCATCGCTTTTTGGCACAATTTCAAGGTTGTGTGAAATCGGTTTGGTGGTGTCGTCTACATAAATAAAGGTAATAAACCCACTAACGAAAGGTTCTTCCACACTGCCGGCACGAATTACATCGATGTGGGCAATAAGGCTACTCCTGCCTGCTAATACAATTTTGGAGGTAAACTTAAGAATTTGACCAGGCCGTGCAGGCTTGGTGAAGTACATTCCATGAATTTTAAGACAAACCACGTGCTGCGGATCAACCAGTGAGGCTGCGGCGATAAATCCTGATTCCACAAACCATTCAGCAGTTCTTCCTGCGAAAAGGGTTCCATGGTGATTTAAATCTTCGCCCTTTACAAGTCTCATGGTGATTGTAGGCTTTGGTTCTAGAATTTGTTTGCTCATACCTTGCTGTTTAAGTGACTACAAAGGTAGACGACAACTGACGCTATTATTCTGCTAGTTAATGTTGTAAAACTGATATTTAGATGTTGTTGATACTCGATAATAGTGAGCATATAACGGTGAACTATTGTTAATCACTGAATAGTTTTTACCGATTTATATTGCGTTGACTTCCATCTCTAGCTCAATGCCAAACTGGTTTTTGATGGTGCGCTGTACTTCCTTGGCCAGCCCAATAATCGCCTCTCCCGTTGCCCCTCCATAGTTCACAATAACCAAGGCCTGCTTAGCGTGAACCCCTACATTCCCAACAGTTTTACCTTTCCATCCTCCTTTTTCAATTAGCCATCCCGCTGGAATTTTTACAGTTCCTCCTTCACTTGGGTAGGAGGGAATATCGGGATAGGTTGCTTTTAGTTTGTTGAATAGTTTTTCGTCGATTACCGGATTTTTGAAAAAGCTACCTGCGTTGCCAGTAATTTTCGGGTTGGGGAGTTTCGACTCCCGGATGCCTATCACAACCTTTCGAATGGCCATAGTGGTGGGCGATACTCCTGCTAGATCCTGTAGGTTAGCGTAGTGAAGAATAGGTTTGGGTTCTTTACTCAACTTGAAAGTTACAGAGGTGACTATGATTTTCCCCTTGAGCTCTTGCTTGAAAATGCTGTTCCTATAGCCAAATTGGCACTGCTGGTTCGTAAGGGTTCTAAATGCACCTTTCTCTATTTCAAAAAAGGTTACCGATTCAATTACATCTTTGACTTCCACCCCGTAAGCACCAATATTTTGGATGGGAGATGCGCCAACTTTACCGGGGATGAGCGAAAGATTTTCAATGCCCCAGTAGTTCCTTTGGCAAGCCCACTCCACAAAACTGTCCCACTCTTCCCCTGCTGCGACCTTTACCTTCACACCATCAGCCTTATCTTCTACAATTTCGATTCCCTTAAACCAAGGGGCTATTACGTTACCCTCAAAATTATTTGTAAGAAGGATGTTGCTTCCACCTCCTAAAATAAGCCTAGGCTCATTTGAATTTAGCACCTCCGATAACGACAGTATTTCCGTTTCTGTTTCCAGTATAATCAGTCTAGTGGCTTCTGCTTCAATGCCAAAGGTGTTGTATGGCTTTAGTGAGCAACTCTTATATTCCTTCATTCTTCCATTTTTTTCAAAGATAAGCATACTTTGAGTGAGGTGGAAGGCTTCACGGCATGCATCTTTCGCTATATTTGGGGAAAAAAGTTGCAAAAAGCTGTAATTCTTGTTACCAACGATATTGAGGCCGACCAGCGCGTAGCAAAAATGGCAAGTAGCATTTCGACCTTGGGCTATGGCGTTACCATCGTGGGTAGACGATTGCCATTAAGCAAACGCACCTTTACTTCGGCCTACTCCATTGTACGATTTCGGCTTCCATTTAACCATGGCTCATTATTCTACCTATGCTACAATTTGTGGGCCTTTTTCTACCTGCTTGTTCGCCGATTTAGCGTTGTTGTTGCATGTGATACCGACACCTTGTTGGCTGCAAGGGCAATGCGCTTACTAAAGCCTATATGCCTTGTTTTTGATGCACATGAGCTATTTACTGAGGTGCCTGAATTGGTAGGTGATAAGCATCGTTTTGCACGAGCAACATGGCGAGTGGTTGAGCGGGCTTGCATCTCTGGATGTGATTTGACATTTACTGTTTCCGATGGCGTTGCTCAGGAGTATGCCAGACGGTACGGAAGATTGTTTACGGTTATCCGAAACCTTCCATATGCACAGCCAATTCCAATGCCTCTAAGGAACCACCCTCGGCCACTTGTCATTTATCAAGGTGCACTCAACATGGGTAGAGGCCTTGAGATGCTTTGCGAAAGCATGAAGCTGCTTCCGGAGGCAGATCTGTGGATTGCCGGTTCAGGTGACTCGGAGCAATCGATAAAAGAGTTGGCTGTACCGTTGGTTGCCACCGGTCAGGTTCGATTTCTTGGAAGAGTTGCTCCCGGTGAGTTACGGGCAATAACCGCAGAAGCAATGGTGGGACTTTCGCTGGAGGAGGATTTGGGGTTGAACTACCACTACGCTCTCCCAAATAAGCTGTTCGACTATATTGCCGCAGGCATTCCGGTGTTGGTATCCGACTTACCTGAAATGAGGAAGATTGTAGATGATTACGGCGTTGGATTGGTTCTGGCAGAGCGCACGCCTCAAGCACTTGCAAATGCTTTGCGAACAATGATTACCAACGAGGAAATGCGTAATCTTTGGCTGGCTAATGTGCAGAAAACTGCTGCCTTGTTAACGTGGAACAAGGAACAGGAGAAACTATTTCGGCTATTGAAAAAAGGTTGATTAGCGGGGTCGCATTACTCCGGCAGCTGCTCCTCTGTAATGCTTAAATCCTCAGCAATTCGAAAAGTTGCTGGCTTACTCACAAGCAGAAAGATTAAAAGCATTCCCAAGAGAATGAGTGATGTGCTTTTTCCACCAATAAAGTAGGCAATGGCGCAAAGTTCTCCACCCAATCCTATTAGCAGATATTTCTTTGTTAATGCACTCTTGTAGAGTTTGAACTTTTCTTCAGGATCGCTCTTATACTTTATTTCTGAGAGCAACTCCTTCATCACCGCGTTTCCTCCAAAAATGGATCCAATTGAAGCAATAATGGCTACGATATCGGTAAAGTAGCTGATGTAAGGTGTGGTTTGAACATGAATTTTAAAGCCCAATCGCACTACAACAAAGATTAATGTTGTTGAAATAACTGAAAACAGGGCTATCCAATGTATTCTCTTAAGATCTTTCACTTTCTTACGATTTTTTGCCGAAGATAGCCTTTTTAACCATTCTTAAGGAAAATTGTGATGGGTTTTGTTGGATTGATACTCTAAAATGAACTACTTTTATTTCGACCGATAATCGTGTGACGGTTTGATGTTCAATTTTTTACTATCAACAAAATTGTACAGATATGGGAAATAATAATGGTCCGGAATCGATGTTTAAATTCCCCACTAACGGGAAAGGAGATCTTAAGGATTTTTCAACCGATACTACCGATGGAGTAAAGGATAAGGAGCATGCAAAGGGTTTGCTTGAGACGGATATAAATATGCTGATCGATCAGCAGGACCTTCTATATGCAAGCGATAGACATTCCATCCTTGTTATTTTTCAGGCCATGGATGCCGCCGGCAAGGATGGTACAATCAAGCATGTGATGTCTGGACTCAATCCTCAGGGATGCCAGGTATACAGCTTTAAGCAACCTTCCAAGGAGGAGCTCGATCACGACTACCTTTGGCGGACCTATAAAAGTTTGCCCGAGCGTGGACGCATTGGTATTTTCAACCGTTCCTACTACGAGGAGGTGCTGGTTGTTAGAGTTCATCCGGAAATTCTCCTAAAACAGCAGCTACCTGGATTAAAGGTGCTAAAAGATATTCCCCGTGACCTTTGGCAAAATCGCTATGCCAGCTTCAACCAAATGGAAAAGCACTTGGTGGAAAATGGCACCATTGTGATTAAATTTTTCCTGCATCTGTCTAAACATGAGCAAAAGCGACGATTGCTCGACCGTATCGATGATAAGTCGAAGCGGTGGAAGTTTTCGCTCGCCGATCTTAAGGAACGTGAGCGCTGGGACGATTACATGCAAGCCTACAACGAAATGCTTCGCGAAACGTCCACCGAACTGGCTCCGTGGTATGTAATTCCGGCCGACCATAAGTGGTTTATGCGCTATGCCGTGGGAAACATTATTGCCAATAAGCTCGAGATTCTGAAGATGGAATATCCTAAGGTTTCTGACGATATGGAGAAGGCTCTTTTAGATGCCAAGGCAAAAATGGAAATGGAGTAACTATCATATTACTAGTAGCATATGTAGTGTTTGAAATTAATTAACAAAAAAGTAAGCTCCAAAGGCTTGCTTTTTTTGTTGTTGGTTGTATATTTGACCGACCGGTCAGTCATAAAATTTAATATCAAAAAGGAAGGAACCGTTGCTATGGCACCACGTACTAAAGAGCAGTTAAATAAAATTAAGGAGGATAAGCGAACCCAAATAATGGATGCATCTCTTAAGCTCTTTGCGGAACATGGCTACCTCAGCACTTCGGTGTCCCAAATTGCAAAGGAGGCAGGAGTAGCCAAAGGGCTAATATACTCCTACTTCGAAAGCAAGGAGGAGATACTCCGAAGCATTACAAGAGAAGGTATAGACGATATCTTTTCTGTACTCGGAGAATCAGGAGATAGGACCTTAACTTCTGATGAAGAGGTAATTGCCGTGATGGATCGCATTTTTGACCGAGTGCTTGAGCGTGCGGAATTTTATAAGCTATACTACTCTATGTTTTTGCATCCTCATGTAATGGAGTCTTTTCAAGATGAGATGGAAGAAATAGCCGTGCGCATGGTTACTCCTTTTCTGGATTATTTTGCCGCAAAAGGTTATGAGGATCCGCAAAGCGTTATCCTCTTTATACATGCAACGGCAGATGGGTTAATATTCAACTCCCTTTTTAATCCGGACATCTTTCAGATAGAGAAAATTAAGCCTATGTTTTTTAATCTTCTAACAAAAGGAACATTATGAAAAAGCTCATTTGGGGTATGGCGTTAACCATACTTCTACCAGCCTTTAGCATTGCTCAAACGCCAGATGCCAAGGAGATAGTTAATCGTGCCGAGAATAATTCACTTGGCGAGAAATCCTCCTACTGCGAAATGTCAATGACAATTGTTCGGCCCAAGTGGGAGCGTACGCTCAAGATGAAGCTATGGACCAAGGCGCGCGACAAGGCGCTTACCCTCATTACCTATCCGGCCAAGGAGAAGGGCCAAACCTTCCTAAAAGTGGGAAGCAACATGTGGAATTGGTTGCCCTCCATAAACCGAATGATAAAGATTCCGGCCTCCATGATGTCGCAGGGGTGGATGGGTTCCGACTACACCAACGATGATGTGCTCAAGGAGTCGTCGCTCACCAACGACTACAACCATACGCTGTTGGGCGAAGAGACCTTTGGAGGCTTCAGCTGCTACAAAATTGAGATGAAACCCAAACCCGATGCTGCGGTGGTTTGGGGCAAGCTTATAACATGGATTTCCAAAGGCGACTACCTCATGCTGAAGACCGAATACTACGACGAGGATGGTTACCTGGTAAGAACTGAGTTGGCATCGGATGTTAAGGAGATGGGGGGACGCAAGGTGGCAGCCCACATCGAAATTATTCCGGCCGACAAACCTAACCAGAAGACGGTGATAGTGTTGGATGCCATTAAGTTCAACATCGACCTCAACGATAACACTTTCTCGCAGCAAACCATGAAAACCATAAAGTAGACACAATGAAACAAATTGTGACGCTCGCTTGGCGCAATATTTGGCGAAACAAGCGAAGAACCTTAATAACCATCGGCTCAGTTTTTTTTGCCATCCTGCTGGCGCTGGTGATGCGTTCGATGCAGATTGGTTCCTACAGCCATATGATCGACAACGTAGTGCATTCCTATACAGGGCACCTGCAGGTGCATGCCAAAGGCTACTGGGACGATAAAACCCTCGATAACTCCTTTGCTGCCTCCGATAGCCTAGTCCATACCATTGCATCGGTTCCCGGTATTTCGCTGATTGTTCCACGCCTTGAGTCCTTTGCGCTTGCCTCCTTCGACGCTAAAACCAAGGGGGTGATGGTAGTGGGGGTTGACCCGCTGTTGGAGAATAAGCTTACCAACCTTTCGCACCACGTTGTTAAGGGTAGCTGGCTTACGCCTTCCGATAGCGGAGCTGCCCTTGGAGAAACGCTGGCAAAGTATCTTGGAGTAAATGTTGGTGATACGCTGGTGCTTATCAGTGTGGGATATCAAGGTGCGAGTTCTGCCAATGTTTTTCCTGTTAAAGCCATACTGAAGTTGGCCGCCCCGGAAATGGATAACTCCTTTGTCTTTATCCCGTTGATTCAGGCTCAGGGATTCTATTCTGCCCCCGGAAGGCTTACCTCCTATGCCATGCTTATTGATAATAACCGAGAACTTTCGGAAGCAGCCACCACATTAAAGCACCAGTTGAATTCTCAGAAGTATGAAGTGATGACGTGGGAGCAGCTTATGGTACAGCTAATGCAGCAAATTAAGGCCGATAATGTGCAAGGGCTGTTTATGCTGGCTATTTTATACATGGTGGTGGGCTTTGGCATCTTTGGAACCCTGCTCATGATGATTTCCGAGCGTCGACGTGAGCTGGCGGTTATGGTGGCTGTTGGGATGAAAAAAACGAAGCTGGCAATGATAATTGCCTCGGAGGTGATGTTTATTACGCTGATTGGGCTAGTTGCCGGAGTGATAGGTGCTTTGCCCATTATTCTATACTACTACCATCATCCCATTTGGTTTACAGGCCAAACTGCGGAGGCAATGCGCAGCATGGGCTTTGACCCCATTATGCCATTTGCGCTGCAAGGCGATTTCTTCGTTGCCCAAAGCATTGTCATATTCGTTATTGCTCTGGTGGCTGCGTTGTATCCCATCTTTTCCATTTTTCGCATTATTCCCTCTAAAGATTTAAGACGATAAGCCATGATACCTTCAATTGCATGGAAAAATATCTGGAGAAACCGCACCCGAAGCCTGGTGGTTATTGTGGCCATTGCGCTTGGTCTCTTCGGCGGACTATTTGCCTCAGCTTTTTTGCTTGGCATGTCCGAACAACGGGTAAGCGAGGGCATTCGCTATGAAACACCTGAGCTAAAGGTTCTGCATCCACGATTTAAGGAGAACCTGGAGCCTCATTACAGCATCACCGATGCCCCCGATAAGGAGCGTGCCTTGGCAAAGCTTCCGTTGGTTGTGGGGATTTCTCCTAGAGTTATTACCTCCGCCATGGTGCAAACGGCAACCACCAGCTCCGGTATAACCCTTTATGGCGTTGACCCCGCAAAGGAGAAAACGGTGTCGATGCTATACCAAACCATTTGGGATAGCACCGCCGTTCGAAAAAACAGACCTAGTGTGGCCAACATTGCCCAGTTTGTTGAAGATTCCTGCGGTGTGTATTTATCCGATGATCAGCATATTCCCATTGTTATTGGCGAAAAGTTAGCGCACAAGCTTAAAGTGAAGGTGCGCTCCAAACTGGTGATAACCATGCAGGATTACAATGGTACACTTACGGGGGGAGCCTTTCGTGTAGTGGGCATTTTTCGAACAAGCAATACACAGTTTGAGGAGAACAATGCCTTTGTACTTCGGAGCGACTTATCTTCATTGATGGTATTGCCCGACAGCACCGTAAGTGAGTTGGCGCTTAGGTTAACCAACGAAAAGCAGCTCAATGTGGCAGCACAACAGGTTCGTTCGCTCTTTCCGGGGCTGAAGGTATATACCTGGCGCGATAGCGACCCTCTGCTGGGCATGATAGACGGTATGATGCTGATTTCACTAATTAGCTTTATGGTTATAATCTTGCTTGCGCTGGGCTTTGTAATTGTAAACACCATGCTCATGGTAATTCTGGAGCGTGTCAGGGAGCTGGGCATGCTCATGGCTGTTGGAATGAGTAAAGGGCGTGTGTTTAGCATGATAATGTTCGAAACCGTGCTGCTTACCCTTACTGGAGGTGTTGTGGGTATTGCTTTGGGTTATGGAACGGTGCTGCTTACCTCGCATTCTGGTATCGACCTGAGCAGCTTTTCTCAGGGATTGAGAGCCATAGGTTACTCGCCAGTGGTTTACCCTCATATCGATATTTTCTTCCTTCTGCTGGTTACGGCACTGGTGTTAACCACGGGACTCGTAGCCTCCATCTTTCCGGCAATAAGAGCCCTAAAGCTAAAGCCAGTGGAAGCCCTGCGACAGGATTAGTTTTTTTATTGTTTAACTCATGTTTCTTTTTAAACCCAGAATATCATGAACGTAATAGAAATTAAAGACTTAAAGAAGATATATCGGGAAACCGAAGTAGAGGTAAAGGCAGTGAACGGCATCAACCTAACCGTGGCACAGGGAGAGTTTACTGCAATTGTGGGGCCATCGGGAAGTGGGAAAACCACTCTTCTTAACCTCATAGGGGGACTCGATACTCCTACCGAAGGCGATGTTGTGGTGGATGGAACGGCGCTGAGCCAGCTCTCTTCGTCGCAGCTCATCGACTTTAGGCTTCGGAACATTGGCTTCGTGTTCCAGTCCTACAACCTTATTCCCGTGCTTACAGCCGAGGAGAATGTGGAGTTTATTATGCACCTTCAGGGTGTGGATAAGACAAAGCGGCGTGAGCGAGCCAAGAATCTTCTAACTTCTGTGGGGTTAGGCGATAGGATTAACAGCCGTCCATCGAAGCTTTCGGGTGGACAGCAGCAACGCGTGGCCGTGGCTCGTGCATTGGCATCGCACCCCAAGTTTGTGCTAGCCGATGAACCAACCGCCAACCTCGACTCCAAATCCACCGCAACACTCCTCGATATTATGCTAAAGCTTAACAAGGAGGAGGGGGTTACCTTCGTTTTCTCCACCCACGACCAGCGTGTGGTACAAAAGGCACGCCGCGTGATTACCGTGGAGGATGGCAAGGTTGTTTCCGATGTCATTACAAAGAATGGACGAAAGGAGATGGCCGATTCGCCGCAGTGAAAAATTCGCACGTAATACTTAACCTATAAATTTTGAAAAGATGTTTTTTATGTTTCGTACCATATTGCAGGTAGTGAGGCTTATTGTATGCTCGGTTCTCGGCTGCCTTAAGGAGATGGTCGATTGCTGTGACAACAACAATGCCGTTGATGGCAAATAATAGTGTAGGGGATCAACAAATATTTTTCAACGATCGCATTAAACAACGTTTCATGAAAAAAAATGGCTTTATTCTTGGTGCGCTACTCTTGGCCATAACCTCTGCAAATGCACAAGTGGTGGACTCTACAGCCTCGCCACTTACAGTTGGCGGTTACGTTAAGTTTATGAACACCAACCTGATTGAGTCGCTCAAGGGCGATTGGCTTTCGGAGAACATGTTCCATAATCGACTTAACTTCCAGTGGGCACCTTCGTCGCACTTTTCGGCGGGGCTGGGGTTGCGCAACCGTCTTATTTATGGAGATTTTGTGAAGCAAATTCCCGGTTACACCGCCATGGCCGATAATGACCCCGGTTTTGTGGATATGTCCAAGAATATTGCCTCGGGTAGCTCATACTTTCTAAATATTACCGCCGATAGGCTTTGGCTCGACTACCACCAGCAGGGGCTTGACCTGCGCGTGGGTCGGCAGCGCATAAACTGGGGGCAGACCTTTGTATGGAACGCCAACGACGTGTTTAACTCCTACTCCTTCTTCGACTTCGACTACGAGGAGCGTCCGGGTAGCGATGCCGTGCGCCTTTCGCTTTACCCAAGCTCGTTTTCCACGGTCGATATGGCGGTGAAGATGGAGCACGATAGCACTGTCACCGTTGGTTTTCTCTACAAGTTTAACCACTGGGGTTACGACATTCAGCTGCTAGGTGGTGAACTCAAGGGCAGCGATGTGTTTGCCGGTGCCGGTTGGTCGGGGAGCATTGGTGGTGCCGGCTTCGATGGCGAGGTTACCTACATTCGTCCCATCTCCAATTTTGGTGGCGCACAGGGGCATTTGCTTGCCTCGGTGGGTGGCAGCTACTCCTTTGCCAACTCGCTGTCGCTGCAGGGGGAAGTGTTCTACAACGGCTTTGCTACCGACAGCAGCAACATCGGCTTCTTTAACTACTACTACCGTCCACTCGACATTAAAAACCTCTCCTTCTCGAAGTATTCCGCCTTTGCGCAGGTAAGCTACCCCGTAACGCCGCTGCTTTCGGTGAGCCTTGCGGCCATGGCCTACAGCCAGCCCAACGCCTTCTACTTTGGACCCTCGGCCACCTACTCGCTTTCCGATAATCTGGAGGTAGACCTCAGCAGCCAGGTGTTCCACCTCAGCTCCGGCGGCATCTACCAAAATATTGGGCTGGTATTCTTCCGGCTGCGACAGAGTTTTTAGAAGAAGGAAGTTAGAAGGAGTTAGAGGAAGTTAGAAGGAGTTAGAGGAAGTTAGAAGAAGTTAAAGAAGTCAGAGAAGTCAGAGAAGTAAAAGAGTTAAGAGAATGCAACCGAGTAGAGACGCATGGATGTGCGTCTCCTTTTTATCGGTAAAAGAGTTCCACAACCAGCAGGAGCGAAATATTTTTTACCCCTAAAACATTCCAAGAATACACATAGCCCACGGCTTTAGCCGTGGGTAAGAGGTTATACCAAGAGCAAGCGGTGCACGCTGAAATAGTTTCAAAATTTACCTGCCTGCCATGCACCGCAATCACCGAAAGGAATTAAGAAAGGAGTTAAAGAATTAAGAGAATTCAACGGATGTAGAGACGCATGGATGTGCGTTTCCTTTATTCCAACAATTTACTTCTAGAACCTATACCGACGCAACATTTTTCGCCCCCAAACTTAACCTCGGAGAGGTTGCATATTAATAGCCATGGGCTAAAGCCCATGGTAGGAATCCATTCCCGAAAGTATATCCGTAAACATTCAAAATCGAACAAGGAGAACACCACGGAGCAGTAGTTCATGCCCAGTAGCATTCAGCGCCACCCTTTTGCGGTGGCGCTTTTTTTTGCAACCCGCTGAAACCCTTTGCCGGGGAGGGTAAAACTTCGTACAGAGGGGTAAAACCTTCGTGCAGACGCCTAAACCTTGCCTACAAATGCCTAAACCTTGCTTACAAATGGCCAAAACCTGCGTACAAATGCGCAAACCTTTCGTACAGAAGCCGAAAAACTTCGTACAGATGCCTAAAACCTACGCTAAGAAGGTGTTAAAACTTGCAAGGGGGCACGCCAGGCAAGGGGTTGGGGTGGGAGAGAGGGCTGGTTGCAGGGTTGCAAGGGATTTGAAACTGTTAAGAATAATTCAGAAGCAAAGCATACACTCGTTTATGCACATGAAACTTAACTAAAATAAATTTATCTTATGACAATTCAAAAATTAATTGTAGATTTCGGTTCTATCCGGTTAAAACCGTACAATACATACCAAAATGGCTGTGTTTATACAGTTTTTTCGCACATATAAGCGAGTTGTGTTACGTGTTAAAAGAAAAGCCAAATTATAACTTACGCACAATTGAAGAACCATGAACTAAATAAATCACAGTTATGAAAGACTTAATTATTGAAGCAGGTCGAAATCTAAAAACGATTTTATTAGATTACACTGAAAAAGATGGCTCAAATGAAGGGTTGAGAGAAGTTGAGCCATATAGTTTTAGGATTAAAAATGGTATTGAATATTTTTATGGGTTTGATGTTAAAAAGAAGGGCATTAGAGGCTTCTTGATTGACTCAATCAACGATATAGAGATTACCTCTAATACTTATAATCCAAGATGGGATGTTGAATTTTAGTTATTATGGAAAAATACCTAAATAGAAGAGGCAATTCGCAAGTTACCCATTTTCAAATTGAAGATGAAAGAATCATTGTTTGGTTCAAAGGTGGAAAATTGTATTCTTACAGTTATAGTAAAGCAGGTAAACACCACGTAGAACAAATGAAACTTTTAGCTAAGAGTGGGAACTCATTAAGTGCTTACATTACACAAAATGTAAGATTTGATTATGACTAGCGAATCAGAAAATAAAACTGTTACTATCTATTTTGATAGTCCAATGTCATTTGAAGCAAAAAATATTAAACCTTTAAATGGTATAACAGGCTTGTATTTTATTTTCAGTTCTAGGACTCAAGTTCAATACCCTTTTGACAAATCTAAGTTGCTTTACATAGGAATGAGCGAGAAAAGGACAAATAGTATAGGAAGCCGACTAATTGGACATTTTGAAGGTAAATCCAAAAATGTAGGATTAGTAAATTACAGGAAGGTTGAACCACTATGGTTTACTTATATAAACTTTGAAATGCTAAGAAATATTTGGGATTTCAGGGTAGAAGATTTAGAAAGTTATTTCATTTTGAATTTTGTTGAAAATTATGGCGTATATCCTATTTGCAATAATAAAACAGGATTTGAGATACTTAACAATACGATTACAACAAGTTTTAAGATTGATTGGCGTTATTTCAAATAAAACACAATGGAAGAAAATAAAGTAAAATCAGGGAAAGAAATTTTAGATGATTTTTTTAATAGGATTTCATCTATTGAAAACGTTGATAATAAGATAGCCCAAGGTTTGGCTGAATTGTACGCTAACGGTAAACTAACCGACAAAAATGTGGTCAATGAGCTACAAAAAATTCGAACAGAAAATGGAAACGAAAATTAAGAACATTACAATAACAGGTATCAGAGGAATACGAAAGTCCATTTTTTTACCACTTAATGAAAAATCTGTTCTGCTTTATGGTGATAATGGAACAGGAAAAAGTAGCATTTCTGATGCTATTGAGTGGTTTTACCAAGATAAAGTTTCTCATTTATCGGGTAGCGAAATTGATTTGAAAGATGCTTTACGAAATTCAAATCAAAAGGAATCTGAGACATCTTCTATTGCTATATCATACAACAGAAATGCGATTGATAATACAAAGAATTTGTTTAGCAAAAGAGGGAAACTAATATCAGAAATATCTAATTTGTCAGATGATTTTCAGAAGTACTATTCTGCATCTCAAAGCGAAAATTTATTGCTTAGATACCAGTTTTTGCGAGATTTCATTGACCAAACAAAGGGCGATAAACTCAAATACTTGTCAGACATTATCGGTTTTTCAGATGTTACAAAAACAAAAGACGTTTTAAGAAAGGTGTTTAATTCATTGAAATCGGAAATAAAAACACAAAATTTTGAAGCACAAATCAACAACGAAAAACAAACTCTAATTGCAAAAATTGGAGCAGCAGTCAGCCAAGAGAACAATTTGTTTGAAATAATCAATGAGATTATTGAACCATTAAAAATTGGAATTACAGTACACTCTATTGAAGATATTGACAAGGTTTTGAATCATATCAAAAAACCTGCTAATACAAAGCAACTGTCTGAACTCCAATTTTTAGAAAACACTAATAAAACACTTTCAACGCTTAAAGGTGAAATATCATTCATTGACGAGGAATATAAAAAGTACTTTATTGAGTTTAATAAAATTGCCGAAGATGTTCAAAGTATTATGCAAACATTTTTGGCAGAACTGTTAAAATCAGGAGAAACTGTTATAACAAAGAAATTTCATAAAGAAGATAGCTGCCCCTTGTGTTTGCAGCAAAAAAATCTTGACGAATTAAAAGAAGACATTCAGCGCAGGTTAAGAGAAATTGAAGAATCATCTAAAAAGAAAGTTGTTTTTGATAATACTAAAAAATCTGTTGCCGACATTATAATAGAACGATTAAAACGTCTTGATTTTACCGCTAATAATGCCTTGCTTAATGAAGCAGAAAATGAGAATATCAAAAATGCAATAAGTAGTTTGAGCGACAAACTTAGTGAATATCTAAAATCAGCCAATGAGAAAGTCACTTCTGGAAATAAACTACCAGCGAATAACATATTGATTTTAACTGAAAATGATTTCAAAGTACAAGAGCTAATTAACACAAGATTTGAAGTAATACAGTCTGCAATTAAAAATGATAAATCAACAGAACTTTATGCAAATATTTCTGCTGCAAAAGATGCATTTTTGAAAATAAAACGTTTTGAGAAAGATAGAAGTAAATTAGAATACCAAAAAAACTCCTTAGAACTTATTTTCAATGAATTTGTAAAACGCCAAAAAGAGGGATTGGAAAGCTTCATAAACACGTTTTCCACATACATCAACGATTACTATGAATTTATGAATCCTGATGAACAATTTCACGAAATCAGGATTGTAACCATTGGTGAAGACGATGAACTAAACGGTATCACTATTGAATACAAATACAATGATACTTGGGTTTCTCCACCACAAAAATATTTTAGCGAATCACACTTAAATTGTTTCGGAATTTCATTTTTTCTGGCTTCTGTAATCGCTTTTAACAATGAAAATAATTTCATCGTGTTAGATGATGTTATATCAAGTTTTGACTCTACACACAGAAAACGCTTTGCAGATTTGTTATTTGAAAAGTTTGCAAATTATCAATTCATTATTCTAACACACGAAACGGAATGGTATAACTATGTTCAACAATTAGCAAAAAGAAAAGGTTGGATAATTGGAGAAATTAAATGGACTGAATCGAAAGGTGCACACCTTGAAGAAAAACCAAGCGACCTAAAAGAATATATTGAACGAGAACTGGCAAACAGTTCTGTTGAAACACTTGGAAATCCAATACGAAAATATTTGGAAGCCAAGCTAAAAGATATTTGTTTGAATTTAGATGTTAAAGTAAGTTTCAGACTAAATGATGTGAATGAAAAGAGAATGCCTGATGAATTATTGAATGAGTTAAAATCAAAAATAAACAGAAATGGAGGTCAGGATTTAAAAGCAAAAATTCCTATCATAGACCGTGTTGCAAACTCTTCTTTGCTTGGAAATTTACTTTCTCACGACAATCCATTTAATCCAAAACTTGGTGACTTAAAAGCATTTTGGGCAGACATGAAAGAGCTTGATACTATTTTTTATTGTCAGGAATCAACCTGCAAACGACCAAAGGTGTCAATAAAAAACTACGATAATGTGGCAAAGAAAATAAGGTGTGGATGTGATACAACTAAGTATGATTGGAAAGAATAGCCTATGCTATTCGTAAGCATATTTGAAAGTTCCGCTCGGAATGAATCGATAATAGGCCGGACAAGCAGTGCCACCATCCGCTTGGGCTACCCCAGCAGCCAAGATTTACGCCCATGTGGGTAACCAAAGCCTAAAATAATTAAGGCGCCTTTTGACGCTCTGTAAATTAATTGTAGATTTGGGTATGATACGGTTAAAACCGCACAACACATACCAATGTGGGTGTGTATGTACAGTTTTTCCGTATATGTAAATTGTTTTTAGCACATTATGAAATACACCTAAGTACATGACAAAAATTTAAATATTCCGATATTGTCTTGATAATAAGCGTTTAGCAGCACAGTTGCGATGTAGGTTAGACCATATTTAAAAATGCTTTTGGCCAGCTTCCCGTGCTTCTTGA
>Ga0307376_10003036_pt1 | contig 15893 bp, 14 predicted proteins | sample TR2MG_FD_202536 | JGI IMG/M metagenome (GOLD analysis project Ga0307376, IMG submission 202536) | Soil microbial communities from Risofladan, Vaasa, Finland - TR-2 | ecosystem: Environmental > Terrestrial > Soil > Coastal area > Acid sulfate soil | place: Finland: Risofladan, Vaasa | collected...
CGGCGTTGGCCGGGATCGACCTGGCGGCGTATGGGATCGGTCGGGCGCCGGCGGCGGTTCGCGCGGCGGCGCGCGCATCGCGATCGGCAGGCGCGGCCGAGGCAACGAAAACCGAATCGCAAGAGCGGGAGTTTCCGCGAGACGGGGCTCGATTGAGACGGGCTCGTCTGGCGAGGCTCAACGCGAGAATTTGACGGCCGATCGCGCCGTCCGAGAATCGAACGAAAAGGAGAGACACAATGCCCAGTTTTCGAGAGAGGGCGAAGGGACTGCGCGAGGAGGCGGGGAAGTCGGCCAAGGCCGCGGAGGCGATTCTGAACTACGCCGCGGACGAAAAGCGCGCATTGACGGCGGACGAGGAAGCGTTGGTCGACAAACTGCAAGACGACGCGGAGAAGGGCGTCGAGAGGGCGGTGACGCTGGAACGTCAGGCGTCGCTGAACGCGGGCTTCGAGACGGAGGATTCCGGTTCCGGCCTGGGGAGGGGCGAAGAAATCGACGAAGGCGCCGGCGAAGGCCGGGCCGCCACGCCGGCGCGTCCGGGTCGGTATGGCGACATCGAAAACGGTTTGATGCGTCACGCGCGGGGGCTGGGGCGGCTGGAGAATCTGACGGACGGGTTCAGTCAGTTTCTCAACTGCTGCGGCTCGGCGGATTACCGGAAGAACTTCCTGGCCTATCTGGCCGGGGGCGGGCAGGGCGTTTCCCGGCAAATTCGCTCGGCTCTGCAGATCGACGTCGAGACCGGCGCGGGGTATGTCGTCGTGTCGGATCGCTTCGTCGACAAGATTGTGCAGGCGGCCAAGGACCAGATGCCACTTCTGGATCTGATTTTTTCGATTCCCGCCCTGTATGGCGAGAATCTGGGAGCGGTCTCGGTCGACGCGACAGTTGGGGCCTTCACCATGGCCGGGGAGCTCACGGCCGCGACGGAAGACACCAACGTGCAGTTCGGGCGGCGTCAGTTGTCGCCTCACGCGGTTGGCAGGAAAACCATCAAAGTCAGCAATGCCTTGTTGCGGATGCCGACGCGAATCGATATCGAGGCCTTCCTCGCCGGCGAGGTAGCTTACCGCTACGCCACGTTGCAGGAGGATAAGGTCTGCAACGGGTCGGGAGCGAACGAACCGCTGGGGTTGTTTGTCGCGAGCGCTCAGGGGATTTCGACGTCGCGGGACGTTTCGACGGACAATGCGGCGACGGCGGTGACCGCGGACAACGCGATCGAGGTGCAAGAGACGTTGAAGCCGGCGTATCAGGCGAACGCGCGCTGGCTGGGGCATCGCGATTATTTCAAGCGGCTGCGAAAGCTGAAGGACGGAGAGGGGCAATTCTTGTGGCAGCCGGGCCTGCAGGAGGGGCGCCCGAACGTGTTTCTGGGGAAGCAATACGTGGCGAGCGAATACGCTCCGAACACGTTTAGCACCGGGCAATACGTCGGGATCTACGGCGACTTCTCGCACTATTGGCTGGCCCACGTGGTCAATTTCACCATGCAGCGGCTGGTCGAGAAATACGCCGAGGACGGCATGACGGGCCTGTTGTTCGACAACATGGGCATCGACGGAATGCCGACGTTGGCCGAGGCGTTCGTGCGAATCAAGATGGGCTGATTTCTCGCGGAAAAATGACGCGAGTAGAAAAGGAGAAACGATGATGCAGAGTTTCGTGCGGAATATCAAAGCCACGCGGGTTTCGAACGCCGTGGCGGCTGGATCGACCGACATCGAATGTTCGATCATCGACATGCAGGGATTCGATGGCGTGTCGTTCGAGGCGCTGTTCGGCGCGATCACGTCGGGCGCGGCGACGGGCCTCAAGGTCGAACAGGGCGATGCCGCCAACCTGAGCGATGGCGACGATCTCGAGGGTTCGGCAATCTCGATCGACGACGACGAGGACAACATGGTTTTGTTGACGGACATCTTCCGCCCGACAAAACGATACGTGCGTCCGATCGTTACGCGAGCGACGCAGAACGCGGTTGTCGACGGAGTGATGGCCCATCAATACGGCGCGTCGGTTTTACCGGTGACCCAGGACGCGACGACGATCGCCGACAGCGAATTCCACGCGTCGCCCGACGAGGGCACGGCTTGAGCGAGTCCCCCTCCTCCCCCCCCAGGGCTATCGGCTCGGGGCCGGGCAACCGGCTCCGGGCCGAAGCCCGATCGGGTCGAGGCATTTTTTACGAGGTGAACGAAATGAAACGGATTCTGACGATTTCGATGTTGGGGGCAATTTGCCTGGCGGTTTTGGGCGCCGGCTACACGACGTTGATCTACACCGAGCAGGGCGGGGCGAAGCGGGTGTTCGCCTCGGGGGCCGAACTGGAGTTGCAGGACGGGGCGACGATCGACATTCAAACGCCGCTGCTGTTCACTCCGCGATCGACGGGCGGGGCGACGACGGAGGGCCTGGTCTATTACGACTCGGACAGCGACACGCTCAACTACTATTCGTCGGGCGCGAGCCTGGTCGCGTTGGGGTCGGGCACGGGGGACAACACGCTCGATTTGGCCTACGACCAGGGCGGCGCTGGCGCCGGGGCGAAGATCGACGCCGACAGCGGAGCGGTCGAGATCGAGGTCGACGACGCCTCGAACAACGTCGCGTTGCATTTGGATTGCGACGACGCGACAAACGGTCCGACGGCGCTCCTGATCGAGAACGCGGCGGACGCCGCAAACGCGATTACGATCGACATCGACGCCCAGGCCACCGGGCGCGACGTCGAGGGAACGGGCGCGAGTTGGTATGTCAGCGGGGCGGGGGCGGGAACGTTTGCCTCGTTGAGCGTGACGGGGGCGAGCAACGCGCTGGTCTTCGAGGGGGCGACGGCGAACGATTTCGAAACCTCGATCGCGCCCGCCGACCCGACGACGACTAACACGGTGACGCTGGCCGACGCCTCGGGCACGGTGATGTTGTCGGCGCTGGCGACGAACGCTCCGGACGCGGCGAACGCGGTGACGGGGGCGAGCAACGCGTTGGTCTTCGAGGGGGCGACGGCGAACGATTTCGAGACGTCGATCGTCCCGACCGACGCGACGGCGGATCAAACGATTACGCTGCCAGACGCGTCGGGCATGGTGTGGCTGACGACGTGGACGGTGACGGCGGACGCCGACGGGAAAACGGTGGCGGCCGCGGAGGCGGGGGATCTACAGACGAATGCCGGCGCGGTTGGCGGCGGGGTTTGGAACCTGCCCGAAGCCTCGACGGTCATCGGAAAACCATTCTTGTTTGCCGTGGCGGCGAGCCAGAATCTCGACATCAATCCCGACGACGCGGACCAGATTTTGGCTCTGACCAACGCGGCGGGGAATGCGATCCGCAACGCGACGCCGGGCAACACGATTTGTCTGGTTGCGGTCGATGCGACGAATTGGGTTGCGGTCGGACCATATGGGACGTGGTCCGACGTCGATTAGGCTGGAGGCTATAGGCTGGAGGTTATAAACTGAAGGCTGGAGGCGGCGATGCACATCGAACGGGTTCGGATCGATTTGACGACTGACGACAACGGGAACGCTACGGCCTATTCCTCCGTGGTTACCGGGTCGGTCTTGTCGTTGCATTACGTCAAGACGGATTTCGCCGACGGGGTGGATTTTGTCGTGACCGGCGAGGCTCTGGGCCAGGCGATTCTGTCGCAGGACAACGTCAATGCCTCGGTCGGGTGGGTTCCTCGGCAAGCCACGTGCGACGTGTTGGGGGCGGCGAGTCTGTATGCGGCTGGCGGAGAGCCGGTCGAGGTTCCGGTTTATCTCGCGCGAGATCGGATCAAGGCGGTTATTTCGAACGGGGGCGCGGTGAAAACCGGAGCGATTTATGCGCTGATCGGATAGGAGAGAGCAATGGAACTGTCGGATGGAGCCGATGCAAGGAAAACGTTGGGCCGGGGAGGCAGAGGCCCTTTGGAGGCCGCGAAGCCACGGGCTGAAAATTCGATGCGGGTGATTATGCGCACGCGTTTCGCGTCGGTCAGTGGGCAGGTCGTGGCGCCCGGCGCGATCGCGACGGTCGACAAGGCGGAGGGGAAGGCGCTGGTAGACGGCGGATGGGCGCGGCTGGCGCCCCGGAAAACGGCGGAGGAATGATCTATCGGATCGCATGGCGAACGCTGTAGCGTGTGCTATAGCGTGTGCTATAGCGTATGAGCGGGCGACGGCAATGAACACCTACACGACACTCTATGACGTTCTGACGGCTCTGGGCATGGATCCCGAGGCGGAGGGCGAGAAAAACACTCGCGACCGGGGGTTGTTGATGGGTTTTTTACGGGCCGTTTCCCGGCAGATCGAAACGAAGTTCATTCATCGCCGGTTTTGGACGGCGAGAGAAACGCGGTATTTCTCGACCGGCGCCGACACCTCGAGGTTGCCACTACACGACGCCGACATTCTCGCGGTTCATGCCATGACGACAGACAGCGAGGGGGATTGGACCTGGGACGGCGAAACGTGGGTCGATGGCGATGATTTTTGGTTGTGGCCGTATGACTCAAATCGTTACCCCAAGACCGAGGTTCGCCCGTTGCCCAACGCGACGGGCAATTACACGTTGCCTCGATCTCGGGAGCGCTACGTCAAGATCGACGGAACGTTCGGCTATGGGGACGGGGCGAGCGCGTCTCCGTGGCGCGCGCTGGCGGCCGACGACGGAACCGCGTTGACCGTGACCTTTGCCAACGCGGCGACGAAGACCGGAACGGTTTCGGCTTCGAGCATGGCCAGGGCCGGGCACACTCTTTTGGTGGAGGGCGAGCAGTTGTTCGTCGAATGGCCGGTTTCGCCCCGAACAACCACCGGTCTGATTTGCCGGCGCGGGGTGAACGGAACAACGGCGGCCGCGCATACGAGCAAGGCTCTGGCGATCGCGACTTATCCCGAGGAGTTATCGCTGTTGACGCAGGTCCTGGCGGTCGGGTCGTGGAATCGCCGCGATCGCACGGGCTTTCAGAGTCTGGATGTCGAGGGATTTCGGACCGAGTTTCTGACGTCGGAGCGTTTGGTTATGAAACGGCTCTGCGAGCATCTGGTCAAAAAAATCGTGGCGTGAGACGGGGCAATGATCCAGGGCGGAAAAATCAATTGGAGAGGAAAGGAATTCACCGCCTGGCTGGAGAATCATGCCAAGCCGCGCGTTCAGCAGGCGGCCGATCTGGTTGTCGAGGAAGCGCGGCGTTTAATTCTCGCCCCGAAGAGCGGACGCCATCGCCGTTACAAGGGGCGGAGCGTTCGGTCGAGCGCTCCGGGCGAAGCGCTGGGAAGCCCGTCGGGGCGTCTGCCGAAATCGATCCAAAGCGAGGTTGGTCGCATCCCAAAAGGTTTTGGCGCGCGGGTCGGCATCGGGCCGCCGATGCGCAGCGCGTGGGCCGAGGGAATGCGAGACATGATGTTGGGAAAGCGGCAGGGAATGAAGGGCCAGCGGCCGACGCTGCGTCCGGCATTGGAGAGAGTTTGGCCCAAAATTGTCAAGCTGCTTAGCCACATTCCGAAGGCGCAATGAGGGGATTATGATTGCGATCGGGGACGCCATCGTTGCGCTGTTCGAGTCGGATGAGGGCGACGGCCTTCGGGCGGCCGGGATTCATCGTCTTTACCATGAGGAGGTAGCGGACGGGACCGCCTATCCGCAGGTTCGGTTCACGATCGATTCGAACTCCGGGGAGGTTTCGGGGGAGGCGGAAATTCGCTTCGAATGCCGTAGCGAGGCACAAGACAATGGCGCGCAGTTGAGCTGGATTCTCGAGGCGTTGAATCATCTGATTCGTTGGGCGGATTTAAGCGGCGGTTCGTTTGCCTGTTCACCGGCGCGGATCGTTGGGGAGTCGACGGGGCATATCGAGGGGTTTTGGATGGGGAAAATCACGGCGCGCGTTGGGTTTTTGCGCGCCTAAATTCGCGACGGGAGAATGCAAAATGGGAGCGACTGCGCTTTACGGCCATCTGGCCCACATTGCGGTCACGGGTTATACCATTCCGAATCCGATCAACTGGGATATGACGGTGGCCGGCCGATCGGCCAACTTGACGAGCGGGACGGACTCGGCGGCGGTTTCCGAGGGCGATTATTTTCACAGCGCCGAGGGCAGCTTCGCGGCGTTGTGCGACCGAACGCAGGGCGAGATCCCGGTCAACACGCAGGCGGCCGCTGTCTTCTACCTCTATCAGGCTTTCACCGTCGACGTTACGTCGGCTGGATTGGGCGACAAAGTGACTGTCAATGGGATCGATTTCACCCGGGCCGCGGCGACGGCTGTGGCGACGCACGCCTGGCTCGACGCGGTGGGGCTGGCAGCCTGCATCAACAATCAGACGTATGGCGCTCCCGATGCGCGCGCCAGCGCTGCGGGCAACGTTGTGACGATCGTGGGCTACACGGCCGTGTTGACCGTGACCGACACCGACGTGGGCGGGACGATCACGACGGTCGACATTTCGCGGACGCGATCTTGCTCGATCGAAATCACCGAGCACGAAATCGCGCCGGCGATGGATGAGGCGGAGCGGGTCGAGGTGACCTATAGTTACAAGTCCGTCAGCGTGATCGTCGACGAGGACAGCAACCGAATTTAAGGAGGCACGAAAATGGTCGAAGAGACGGAAAAGGTCCTCGATACGCCGAGGCGCTTCGAGGTTTTGGAGAAAACGGTTGAGGTTTTGCCGTTGACCGCGAAGTTGCTGGCGCGCTGGCGGGGGTTCGTTGCGGCGAAAATCGAGGAGGCCGAGACGGTCGAATATGAGAACGCGCGTGGCGCGCTCGCGTCGGATTTGCAGGCGGCGGGTTTGGCCCCCTTCGAACGGATCCCGCATTTGCGGAAATTCCGCGCAGACTGGGAAAGCGATCGCCAGGCGGCGATCGACGCGTTGTCGATCGCCGACGAAGGCGCCCGGCAGGCGGCGGCCGTCGAACGTGTAAACCGCGCGCTTTTGTCTGGCGAGGGGCGCGGGATGGTCGAGGCCATGGCGTTTTTGGTGAGTTTGGCCACGCAGAGGGGGGGAACGCCGATGACCTTCGAGCAGGTCATGGGTTGGCTCACCTCTCCCGATGACATCGATCTCGGTGGAATGCTGGCCTATGTTTTGCCAGCGGGATTCGTTCCCAACCAAACCAAGACGACAGAACCGATCGCAACGGAAAAAAAAACCTTTCCGGAGAATGCGAGCCTTGGCCCGTCCGATATGCAGTGACGGCGGATCGTTTGTGGGCATTCTCCGAGATGCTGCCGGAGACGCTGCACGCATACGCGATCGTCTATCGATACAATCAGGAAGAGACGATGAGTTTGACGCTGTCCGCGCTGCTGGATCGTAATCGCCGCCTGCGCCGCGATCGGTCGGCGGCTAGAGGGCGCCATGGTTTATCGGAAGCCGCCCGGCGTTTCGGCGGCGTGAGGGAGCGTGCGGAGGCGGCCGAGCGCCGGAGGGCGTTGGCGCAAAGGGGTGGTTGAGATGGCGTTTTCGTTAGCTAAAGCGTTTGTTTCCCTCGGCGTCGACATGAAGCCGCTCGACTCGGGGCTGAAAACCGCCAAGGGGAAAGTTACCAAAGCGGTTAGCGGAATGGGCGCGTCGGCGAAAAAGTCGTTGTCGATCGGGCTGGCGGGGGCGGCGATCGGGATCACGGCCGGCCTGGTCGGGATGACGAAGTCCGCGGCGGACTTCGAACACAAACTCTCGACGGTGGCGACGCTGGGCGTGGAGGACATGGGGGCGTTGCGCCAGGGGGTCAATGACCTGGCGCGTGAGTTCGGCATTTCGGCGCCGGCGCAGATCAAAAATCTCTACGACACGTTGTCGGCGGGTGTGCCCGAGGATTCGGCGATTTTCGTCATGCGGGAGGCCGCGCGCGGCGCCATCGCCGGCGTCGGGGAGTTATCCGACGCGCTAGATCTGGGGACGTCCTTTCTCAACGCCTACAATCTGCCGGCGAGCCAGATGACTCAGATCATGGGTCAGGCGGCCACGGCGATCAAATATGGCAAGACCACGATGTCCGATTTGGGAGGGGCGGTCGGGCGCGCGGCGTCGACGATGGCGACGCTGAACATTTCGAGCGAGGAATTTCTGGCGGCGATCGCGGCGTTGACGACGACGGGGGCGGGAGCGAGCGAGCAGGTCTCGGCGTTGAAGGCGGCGATGGCCAACGTGATCAAGCCGTCGGCGGCTGCGGCGCTGGCGGCCGCGGGTCTGGGGTTGCAATTTAACGCGGCGGCGATTCAATCGAAGGGGTTGGCCGGCTTTCTGGCCGACGTCGAACGCAAAACGGGCGGGAACATCGACACGATGGCCACGCTGTTCGGCTCGGTCGAGGGGCTCAACGCCGTACTGGCGTTGACGGGGGCGCAGGAAGGGACGTTCAAAAAAGCGTTGGCCGGGATGGCGGACGCGACGGCGAACCTCGATACGATGACGACGGCGGCGATGGAGAACGATCCGTCGTTGCCGTGGAGACAGGCGAAGGAAGGTTTCGCCGCGACGGCGAGGGAGATCGGGACGGCGCTTTTGCCGGAATTAACGAAGCTGCTGGATTGGTTGGGTCCGCTGGCGACGTCGACGGTCGAGTGGATCACCTCGAATCGAGACCTGATTGTCGAAATCCTGAAGGTGACGGCGTCGGTCGCGGGGTTGACGATTGGCGGGAAAAAACTGATTGGGTTTATTAAGCCGATTGTCGCGCTGGGCGGACCGCTGGCTAAAGTTTTCACGGGAGTGAACCTCGCCAACATGGGTTGGCTGGGCACGTTGGGGCTTCTGGTCGGCGCCGGCGCCATCGGCTGGAAACTTGGGACCTGGCTCGATGGGGTGATTAAGAAGAGCGAACTGGGGCGCGAGGCGTTGAAACTATTCGGCGACGCGCTGGTCAACGCGTGGGAGTGGGTGAAGAAACTTTTCGGCCATGGCGACGAGTTCGCCCTGGGCGAACGCTCGCGGGAATTGCGCGGTTTGGTTCCGCAACCCGAGGATTGGGGCCCGCCGGTTCCGGAGGCGACGGGGGCGGGCATGGCCGCCAGCGCGTCGGGGGCGGCGATGGCGGCTTCGCAGTCGGTTCAGATTGGGAGCGTGTCGGTGCAGATCGTCGCGGGGCCCGGGGAATCGTTGGGCGACGAGGCGAAGCGCGCGGCGAAAACGTTTGTCGAAATGGTTCGGCGGGGATTGGCCGAACCGGGCGCGTTGAGCGCGGCGACGTGAGGAGTATGGCATGGCGGACAGCGGCCCCCATTACCCGGTTGTCGCATTCGGCAAGAGCAAGACGGGCACGGTTTCGAGCGCCGTGGTCGCGGGGACAAACGTTTTCACCTCGGCGGGGCATACTTTCGTCGAGGGGGAAACGCTCTGGCTTTCGAAATCCGACGACAGCGGGAATCAATGTTTGGGATTGGTGACCGACGTCGATGGCAACGACGTGACGACTGCCAGGGGGGCGAATGGCGCGAAGGGCGCCAGCTCAAAAATCTGGACGGCGCCGGCGGCGCAGTTGGTTGTTTTCTCGACCGGGCCGACGGGCGATTACGAACCGGAGTCGGATAGCAACATCGTCTTCGAATCGACGCAGGGGGGGACGAGCGTGGCGACGCGCGTGGGCGGGCGGATCGACCGATTGATCCTGACGTTTTCGCCCGGGCGGGTTTTGACGTCAGCCCTCGTCACGGCCGACTGGCTGGCCTGGCGAACGTTTCTGCGGGACAAAATTCGTGAGGGTCTCGATACCTTTTCGCTGGCGCTCTGGGACATGGAGGAAAACGCTTCCGTTGTGCGCGAGGTGCGATACATGAGTCAGATCTCGTCGGTGTCGTTTGGGACCGGGCGAAAATTCGCCTCGTTTTCTCTGCTGTTTCAAATCGAATCGGCCGACGAATACGTCGTTTGACGATGGGGGATTATGAAAACGCTAAGCGCCAATCAGGAAACCGAACGCGCGAACGCCGACCAGGCGTTCGATTTGTTTTGGTTCGCCCTCATCGAATGGGGCGGGACGGTTGGCGATCAGTGGGTTGGAACGGGCGCGGTCGAGGTCGATCCGGGGACAACGACGGAGGATCTGATGGTCGGGGCGCCCGAATTCGGGATGCAGATCGCGGCGTCGCCTCGGGGAAAGTTTGTCGGCGGCCAGGCGTCGATGATCCTGCGCAACGATTACGAGGACGTGGCGGGGGTGTGGGCGAAGTGCCAGGCGGTTGGGGCGCCCGAGGGCCGTCGGGTGACGATCTACAGCGCCTTCATTCGGTCGGACGGCGCGGCGCTGGCCGAGGCGGATTGGCGGCTGCATGGGATTTTCGAGATCGACGAGTATCCCTCGTTGACCTCGACGCGGGCGGGCATATCGCTGGCGGGCCTGGCGGAGTCGATCGGCGAGGAGGCGTTCGGCCGCGAGATTTCCACGACGTTGTTTCCGGCGTATAGCATTCCGAGCGCGTCGCTGGGGCGGCTGATCCCCCGACCCTATGGGGTGATCGAAAAGGCGCCGGGGATCCCGCTGGATATGGGCTATTCGACGTCGTTGACCGAAGACGTCGACGCGACGTCGATGACGCTTTACGTCTATAGCGTCGAGAGGTTTCCGGCGACGGGGACGCTGGTTGTGGGCGCCGAGGAAATAGTCTACCTGGCGGCGGAAACGGCGGGCGGTGGATATGGCGCTCGGTTTCTGGTCGCGCCCGGCGGGCGGGGGGCGAACGGGACGGAGGCGGCCGATCACGGGTCCGGCTCGGCGGTGCGGGAAAAGCGCAGCTCGTATCGTTGGATTGTGGCCGACGGCGAATTGTGGGCGCTGGTGGACAAGACGGTCGTGGGGGATACGACGTCGGGTTCGGCGGTGATTGCGAACCTGGAATATTCGACGGCGATTCTGGCGGTTGGCGACGCGGTCAGCGGGTTGGGGATTCCGGCGGGGACCTCGGTGGCGAGCATCGACGCCGTCGACCAGGTGACCTTGAGCGCGAACGCGACGGCGACGGCCGCCGACGTGGATCTGAGATTTACCCGGACGGTGCGGGCCTACCTGGGTGGGTTGGTGGCGATAGACGTCGAGGTCCTGGTCGAGGATTTGGACGGGACGAACGCGACGTTTCTGACGGCGGACGCGTTGCCGGCGATCGGGGAATATTCGCCGACGAGCGAAGTCACGCTCCTCGATGGGGCGGCGGGGAATTGGTCTGACGCCGGGAGCACGTCTGACAGCTATCTCAAGGCGGGCGATCCGGTCGATTGGCGGATGGTGGAAAATAGCGGCGAGGGCGCCATCGATGGAACCGAGGACGCGCATGTGACGTTCGCGCTGCTCGACCCGATGCAGGGCAAGATTCTGCTCGCGCTGGAATATGCGAACGATCTGAGCGGGCGGGTCTCGGCGTTGATCGCCTGCGACCTGTATGTGGTCTATCGGGTTCTGCCGAACGAGAACCTGCCGGCGGGCGCGACGGAGTTTCCATGGGACAATTGGCAGATCGTTCTCACCCGTGACGGGGTCGAGATTGTCAGGGCCGATCTGGGGCGTCCGGCGATCGAGGATTTGCGCGGGCTGTTGGACCAAACGACGTTTCTGCCGGGGATCGAGGATTCGCGCCCTTTGTTCGGGGTGACCGGTCTGGGGGATCAGACCAGCGCGGGCTCGTTGGTCATTCTGGAGGATTGCAAAGGCCAGACATTTCTGTATCAGGGGACGCTCGGGCACGCGGGGTTTTACAACTGGCCCGATTTGAGCGACAATCCGGTTGGGTTGGCGTTCGCCAGTTCGACGACGGTTTCGAAGTTCTATTCGTTGACGGGGGATCCGCCGGCGGTGGGAGGGGTCAAGAAGACAAACCCGCTGCGTCTGGCCCCGACCTGGGGGCCGAACACGAGGACGATCACCAAACTGCGAGTCGAAGTCGATCTGACGAAACAGACGACGGTGGCGGGGTATTTCCAGGCGGAGATCCGGTTGAACGGGCGCGACGACGTCGTGGCCAACGTGCGCATGGCGGAGGGCGAGGAATCGACGCTAATCGCCGAATACGAGAGCCCGAACGTCGAGATCGCCAGCGGAACCTGCGACACGGTCGAGGGGTATCCAACCGTCGGCAATTGCAGTGTCGATACAAAAGACCTCAAGTCGGGGACCCTCGTCATTGGAGCGGCTTTCCACACTGGGACGCGGATCGTCGCGCTTACCGGGTCGGATTCGTTCGAGATCGACATGGGGGCGCGGGGAACCCAGACGGGCGGCCCGGTGACGTTTGCCAATCCCTTCGTCCGGGAGACCGTGCCGATCGCCGACGTGCGCGACGTGACGCTCTTCGCCTATACGCGCAACGCGGTTGACCCCTGGGCGACGAAGGCCGACTCGCTGGCGTTTTTGGTGCGGGCGGCCCGCGTGACGTATTGGACAACCGACGAGACGAACCTGGTTGGGATCGAGGTTCCGCTGGAGACGGTCGAGACGGACATCGCCGACGCGCTGTTGATGGCCAGTTCGCGCGACTACGCGCAGCGAGTGAAGCTGACGGCGCACGTCGCCGACGTTCTGAATTACGCGGACCCGTGGGATTTTTTCGCCGAGACGCTCGAGGTCCAGGTGATGGCGCCGGCGGCGACGTCGTCGACGCGAATCATGGTTTCCGATGTGCGGTTCGAGGTCAAGGAGCGGCCGTTGGTGGAGCGGGCTCCGACCGAGGAGGAGCTGGAGTTGACGCTGGACATCGCCGGGGGGATCTATGCCGATGCTCCGGTGCGGGCGGGGGCTTGGACGGGGCCCGGATATTTGGAGCGGCCAGAGGATGTGATCTACGATTGGTTGACGTCGGTGATGGGATTGTCGGCCGACGAGATCGACCTGGCCGACGACGCGTGGGGCGGGTTGCTCTACGCGCTGCGCGATCGGCAGGATTGGAAATTCGCTCGGGCGATCGCCGTGGCGAAAACGAAGCGGGAGATCGCCGAGGAGATGTTTCAGGACGCGGGCCTGTGCCCTGTGTTCGACGGGGGCCGGATGCGTTTCGTGGGTTCGCTGACGCCGAACCTGCTCGACGTCGTGGCGACGTTGGGGGAGGGGACGCGGCTGGGGGAAACGTTGGTTTCACATGGCGCCCGGGCAGAGATCTACAATCAGCTGGGCGCTTACTGGAGGCGTTCGTTCGGGGTTGAGGGCGATTTCGCCGCGCGCGAGACGTTTGACGACGCGGAGAGCCAGGCGGATTACGGTCGGGCGTTCCGGCAGACGATCGATTATGAGAACATTCGGGACCTGGCCACGGCGAGGGAATTGTCCCAGGACATTCTGTCGCGGTTTGGGCGTCGAAACAGCTTCGTTCTGTCGACGCACACGGCGGCGGCGATTCATCTCGAGGTGGGGGATCCGGTGTTATTGGTCGATTCGTATAATCAGGTCGATTCGGTTCCCGGGGTGATTGTCGCGCGGGAGGCGATGGGCGGGGTGAATTTTCGTTTCAATGCGGTTCAGGCGGCGGCGCGCGTGCGGGTTTGGGAGGCGCCGGCCGACGCGACTACGTATATCGACGTTTATCCGGTGGCGGGGCGGATGGTGTTTGTTTTCGAGGGGTTGCCGATCGCGACGCTCGACGGCGGGGCGCGGTGGAGTTTGTTGGGCGCGGTGGAGACGGTTGCGACGTCGGGCGGTTCGCAGACCGACATGATCGAGAAGGGCGTCGGCGGGATCGACTTCGGACTCGATACGGGCGCGCCTTCGCGCCACCGCCTGTTGTCGTTGACCTCGGCCGGCGACATGACGGTCTGGGGGAACGGAACGGTGTTCGGACGGTATTTTTCGAAACCGCAATGGCCGGTTCTGTCGGCGCATTCGGATTATATCGAGGAGTTTTTCGGCGGGACGTTGCCGGCGGTCATTAGTTTTTCGGTTGACCTGCGATACCAGGCGGCGAAATTGGCGGGCGACGTCGTCGGGGGCCAGGTTCGAGGGGGGATTACGGCGAAGGCATTTCGGGGCAGCGCGCTGTAAAATCACGAGGAGGTTGGGCGATGCGATCGATCTGGATTGGCCTGGCGGTTTTGTCGTTGGCGGCGCCGAGGGCCTGGGCCCTGACGATGAGCAACGAATTGAGCGGCACGGCGGCGGACAAACAGGCGTCGAGCGCGGAGACCTATTCGTTGTTTCTGCACACCGATGGGGACTGGCGGATTAAGGGCGCGACGGGGACAACGAATCTGGGGACCGTGGGGGGGACGCTCGATCATGGGGCGCTGGGCGGGTTGGCCGACGACGATCATACTCAGTATCTCAACTCGACGCGGCATGGGGTGGCGACGACGCACACCTCGGCGTTCAACAACACGTTGCCGATTTCGGGCGACGTGAATTCGAAGGCGACGCTGGGGGCGCACGTCGCCGACGCCGCGATGCACTGGCCGCGGCCGGCTCAGACGTTGACGGTGGCGAAGAACGGGACGGGGCAATACGCGACGATCGCGGCGGCGCTGGCGGTGGCGAACGCGGCGGCGGGATCGTCGACGCCCTACATCGTCGACGTCTATCCCGGGGTATATGACGAGGCGGGTTTGACTCTGGGGAATTACGTCAGTTTGCACAGCATCGTCCCCCAGCAGGCCTTCGTTCAATCGGTTTCGGCCTCCGCGCTTTTGACGATTGAGGGGACCTCGGTTGTTCTGGGTATGCGATTCGAGGCGCCATCCGGCGACGCGTTGTTGTTGTCGGGGGCGGGGATGGTGACGCTGGACAACGTCATCGTTCAGCAGGCCGGAACGGGGTATTGCCTCAACTACGACGGCGCAAACAAACTGGTTACCATTGCGAACAATTCGCTTTTTGTCTCGGCGACGAAGGCGATCGTCGCCAACAAAAACTACGGTGGCCTGCTGGACGCGCGGGATAGCACGTTCGGGTTTTACAACACGGCGGGGATCGCGTCGGTAATCGATATCGACGCCGGCGCCTTCGACCGGTTTTCGAATTGCCGATTCCTGGCGCCGAACATCGATCATGCGTTGAGCTGTGCGGTGATTGACTTTGCGGGAACCAGGCTGGACGTCATCGGATGCACGTTCGAATTGTCTGCGCCGCTCACGCAGGTGACGGCGATCCTGGCGAGCGCGGGCACGGTCAACGTTCTGGGAACCCTCATCGATTGGGACGTTACGACGGGGACGCCTTACGATTTCAACGCGGGGGCGGGGGCGGCGATCTATCACGCCGGTTGCGTTTACGACGAGTCGAGGGTGACGGGGGCGGGGACGGTGAGCTTTTTGAGGCAGGGGGCGCTCGGGGTGGAGTCGATCGATTCGAGCGGGCGGATCGTCGCCGCCGGCGACGCGGGGACGAACGCGCTGATCGAGGTGGAGCCGGATTCGAACGGCGTGGGCATCACCGTGATTCCTTCCGGGGCGATCGGGGCGGGAGAAACGGCGGGCGGGCTGACCCTCGATTTGGGCGACGCGGACCCATCGGGGGCGGGGGCGACGGTTTTCGGGGCGTCGATCGATTTGGGCGCCGTGAGTCAGACGAACGATCCCGATCTGGTTGGGCTGTTGGTTGAGATGCCGGCGGCCTATAGCGGGGCGGGCGACATGCGGGGGGCCGAATTGGCGGGCGACGGCCGGACGTTGCGGTTGGTCGATGAGAATTACGCTTTGGACGGCGAGGCCGAAAGTGGGCCGGTTGGGCGGCTGACGGCGAGCGACGCGACGACGGACGTTTCGGTGGAGGGGTTGAGGATCAAGCACATGACGTCGGGGGATATGGCGGCCGGCTTCGGCGCGGCGCTCGGGTTTGCGATCGAGGATGATGCGGGGGCGGAGAATTTGATCGCGCAAATCGAGGGGGTGTGGAACGATGCGGACGATTACGGCTCGCTACAATTGAAGGCGGGCGCTTACGGCGGCGAATTGTTTATCGACATTCAGGGCTCGGCGGCG
>Ga0307376_10003037_pt1 | contig 15892 bp, 36 predicted proteins | sample TR2MG_FD_202536 | JGI IMG/M metagenome (GOLD analysis project Ga0307376, IMG submission 202536) | Soil microbial communities from Risofladan, Vaasa, Finland - TR-2 | ecosystem: Environmental > Terrestrial > Soil > Coastal area > Acid sulfate soil | place: Finland: Risofladan, Vaasa | collected...
AATACGTGCGGGGCCACGCCGAAGGGCTGAAGGTCTTCGAAGGGGCGGAGCTTCCGAGCTTCGCCAATCGGTAGGGAACACGGGGAGGGGCTACGGCCCCTCCCCTTCTCCTATGTACCTGGGAATCATCAGCGGGCTTCCTCTATGGAGCATGTGTGGGCGTCCCTTCGTGAGTCTCCCGGCATGGTGTCGGCGGGTGACCGAGACGTGAATAGAGAGGAAGGGATCATGGCAAGAGACATTCACCAGGAAGTGACGGATACGATAGTGGCAGCCCTTGAGGCTGGCACAGCCCCATGGGTCAAGCCGTGGAACGCAGAGCACGGGATGCCGTGCAACGCGAGCACGGGGCGCCATTACAACGGCGTTAACGTGTTTCTGCTCTGGATGACGGCTAACGCTCGGGGCTACGCTTCCCAGCGTTGGCTAACCTTCAAACAGGCGAAAGCCCTTGGCGGTAGCGTTCGCAAGGGCCAGAACAAGGCTAACGGCTGTGGCGCAACGCCCATCGTGTTCTTCAACTGGAGAGAGCACGAGGATAAGGCGACCGGCAAGGTCAAGCGCTTCCCGCTGCTCCGCCTCTATCAAGTGTTCAACGTCGAGCAATGCGAGGGTTTGCCTGAGAAGGCCCTTGGCAAGCTCGACGAAGCCGAGCGACTGAGCGACGAAGATAGGATCGCGAACGCCGAATCGTTCTTCGCGGAGCTTCACAAGGGAATGGGAATGGTACCCAAGCGGGGTGGGGCGCGAGCCTGCTACAGCCCTTCGCTTGACGAGATCCACCTCCCCGCGTTCGAGAGCTTCAAGAATCCCGAGAGCGCTTACAGCACAGAGGCGCACGAGTTCGGGCATGCCACGGGGCATAGCTCGCGCTTGGATCGCGATCTTTCGGGCACCTTTGGCAGCGCAGACTACGCAGCCGAGGAGCTTGTGGCCGAAATGACGAGCGCTTTCGTCTGCGCACAGTTGGAGATCCAAGGGGAGCTACAGCACCCCGAATACATCGCCAATTGGATCAAGAAGCTACGGAGCGACAAGCGCGCGGTCTTTACCGCTGCCAGCCTGGCCAAAAAGGCACACGCCTTCATGGCCGAGCGCGCGGGCCAGCCCCTCGAAGGGGCTGGGGAGTGAGCCCTACGGGGGCGGGGGAAACCCCGCCCCTTGTCTTTGTGTACGCACAGATCATCAGCGGGCTTTCTTTGTGAGGAGTGTGGGGACATCCCAGCCCGCGGGCTCCCGGCATGGTGCGAGCGGAAGCCCGAGACGTGAACAGGAAGGGACGGGATCACATGATGTTTGACTACACGGGCAATGAGGACGCTGGCGACCTTGCGGCCATGGGCTATGCGGACTACTGCGGGGAGATGGCCGAGCAAGCGGAACACGAGCGTAGTCTCGCCTTTACCAAGGCATTCGACGCGAGTGTGAAGCCCGGCATGTTCCCTTGCGTTGAGACGGAGCGGATGGGGATCCAAGCCGACACCCGCCACGGTCGTATCGTCGCGGGGCCTGTTGAGGCGCCCCACTGCGAGGGTTGCTCGAAGGTGCTCACCCGAGACGGCGAGGGTGTCTATGACGAGGAGTGGGGCCTTTTCTACTGCTCCGAGGACTGCTTCGAGGAGCACGGGATGCACAACAGCGCAAGCGGTGACTACCGCGAGTTCCCTACCTACGGGTAGGGTTCTCGTTTTCGTGCCGCAGACATCATCAGCGGGCTTAATGTTTTGGGGGCATCCCAGGCTTGAAAGCTCCCGGCACGCTAGCAGCGGACCGCCGAGACGTGAATAGGAAGGAAGAGAACACATGAAGAGTGGGCGACGATTCGCACGCTACGGCGACCGTAAGGAATACTGTGCGCGTCACCGCACGATGAGCAGCAAGGCCGCAGACCGCTTAGAGCGGGGCATGGAAAAGGCTACGCGGCAGGAGTCGCGTCGGGACATCGAGGAACAACTCGCGGACCGTGAGTCCGAGGAAGGCAAGTAGACATGGAAGCAACCGAGAATCAGACACAGCGCCGTCAGTTGTCTGCTCGTCCCCGCATCAACATTCAGGAGACTGGCGAGATGGGCGACGAGTACTGGCATCGTCGTGCCCTGATCTTGACGAGCGACATCGTGCGACTCGTCGGCCCCACCCCCGAGGGGGAGTGTGCGCGTGAGTTCGGCTGCCCGAGCTACCGCCGCCCGTGCGAGTACTGCTACGGCTACGCCGAGTGGGAGCAAGCTGTGCTCGACATCGTGTCCGAAGCTACTGGCTGGGGACTCCACGGCTACGGCCTGAACAGCGCCCACATGACGGGGCGGCCCTTCGCACACACAGCGCAAGCCTACGTCAACGTTCGCCACCCGAAGGTGGTGATGGTTTCGTGGTCTGGCGGTTGGGACATTTAGGAGAAAGAACATGGATCAAATCGACAGAGCCATCGCTGAGTTCCCGAAGACGTTTGGTCTTCGGGCCTTCCCGGGGGACCGCTTCGCGATCAACCGTAGCGCGTCCTTCGAGTCGCCCCTCGGCTCGGGGCGGATCATGCTCTACGTCTTCACTGCGGAAGGCAAAGCCTTCTGCAAGGGATCTCCTAACGAGTTGCGATCCGAGATCATCAACCCTCTCTGGTAGAGAAGGTGCCCCGCTTCGGCGGGGCCTTCTCTTACGTACCTGGCAAACATCAGCGGGCTCGAATTCTAGGGCACGCGTGCGCGTGCTCTCCCGGAACGGTCGCGACGGGTGCCCGAGTAGCACGTAGGAGGAAACAAGATGAGAGAACACAAGGCCGAGTCCTTAGAGCAACTTCTGAAATGGTGGCCCGAGCTTCAGAAGCTAACCGAGCACACTGGCATCGTCGGCATCCGCTTCGTCGTAAAGGCAGCGGGTGGCGATCAAGCGGCGTTTGAGTTCGGGGACATGGAACCCCCGGCACGGTAGACACGGACCCCCGAGATACGAGCAGAAGGGAAGGTTAGCAATGGCTTGGGAACTTCAGTCAGATATGGCCGGTCTCATCCGCCCGTCGGTTGAGAGCTATCTGCTCTCGCACGACGACGCGGCGACGGAAGCGGGGCGAATTCTCTGCTACCAGCGTTCCGAGGGCGAGATGGACATCGCCAGTATCGAGCGCCTGCAGGCGGAATGCGACGACGACGTTGAGCGCCTTGGGCTTGACTGGGCGATTGGCGCTATCTCGGATCACGCCGAGCAAGTTGCGACCACAAGCAACGGCGCCTGGGACGTTTACCTTGACTCGGAGGGATGGTGCGAAGTGCCTTTCTGCTCCGACGAGAAAGCTCAGGAGTACTACGGATGAGCGAGCCGCGCTGCCCCGACTGTGGGGGCTTTGAGGATGCTCCCAACCTTGTCCCGCTCTACTCCGCCGCAACGGGGGAGCAGGCGGGGCAGGATTGGTGCGAGCACGACATTCACGAGCCGTCTCGGCTTGCGAGACTGGCCGAGGAAGGGGAAGAATGACCTATCAGGAAGCGTTCGAGATCGTTCAGGCGCGAGCCAAGCAAGCGGGCATCGAATTCTCAACCCGTGCGCTTGACGTGGCGGCTTGCCGGCTTGCCGGTATGGATCCCGAACCCGAGCCGATGGTGATTGTCGCCAGCGAGGCGACTGAGTCGGCAACGGATCGGCGCCTGCGGGCGCTCGTTTCGCACGCTACCCACACGTGGGGCGCGTCGAAGGGCTCGAAGGAGCGGAATCTGCACTAGCTCGGAGGGCCACGGCTTAGGCCGTGGTCCTTTTCTTATGTACCCAGGGAACATCAGCGGGCTCGACCTGGTGCGGGTACATAGAGAAACGCCCCCGAGGGCGCAGGGGTGGACCGTCCACCGTCTGCCGCTCGGGGGCATCTCTCTGGCAAGGAGGAAGGCTTGTGGAACGGTCACGCGTGGCCGCTTCACAAACCCTCCCTTCTATCTACCTCTCGGGGGGTCATGAGCACCGTTCCGGGAGGTCACACGGCGGCCTCAATGTTGATGATGACGCGGCCCCGCACCGTCCGAACCGTAGCTCTGACAACGCTTGATCCTGCGACGACGCGGGCGGGTGCGACACCCTTGCGCTTGATATTCATCGCGATGAGGACATGACTCACGGTCATCCGCGAAACACCGACTAGACGACCGATGTCATCTTCTGAGGCCCCACCAATGTAAGCCCTAACAATAGCCGCCTTCTCGTTAGTCGTTAGGTCTACCTCCCGATAACGAGGAGGCTCGCGCTCGCTTAGATCCGTGACCCTTCGCGTAGTCACGGCCCGCTCAACGTCCCAATGGGCGAGACGCCAGCGCATCGTCTGCTCGCTAACCCCACAGAACAGCGCCCAATCGTGATGGGGCCGTGTCACTCCCATATAGGTTACGTCCATTCTGTAACTCCCTTCTATCCACGTCTCGGCGGTCCCCGCCAGCCGTTCCGGGAGCCCGCGGTTCGTTCACCCGGCATGAGTGTGGTGAGTCCCCGAGACGGGGATAGGAAGGTAGGTAGACCATGATGGTAGACACAATCATCGAAAGCGCGGCCCGTGCTCTCTTCGTCCAATGGTGGGCGGACCAGTGCTCTTGTGGCTTCGATTCCGAGACGTGTCGCCTTGACGGCGACGGTCACGAGGATTGGGACGCCGACGCGGAACACATCCCCAACGATCCTGGCGGCGTGGAACTCATGGACATCGCACCCGATGCGCCCCTAGGCGCTCGTGAGTGTGCGGTGTCGCTCGTGACCACGATCATCAAGCTCAACGGCTTGACCGCGTGGGGCGAGGTTTGCAACCGCGACGAGGTCCAAGGCGACGGTGAGGGCTTCGGCCATTACCTCGCGATGGAAGCTCTCGGACACGGCGTAGGCTGGGCCGACGACCACGACGAGCACGGCTTGATCCTGCCCTACGTGGGCTTCTATGACGAATACACTTGGGAAGTGAGCGAACGGCTCGCAAGGCAAGGGAGATAGATGATGAGATTCCAGGACGAAGCGCCGGTTACGGCGAGATACCTTCCGCGTAGCTTCGTGGATGCCTATGACCGCTACTACGAAGACGGTCCGACGGGGCCAGATGAGAACCTTCAACTCATCGTCAACGTCATCTTTCAGCCTGTTACAACCTCAGAAGACCCCAAGATCATCAAGGTCACCGTTGAGGGACCGGGCTACGATGTCACCGACAAGATCAGCCCGCGCTACATGGACTGGCTCGTAAAGGCTGCGAGGAGCGTCCAGGGGCTTCCCAGGAGAAATGGTCAGGTGGGGGCTTAGGCCCCTGCCTTTCTTTTGTACTGACAGATCATCAGCGGGCTCGCGTCCTATAGCCCTGGGCCACGCTGCTCTCCCGGAACGGTGGGCGGGGGCCGCCGAGATACGAGTAGGAGGGCAGGATGCCTAGAACAATCTTCATTGGCGACGTACACGGCTGCTTCTACGAACTCGTGGAGCTATTCCAGAAGCTCGACGTGCAGCGCGATGACCGCGTCGTCTTCGTTGGCGATCTCGTGGACAAGGGGCCAGACTCTCTCGGTGTGCTGCGCTTCGCGCGTAACGTCGTTGAGACTCAGCCAGGATCGGTTGTCGTGTCCGGCAATCACGAGGAGAAGGCGAGTAGACAATACAAGCGCGGCGTCGCCGTTGAGCCGTGGTGTGAGGACTCTATCGAGAGCGACTGGGCCTTCATCGACGCCATGCCCCTCTTTTGGTACGACCCCGAGTTGAACATCCGCGTCGTCCACGGTGGGATCTTTCCCCGTCTGCTTGAGGAGCACCCCGATGTCTGGGAGAAGATCGAGGCGCGTGGGGCCAACTGGCAGAAGGGCGGGGGCAAGGTGATGAGCCGTGCCCGTCGAATGCTTCGCATTCGCTACGTGGGTGGCCCACAACGCCCCGTTGGTGTCAAGGGGGAGGTTCCCCCAGGTGAAATGCTGGAATTGGGAACGAACGTAGAAGGTGACCCATTCTGGGCCGACACCTATCACGCCGAGCACGGTGTGGTGGTCTATGGGCACTCACCCTGGCTGAATGGAAAGGTTCGGCAGCGGTCGTTGGTCAGTTACGGGATCGACACCGCCTGCGTTTTCGGTGGGAAGCTGACCGCCTTTGTCATCGGCAAGCGCATTGGGTTCGTGCAGGTACGGGCACTGCAACGCTACGCCGAACCGTTGGAGGAGGACTAGGGGCTTCGGTCCCTGTCTTTCTTTGTACCCAGGGATCATCAGCGGGCTCATATCTTTAGCGATATAGCGCCGAGAGTCTCCCGGAACGGAGTTGGGGGACCCCCGAGACGTGAATAGGAGAGGTGAACGATGACCATTCAGACCTACGAGGTTGGCGGCTGCGTTCGCGATGCCCTTTGTGGGATCCTCTGCAACGATGTCGATTTGCTCCTGGTCGGAGCCGAATCGTTCCACGATGGGATCGCCCACGCCGTCAAGCTGGGCCTTGTCCCCATCAACGGGACCTTCAAGCCCGAGTTCGCCACCTTCAAGGCGTCGGTGCCCAAGGGCCACGAGCTTCGGAAGCGGTGCAAGTCGGTCGATTTCGTACTCGCACGGAAGGACGGGTTTCATTCGGACGGGCGCCGACCCGACTCCACCAAACCTGGCACGCTCGAAGACGACCTTCGGCGCCGCGATTTCACGGTGAATGCGCTCGCCCGCAACCTGGAAACGGGAGAGATCGTAGACCTGTTCGGTGGGCGGAAGGATCTTGAGGACAAGATCCTTCGCTTCGTCGGAACGCCCGAGACTCGTATCCGAGAGGACGGACTGCGCGTGCTTCGTGCTCTGCGCTTCGCGGTGACCAAGGGGCTCACGTTCCACGAAGACACCGCAGCCGCACTCGAAACGAGCCACGCTTTCGCGATGCTCCGAAAGGTGTCCGTCGAGCGGATTCGTGAGGAGACCGAGAAGATGTTTCGTCACGACATGCACGCCGCGTGGGAGATGATCGACAGCTTCCCCGGAATGCGACGGACGATCTTCAGGAACGGACTGCGTCTCAGCGCAACGCTGAAGAAGGCCAAGGGGCGGGTGTAGGGCTTCGGCCCTACCCCTCCCTTTTTTGTCTACACATCATCAGCGGGCTTTCTGCCTACAGAGGTAGGCGTGTGATGCCCCCATGTCTCCCGGCAGGGAAGCGGGGACCGCCCGAGACGTGGATAGGAGGCGAGCAGCCATGAGCAAGAGCAGACGACGACGCCTTGGGTTCATGCCCAAGGCTACAGGCAAGATCGCGCTGGGCCACGACAAGGGCTTCAGCATCTCGACCCGTGCCCATTCAGTTCACCCCGACAAGCGTAAGCAGGCCAGCAAGATGGCTTGCAGGAGGAGATACCGTGTCTGATTACACATGCAAGTTCGACGCCAACAGATGGCAACTCTACTCGACCATGCGGGGCGTTCAGGCCGTAGCCGCCGACCTAAGCGGCTCTCTCACGGTACACGTTCGCAAGGCGATGGCCGACCTGATGGCAGACTCGCGCCTGAGCGAGCGCAAGCTGGCCGAATCAGTCCGAGACACGATGTACACGCATCTGGCCGGGGCTGCCAAGTTCGGAGCATCCGACAGTGAGCCGCAATGCGTACTCGTCGCAGAGCTTGAGCGAGTCTTCGCCCTCGACGAGTATTCGCTGGAACGGTAGGCACACGGAACGGGTGGATCGAAAGAACGGGATACAGACAGGAAGAAACCGATGAACGACGTAACAAACATGCGAACAGGCTCGATCCAAACCTACAGCCTACCGCCGCGAGAGGCGTTAGTTGCAGCCTGGGAGCAGGGGCGTGGAAACTTCAACACCTGGCTTTACCAGGAAAGCGAATGTCCAATCGAAGAAGGACGATGGCATCTCTTCGCGGGCGACTACGCCGTAAGCTCAGGGCGTCTGCCACATCGGGAAATGGTCTGAGTGAGGCTGCCGAATTGGGTCGGTGAGCGGCAATTCGTCGTCGTCCACAACGGCAAGGCAGTCGCCGCCTTCTTCGTAAGGGAGAAGGCGGAAGCCTACGCCTCGAAGCGGGGCTATGGCGTGATCGATAGGTGGGCTGGCTAGCGCCAGCCTACCTTTCTTTTGTACGCACAGAACATCAGCGGGCTTCCTGTTGCAGCCCTGTTGCACCCATCATGCAACAGACTCGGGGCGTGATGTGGTGAGAGTCTCCCGGCACGTTAGCCACGGACGGGCGAGACGTGAATAGGAGGCAATCATGTTCCGAATCTTCACAGAGTCTTACCAAGTGGGCGATGTCGTCGAGCAAGAGACCGTGATGGGGCCGCGCCTCATCCGCGTCACCAATCGCGAGCAGGACATCAAGCGGGGCTTTCCTGGCTTCGATGGCGTGCTTGTGGATGAGAAAGGGGAGCCGCTCCACGACGGCAACCCCTACATGAGTACCGTCTGGGGCTACGACCACGCCATCGTGCGCGTAGTCTCCCGGAACGGTTGAGGCGGACACGCGAGACACGGATAGGAGGGAAATACCCATGAGTGACCAAGAACTGCAGACGCTTCGACGCTCCAGCGATCCTGACTCCATGCTGAGGCTGGCTATCGCTGGGATCCGCGCCGGCCTTACCTTCTCGGAGACATTCGGTTACGACACCGAGGAGACCGACGAGCGGGAGACGACCAGCGACGAGCCACGGATCGTCATCGACGGTGAGCTATACCACGTCACCAATACCCGCCAGATCGGCTACGGCGATACGGTGGAGATCGACACCGAGGAGGGCGAGTCCTTCATTCTCTCGGAAGACGACGACACGGCAGGCGCCGCCGCTCGTGAGCGGTGGGAGGACATGGCCAAGAACGATCCGAGCGAGTTCGCTTGCATGGTGGGCGAGGAAACACTCATCGCCTGGGCCTTGGGTCAGTCGGCGGGTCCTGGTAATACCCACGTCACCAGCCTGAACGAGTGGCTAGACCTGGTCGCGACCGTTCCTAACGAGGAGTGGGCGGGTTACGACGGCCAGGAGCGCACGGTAGACCGCGTAGGCAAGCTTGCCTCTGAGCTTGGCTACGTGCCGACTGTCGCCTATCGGTGCAACTAAGGGCCTCGTGGGCAGGGCTTCGGCCCTGCCCTCTCTTTTTATGTACCACCAGAACATCAGCGGGCTCGGTTGTCAGACCTGTCCGCTACCCTCGGGGTCTCCCGGCACGGTTGGAGCGGGTGACCGAGACGTGGATAGGAGGCAGAGTAATCATGATTATGACAACGACCGTTGACGTGCTGGCAGGCGATCTCCCAGCGGAGCTTGTGGCGGTATTGGATGCGTTGCACGACGACGCGCCAAGCCAGCCAACCGACGAGATCCCAGACATCGAGGTCGAGGTCGATTACACCCCCGGCTGGTACCAGGCTGGATGTCGCTCAGGTCACCCCGACAACTGGACCCCAGACGAGGGTGAGGACCCCGAGATCATCACGGTGACGACCGTAGAGGGCGGCATCGACATCGTTGACGCCTTGACCAAGAAGCAGATCGAGAGCTTGATTCTCCAGGCTGTGAAGGACCAGGAGCAGCAGGCTGAGGACGCCTTCGAGCCGCCAGACGACTACTACGACGACGATCCGACCTGGTAACCCCCGGAGCGGTCGTCGCCAGCCCCCGAGACACGAGTAGAAGGAGATCACCATGTATGACGACGGCGACTGCCCCAAGTGCGGGGTGCGAGACTACGGATTCGAGATGTCCGATGTCCGCTCGACCCTCTACATCTCGAACTGCCGTTGCAAGGGCGGATGCGTCTGCACCGACGAGGAGCGTGGTGAGGACTACGCAGCAGACGAGTGCATCTGCGCCGAGAACGGCTGCGAGTGCGAAGATCAGACCACGATCAAGGTGCGGATCAACCGCATCTGGGATCAACAGTGCTCCTACTGCGACGGCGTGGACTGGCGCCCCGAGTGGCAGGTGCTCAAGGATGACAAGGTCGTTGCGACCGTTCCGTCTGAGCGTGCCGCCGACGCGGTGGTCGAGGCCGAGTTCCCCAACGCCGAGCCGCCCGAGCGTGACTACGCTTGGGAGTCCGAGGCTGGGCTTCGTAGGGCCGAGGGGTGGGGCTAGGGCTTCGGCCCTTTCCTCTCTCGTATAGAGGCATCAGCGGGCTTCCTACCTGGGTGGGATGAGCCCGCTGATGTTGCGTTCCCATACCGCCGTCCGTCGTGCGGCATGGCTTCGCACCCGAGAAACTCCCGGCAGGGGAGTCGGGGCTCCCCGAGACACGAGTAGGGAAGGACCCGCTAGTCCTTCCCGACCCTGCCAGCCAATCCTGGAGCGGCTCCCGGAGAGGTTGGTAGGGACGACCGAGATACGGATAGGGGAAGCAACAGCACCCCGGAAAGAGGATCACATGAGTCGTGTTTTCCAGGCCCGCACCGCACATACTGCGGTGAACCCGCAGCTTTGCGGGCTTACTGGCGTCGAGATCGCGGAGGGCGATTGGTGCTTCTATCTGGTCTGCGGTGGCGACAAGGCGCGACCCGACTACCAGGTGAAGATCGTCGCTGAGGAGGAGACCACGTTTCGTGGTCGCACGCGCACCAAGAACATCAACGGGACGGATCAGCCGATCCCCTGCCGCGTGGCGGGTGGGCGCACGATCTACGCCGACCGTTGGCACAACGTCTGCACGGGTCAGTGGGAGACCTACGACAAGCCCGACGGCACCGTCGGTCGCCGTAAGGTCTTCGAGTGGCAGATCGAGGATCCCGAGACTGGCGCTCGCTACCCCGTCGAGGTTTGGTCCAACATGGTCCTGGCAAGCGCGGCTGAGAAGCTGGGCTACCACGTCCAGAAGGACAAGAAGGGCAACTACCGCACGACCACGGCGCACGTTGGCGACAGGACGCGCGGTCACGAGCACCGGATTGCCGAGGAGGCTGAGCCTGCTATGGTCACGCTCGCGAAGGCCGCCATGGACCCCGAGGAGGCTGGAGAGGTCGCTCCTGCCGAGAATTCGGAGGAGGCTGAGTTGGCTGAGGCGCTCGGTATCTCGGTCGCGCGCTACCGCGAACTGGCTTCGTCCTAGAGAGCGCGGGCTCCCCTTCGGGGGAGCCCTTTCTCTATGTACCCACAGAACATCAGCGGGCTCGGTTCCTACGGTGTTGGGGGCATCCACGAACGCTATCCTCCCGGCACGGTAGTAAGGAACGGGCGAGACACGAGTAGGAGAGAACACATGAGCAACATGAAGCTGGGCAAGCGTCAACACATCACCGTCGTCGATGGCGAGAAGGGCGACCCCACGCGAGGCACCGATGGGGACATCTACAAGAAGCATCAGTACTTCCACTATCGGGTGAAGCACCTGGAAGGCTCAACCCGCCCGAAGGGCTGGTATCACGACCATGCGAGCTACATTATGACCGTCGAAGTTCGCTGGCTCTGGACCGAGAGCCTTGGCTACTTAGCGCCAGAGGTTACGTTCAAGCCCTACGAGGATGGGCTGAAGCTGGCCCGCAAGGTCGGACAGGCGCTCGTTACCATTCGCAACAACAATGAGACTCCTGATGGTCTGATCGAGGCGCTCAAGGCGGATGTGGTCGAGTACGTCTCGGACAACAAGGATGGGTGTTGGAGCGACTACCGTCCCATTCGAGTCTGGGAAGAGAACGCCATGATGACCCTAGCTCGCGCTGCGAGCTAGGGGCTCTCCCGGCACAGTAAGCACGGACACCCGAGAAAGCGGTAGGAGAGAACACCATGAGCAAAATCGTCATCAGGCTGGAACACGACTACGACGCAGAGAACCCCTGCGATTACGACGGTTGGAAGGCTTACTCTTTCAGCAACCGTCACGCCAACTTCAAGCACCCCGATGAATTCGAGGATGACGAGGATCTTGAGCGCAGGCTCAAGATCGGTCTCGCCTTCAAGCTGGCCTACTTCGAGCACGGCCAGTGCGAGTGGACACTATCAGGCGAGGGCTACCAGTGCCGATGGGACTCGGGGAGCTTCGCTGGCCTTCTCATCTGGGAGAACGCGGAAGACGACATCGGGGCCGTCACGGTCGAGGATCGTAGGAAGGACGCAAAGGCTTTCCTGGAGACCTACACCGCATGGTGCAACGGCTACGTCTTCGGCTACGTCGCTTCTCGGGTGACCGACTGCGAGTGCTGCGGTCAAGAGGAGCCAGAGGGCGAGCATCTGGACTCCTGTTGGGGATTCATCGGACACGAGGCGCTCTTCGAGTGGATTCGAGAGAGCATGGACCTGGGCGGAGAGACCGTTGAGTTTCGAGGCGAAGCCAGCTACCTGGCGGACTACTGGAAGGAGCTAGTCGCATGAGCGACCAAAAGCGTGCCACGAGGATAGCCCGGTTAATGGCTGGGCTGGAGACGCCGGACGATCTAACCGAAGACGAGCAGGACCACCTCCACGATGACCTGCTGCAATTCCTTCAGGAAGAATACTCCAAGTGCGAGGCGGAGGACGACGAGTGACCCCCGACCGAGCGTTGAGGTGGGTGCGAGAGGAACACCAGGCGGGTTGGCTGGAGCACAAGGCTACCGCGCAAGCCGCCCAGTGCCTCGTTGGTAACTGGCGGCAGGCCGTGTTCGATGGGACGCCACCCGCCGTCGAGACAATGCAGGACGACATCGAGAAGGTGATTCGCCGCCTTCGTATCTTCCAGAAGGAGATCGCAAGTGAGTGACCACCCCGAAGTCCCCCGCGTCACGTTCGACGACGACGGCGATTCCATGAACATCGAGCAGGCCGTGGAACGGTTTCGTTCCAGGCTGCTCGACAACACCGCACAGATGAACAAGTCGGGCTTCGACAACTGGGGATTCCAGGTCGAGGTCGAGATTCGCACCTGCGACTGCGACTCCACCCTTTCGGGGCGCGACGAGTATTGCCCCCTCCACGGAGACAGGACATGAGAGGAGGGAGGGCTTCGGCTCTCCCTCTTTTTCTATGTACCAAGGAAGCATCAGCGGGCTCGCCTTTGTGTGATTACACAAAGAAAGGGGAGGGCTTCGGCCCTCCCCCTTCTTTCTTCCACCTGTTGGCGGGTCTCCTCTTAGTTCTGTGACAGGTCGCGATGTTCCGCCACCGCCCCGAGTGCAGCCGCAATCGCGGCCTCCTCGGTGATGGTGCCGTTTGCTACGGCACCGAGAATCAGTTGCCGAAGGCGCTGACACTCGGCCTCGCATTCGGCGCATTCGCAGGCATCGTGGTGTTCACTCATCGATACTCTCCGCGTCTTGTACCTCGATCATCGTCGCCATGTTTCCAGTGGCGACGTTATCCAGGTCGCGGTGCGACATCTGCTCGACCGCCTCGGTTGCCTCCTCAATCGATGGGGCTTCAATCACATGCACAAAAGCGTGCCGAACGTCACCGCTCACTCTGAACTTAGGCATCGTCTTCCTCCTCGTCGCAGCCAGTGACATAAGGATCGGACTGCGAGCAGTCGTCTCGCTCGTAACCCAAGTTGGGACCGCCGATTTTCTCAGCAGTCTCGGCTCGTTCGAGAGCACGCTCGTTCGCCTGCTCCTCGTCATCGGCCTCCACCGTGATGAAGGCCGACTCGGTCGTATCTCGTGTGACGATCACTCGAAACTTAGGCATCGTCGTCCTCCCAAGTGGTGTAGTAGACGACCCCGCCCGCTTGGAGGCGGACGAGGGCGTCATCGGAATGAAGGGGATCGCCTGCCCACGTCTCGTAGACGACACGATCCCCGACGATGGGGGTCAGGCGCGGAAGCTCGTCCTTGAAGGCGTAGCTGAAAGGAACTTCGCGTCGTTCGTGAGTCTTACGCATCGGCGCTGAAGTCCTCGACCGATCCGGTGAACTCACAGTCACAGCACCCGCAGAACGAATGCCGATCCCAGTGCTTGTCGTTCGGATCGTCGATCACCCCGTCGTCACCGTGGATGACGACGGTACTGATCTCAATGCGGAAGGGGCCGAAGCTGCCGCACTTGGGGCAAGCCATTCCCTCCAGGCAGTTCTCATTCGGGTTGGGCATCAGTCTCCTTCGCCTTCGACGCGACTGATCTTGATGTGCCGATCCACGTCGAGAGTGCCTTCGAGCAGGTCGCGGACAACCTCCAGTACGTCCTCGTCGGAATTGCAGGGGAACGACGCCAGACGGTTACCCGTGCAGGAGTCGAGCCGCACGATGTACTTGAGGGTCATCTAGTCCTCCTTCGGGAGCTTTGCACAGATCATTCGCTCGCACGCCAGGCAGCGCCCACCATCCATCGAGGCTTCGCTGTAGGGCTCGCCGCATTCGCATACCGTCCCGTCGTCCTCGGGCTCGTAGTCGTCCGGGCGCTCGAAGTAGATCGACCCTGAGAACCCCTCGGAAAGCTGACACCGGAAGAAATCGGCCAACTCCCAAAGAGCCTCGGGCTCGCTCATCTCCATGTTGAGCACGTCGGCTCCGTTGCTGTCCTTCAGGACGAGCACGACAGGCGGGTACTTGAGATTCATCAGACCTCCTCGTCCTCGATCATCTCGACGAGCGTAACTTCGTCGATCTCGTGGAGCTTGTGCTGAAGCACCCCGTAGACCTCGTCTTCGTAGGGCATATCGACGACCGTGATTCGCAGTGTGATTTTCATTAGGTCCTCTATCCCTAGCTCGCAGAGCCGGTATTAGCTTGCCGGGAGCCGGCCAACTCATCACATCGCGTGTCAAAAGCGGTGATGTGGTAAGAGCCCGCCGATGACCTGGGATACAAAAGGAAAGGCAGGGACCAGAGGCTACGCACCTCCGGTCCCTGCCCGAGAACCCATGTGTTCGTTAGACCCCCTGCTGCTGGGGGGCCTGGGCCGTAGCCTCCGCCGGTGCCTTGGGCGTGAGTCCGAGCACGACGAACGCGGTGATCCCCTCGGGGCGGACGTTCGTGTAGCCGAAGGCTTCCACGCCGTTGGCGCGAGTCACGCTCTTGATCTTGAGGTAGATTTGCCCGACCACGCCAGCCTTTCGGTTGGCCTTGTTGTCCACGCGGCGAATGACGCTCATGGTGCCAGTCTGCGATTCCATGGAGACGCCAGGCATCCCAATGTAGTGCTCGCCAGCCAGGCGCGGCTTGGTCTTGGTCTGCTTGGTGTAGGTCATGCTGACCGTAGCCTCGACCACGCCAGCGTCCACGGCGTTGACCGTGGTCAGGAGCAGTTGATACTCGGCAAGGCTGAGGTTGGGAGACTTGAACTGTTGTGCGGTGATCATGGGTTGGTCCTTCCTACTGCTATCTCGACCACCCACCCGACCCGTGCCGGGAGAGAGCGAGCACAAACGAAGCGAGGGACGACGAATTGTCGTCCCTCTGGCCGTATCTCGCGCTTCCCCGACAGCGGTTCCGGGAGTGTCCCTAGTCGGTGAGCACCGTCACCAGGTTGCCTACGAAGGAAACAACTGAGCCCGCTGATGGTGGTCTCTTCTGAGACTCAATGAACGCGACCGTGATGGCTGCGATACCCGGCACGGACGAAACGGAAGCGAGGGGAATAGATGGCTCTCGATGGATCAATCGTGCGCCGCATTGGCTACCTCCATCCGTGTCTCGGGACTCCGTTCCAACCGTGCCGGGAGCTTGACGGTCCGAAGCGAAGGCTACGCCACGGTTGGTGAAGCGCCGCCCGTTACCGTTGTGCGCCCCGTTGTGCGCCCCGTTGTCGTTGGTTGGCGCAGTAGGAGCCTTCTCATTGCCGATGGCCTCCATCTTCACCTTCAGCAACGCCTGCTGGTTGGGATGCGGAACCGTGGTCCCTCGTCTCCAGTTGTGGTAGGTGCTGTTGGTAACACCCAGGGCGGCGGCCATCGCTGCTTTGGAAAGTCCAAGTTTCTTGCGTCTACTCTCGATCCTGGTGTAGGTCAGAGTAGACCATTTGGGTTTCTTCGTCTTCACGGATCTGCGAGTCGTCGTGGTCACTTGGCAAGTCCTGT
>Ga0307376_10003038_pt1 | contig 15891 bp, 14 predicted proteins | sample TR2MG_FD_202536 | JGI IMG/M metagenome (GOLD analysis project Ga0307376, IMG submission 202536) | Soil microbial communities from Risofladan, Vaasa, Finland - TR-2 | ecosystem: Environmental > Terrestrial > Soil > Coastal area > Acid sulfate soil | place: Finland: Risofladan, Vaasa | collected...
TTGACAAAAATTTCGGGAATAATTTAATCTAATTATTAAAAAATGGCAAAAGAACGCAGTAAATCAATACAGGAAAGAATAGAAAATGCAATAGAAATCATTGAATTTGCAATAAAAAATCATGTGTCGGTAAAGGAAGCATCGGTAAGATGTGGATTTTCCGACACTTATGTTAAGAACATAAAGGCAATGATTAACCAGAAATTCAACGATGGTGAACTCAATATAAGTCTTTATAACAGGTTTCAGAAACCATATCAGAATTACGTTGACATGAAAAACTTTGTCGGCACACCGAATTCGGAAAGTAAAACTGATAATGTTTCCGAACCCAATAAACCCAAAGACCTTCCAAAAGCAGGGAATCGTGAAACTTTTAATCAGAAGAACGATAATGAAGTCGAATATGAGTGGGTTGGTAGTGATAATTATCCCTATGACCACGTAAGAACTCTCGACCAATTACTTGCAGCAACTGAAGTAGACACTGAGGTCTGGAAAGTAGCGTCTCACATAGTTAATAAGTGGGATGTGACCATGAAGGTGCAGGAATTCGGTGAGTGGGTGGTAAGAACCTATCAAAATTGGCAAGTGAAGGCACGTCTGGAACGTGACATAAAAGTCGTGAGAGAAAGAATGGTCGGTGAGATATTCCAAGAAATGATTGTGGGTTACGAAGCACCGCTTTATGACTGGACACCTGAAAAACCTCTAAGTACTAAAGAACAAAACCTTTTGGAAATCAGCATCTTTGACCTGCACATCGGTAAACTTGCTTGGGGTGGTGAAACTTTTGAGAACTACGATGTTAAAATCGCACGTAAACGTTTCTTGACTTCAATTGAAAAACTCATGCAAAACGCAAGCGGTTTTAATTATAATCGAATACTCTTCCCTGTTGGAAACGATTTCTTCAATAGTGATACTATGGAGAATACCACGACCAAAGGAACTCAACAAGACGAAGACCTGAGATGGCAAAAAACATTTAGGGTTGGTGTTAGATTACTTGTTGACGCAATTAATTTAATGAAACAGGCTGGTGTTCCGATTGATGTGGTGGTCATCCCCGGTAATCACGACTTCGAACGTTCTTACTACATGGGTAGTTATTTGGAAGCATGGTTTAAAGACGACCCAACAATTGATATTGATAATCACGCATCACCAAGAAAATATTATAATTACGGTAATTTATTACTTGGACTTACTCACGGTAGCGAAGAAAAAGAAGCAAGTCTTCCTATGTTAATGGCTACCGACATCCAATCTAAGCCACTTTGGAGTAAAACGAAATTCCATGAATGGCATCTTGGGCATATTCACAGGAAAAGAACTGTGCAATACGATATAAATAAATCAAGACTTTTAAATGAAGACTTAGGTGTTACCATCAGATACTTATCAAGTTTGACAGGTACTGAAGAATGGCATCACAAAAAAGGATTCGTTGGTTCAATAAAAGCAGCAGATGCTTTTGTTTGGGACTACGACTATGGCTTGGTCGCTCATTTGAACACAAACTTAATATTAGACTAATATGGCAAAAAATGATGTAATCGGTTTAGCAAAGAGTGGGAAAGCCACGACTAAAAAACCCGCAGCAAGAAAACCTGCTGCAAAGAAACCAGCAGCAAAGCCTGTTGAGAAGAAACTTACTGCTGAAGAAGAAAGAGACCTTAAAGCGAAAGCTAAAGTTAAAGAATTACTTCAAGATTCTCCAATCACTACTCTCGATAAGAAGGAAGACCTTCTCGAATTCGATGATAATCCTCCTGAAGCACCTAAAGGTGTTGAATGGCTTGAAGAACAAGTGACATTACTTAACCAACAGAAAGAAGCACTCAGTGCCGAATTAGGTGTTGTTCAAGCAGAGAACCAAGCATTGAAACTTGGTGGTGGCTCGAACGATGGTGAAGTATCTAAAGTTGTTGTTCAACTCTTTAATGAGTTACAGGAGAACTTCATCAAAATGGGTATTGATAATCGTGGCATGGGTAATTTCAGAATCTATACCCCCGGTTTCCTTAATCGTATGATTAAGTTTTTCCCGTTCTTAGGACAACATAAAAGATATTAATAGTGAACTTCTGGTGTTGGTTGTTTGGGCACAAATGGAAGTATAACTTTGTGTGGATGCCATCTAAACGCAAGTGTAAACGTTGCGGGAAGAAACAGAAAATAGTAATTAATAAATTACATGGTCATCCAAACGATTTGCATAAATGGATAGATGAATAATTTAATCGCTTCAAAAGTCTTTGTTTTGAAGCGATTTTTTTATATATTTGCTTCATGATTAAAGGACAAGAGTTTCATTCCATAATCCAAAACATATTTGGTGATGTTAATGGTTACCTGCAAAGCGAACAATTGCAGGTCAACTGTCCACGTTGTCAGGAACGAGAAGGTCTTAGTTACCCAGACGGTAAATACAATCTGGAAATTAATACTGGTAGACGAATGTTTAGGTGTTGGAAGTGTGAAGAACCAAGATTTAGTGGTTCTCTGGGAAGACTTATTCGAACATTTGGTGGTCATGCCGACTATGAAATGTATAAATCATATGCTGGAATTTTTCAGGATTACGTTTTTAATGAAGAAGAAAAAGAATATGTTCAGGTTAAATTACCTGATGAAATGGTTTATTTCTCTCAAATGAATGTAGGTAATCCTGAACATTTTGAAGCATATAGTTACCTTGTTACTGAAAGAAAAATAGACCGAGAGATTATTTTAAGATATCGGCTTGGTTTTTGTACTACTGGAAAATACGCTAAAAGAATAATTATCCCGTCATTCGATGCACAGGGTGAAATTAATTATTTTGTTAGTAGATATTATGGAAATGACCAGAAAATTAGAAAGAAATTACCTTATCTCAATCCATATGCAGATAAAGACGTAATTATTTTTAATGAAGGTCTTGTAAATTGGGATTCTACTGTATACCTTGTTGAAGGTGCGTTTGAGATGTTAAGTTTTCCCGTCAACATCATTCCGATGTTAGGAAAAACACTCTCTACCACATTGTTTTTGAAACTGAAAGAATTAAAACCAGATGTTGTTGTTTTATTAGACCCTGATGCCTATAAAAATAGTATTGAGTTATATTATACTTTATACACTATTTATATTGGCTGTGAAGAAAGGGTTAAGATAGTTAAACTCCCTACCAAAGATGACTTAGATGAGTTGAGGAAGAATGATGGTCATGATGCGGTGTTAAGTGCATTATATAGTGCAAGGGGTTTGATTCTCGATGATTACTTTATTCAAAAGTTACAAAAACCATATGTTAAAAATAGTACAGGAAGATATAACCCTGATTCAAAATATACTGGATGGAAATCCACAGGCGCAGGAAATACTATATGAAAAATATAAACAAGCAGTTACTAATTTCTTAAAGAAAAAGTACTCTATTTATTATGACCTTGAGGATGACGTTGCTGAAATCTTGATTAAAGTCTTTATTGGTTTAGAGAGTTTCGATGAATCCAAATCGAAATTCAGGTCATGGGTTTTCAGTATTGCTAAAAATCACATGATTGATAAATGGAGAAACAATACAATCAGTCTCACTGGAAGCAATACGAATTGTGTGTTCTCATATTCTACAAATACTTGCGGAATTGATGTCGGTGATAATGGTGGTTTCATTACTTCAAGCAATACTGGTACAATTACTGCTGGTGGTTCATTCACAACAACTAACTGTTGCAGTGCGGATTACGACTTCGAAAACTGTAGTTCAATTAATTTCATATCAAACCAGTTAACACCACAGGATTTTACGTTGCTTGACATGAAATATGTGCAGGGTTATAGTTATGATGAAATTGGTAGTGAGTTTAATGTCACGAGTTCCACAATCAGTAACAAGGTCAACTATATAAAAACTAAACTAAAAAAGAACAACCCTGAGATAATTTACGAATAACTCAAGTATTTATAAAAAATGCTTGAAACAATGGGTAAAGAAAATCTCTTTGAGTATGTTAATCTCGAAAAACAGAATCTTAAAAGTAAGAAAACTGGTGCAGATTATGTTCGCTACATAGTGGTCTCTGACCAGAACATGGAAACCAAGAAAGTAGCCAGTAAGTTGGGTCCGCTTGGATTCAAATGGAATGGTAAAGAATGGTGGGTTTTTGGTAACAAACTAACAAAACCAATGGTTGATAAACTGAAAGAAATCAACCAAGAACTACAAACACAAGGTGGTCAAACTGGTGACCTTGAGGACTTTCTCAATCAACTCGAAGGATTTAAAGCCGAACTTCAGGGCGCAGACATCCCCCTCAAAACCAAAACTGAACTCGAATCAAATCTCGAACAATATATTGAAGACATTGCAAATGCAACCGATGAAAGGGCAGCAACTGCTGAACTCCAGAAATTCCTGAACTTCTCAAGCAAATTCCATCAATACAGTTTTAACAACATCATGTTCATTTACCTACAAGACCCAAATGCAACTAAAGTTGCTGGTAAACACAAATGGAAAAAAGATTTTAACAGAGACGTTGTTGACTTAAATAAAGCTATCACAATAAATTGTGGTAACAAATTCTATCGTAATCCCAGAAGTGGTAAACTCGCTGAATATACTTTAGACCAACAAAAGGCTGATAGGCAATATGTACAAAGGGTTCAAAGTGGTGCGGAAAGTATGGATAGTGCCAAGATGGATGCAATTAGAACCAGAAAAGATATTAAACATATTGGTTTCAAACCATGTGTTGTTTTTGATATAGCCAACACAACTGGTGAGGCAATTCCTGATGAACCACTTTGGAAAGGTAGTAATGATGAAAGAGCAGATGCAACAGCATTGTTCAGTATCGCCAAGAAAAGTCTCGAAAGTATGGGTATTAGGGTAACTCAAGACCCAGCAACAGCAGGTGAAAATGGTTGGAGTCGAAAAGGTCAGATAAATGTTAGTTCTGATGCCACTGGAAGTGGTGCTGCCTCAACAATTTTTCATGAATGGGCACATGATATGTTACACCAAAAAGGTGGACAGTTTTATGAAAGAGCACAAAAATATTTTACTGATAAAGGACAATTGAATTATGGTCAAATAAAACAAATCAAGGAAATTCAGGCTGAAACAGTTTCTGCAACACTTTGTAGACACTTTGGTTTACCAGCAGACCATCACCCAACCTACATGGCATTGTGGCAAGCACAAGGTGGTTTGAATAGTAAGCAGTTAATCAAAGAAAATATATCGACAATTAGTAGTGTGAGTAATTTCATACTGAAACAAATCGATAAATACGATGACGAGTTTCAACAGGCGAGAGCCAGTATGGGACAACCCCAGCAAAGTCAAGAGCCACAAGCATAAAAAAGAGGTCGCAAATTGCGACCTCTTTTAGTTTTCGGACTTTTAATATTACTTAATCACGATTTGTTTCTTCTTTTTGGCTTCATCAACAGTCTTGGGAATTATTACCGTTAATATACCGTCTTCCATTGATGCCTTAATCTCTTCACTATCAACACTGTCTGGAAGAATGAACGACCTTTTATATTTTCCAACATACATTTCGTTGCGTTTATAATTCTTAGTATCGTCCTTTTTGCGCTCGGTTTCAATGGTGAGCACACCGTCTTCGGTTTCGATAGTAATGTCATCTTTCTTAACCCCAGCCAATTCCATTTCAATGACGAATTCTTCATCGTTTTCAATAACATCATGTGCTGGGCACTTTCTTGATGTAATGTCAAATGTTTCGTCAAATAATTCATCGAAGATTTTCATGAATTCAGTTGTTGGGTTTCCTAATCTAATTCTGTACATAATTTTATAGTTTTATTATTAATGTTATTTTTCTTACCTTAGTCAAATCTAATGCCATCGGAGATAATGAGTCAAATTGTCAGGTGTTTTTAATTAAGAATGACAGAATGACAATTTATAAAAACTCTTGCATTTCACGGTGGTTTTGGATATATTTGTAAAAAATTTTTGAATGATTAAAACAATAGCGCATCTCGCAGATATTCATATACGAAAAACACCCACAAGGAACGAAGAATATCAACAAGTTTTTAACAGAATCATAGCATCTCTTAAGAAAGAAAAACCCGACAGAATAGTAGTTGTTGGTGACCTTGTTCATGACTACCTTGACCTTCAAGGTGAGCAGTTAATCATGGCACATAATTTTCTCAAGGAACTTGCTGCAATAGCACCAGTCCGTATTACCAGAGGTAACCACGATTGCCGTAAAAAGAATCTTAAGCGTGTTGATAGTATTAAAGCTATTGTTGAGACACTTGGAGACGCAGATGTACTGTATTACGATAAGACCGATTTCTATGTTGATGAAAACGTGACATGGGCAGTTTGGCATCACGGAGAAAAGAATAACAATCCTTGGAAAAAGAAAGAGGGTAAAAAACTTCTTGCTTATCAAGGACAAGATGCCAGAGTTAATATCGACCTTTTCCATGACCCAATTACTGGATGTATGTCAACCACTGATTTCGAAATGAAAAGCAAATCATATTATAAAATCAGTGACTTCAAGGGCACATATTCGTTCTTCGGTGATATTCATAGAATGCAATATCTTGATAAAGACCAGAAGAAAGCGTATTGTGGGTCGCTTATTGAACAAGATATAACTGAGGGTGATGGTGCGTTTCATGGTTACTTGCTTTGGGATATTATTAAACAAACGACTGCCGAAATCAGTATTCCTAATGACTATACCCATCATAACATTAAAATCAACCCATATACCGATTTTGATGACCCCGATTTTGAAATAGAGAATCCAACAAAATTCATGAAAGTCAGGTTTGTTTGGGGCACATTACCACAAACCAGAAATAAGGAGAATGAAAGAAGTATGATTCAACGTCTTCAAAATCTTTATGATAATATCACGATTTCCCATAAAAACGAATTTATTGAATCTGAAGACGTTGATGTTAATGAAAACATTACTTTGGAAAACGTGACTGATGAAGCGGTTCAGCAAGAAATTTTTAAGGATTATTTAGAAAAAATTGGTACTGATGAACAATTGATTAAGGATGTGATTGCTTTGGATGAAGAAATTTTGAATGAAATCGAAATACCTGAAGACCAGAACATCGAATGGGATGTGATTAAGTTTGGTGGTAATAACTTCATGTCATATGAAAAACTTGATATTGATTGGAGACAAATGGATGGCATATTCCAAATAAACGGTGCTAATACTGCTGGTAAAACCACTATCATGAAAATCATGTCGTATCTGTTGTTTGGTAAAACTCTGGAAACCGAGAACCGTATGAAATTCGGTGATAAACGTTTCGTTAACAATAGGAATGATGCGAGTTCATGTGATGCTTATATGGTTCTGGAAGCCAATGGTGAGTATTATGGTATCAAGAAAGCCACGAAAATTGAGAAGAAACGTGATGGCACAATTACTGGTGCACCTACTTCCTTAAGTTATTACATTCTCAGTAGTCCTGATGATGAAATGACTGATGATAATGACATTGAAAAACTCGATGGTGACAGACGTACCAAAACCCAGAAGAAAATCGAATCGATTATTGGGACGTATGATAATTTCATGCGAATCGTCATGACGACTTCAGATACTCTAAATCAGAATTTATCTAATGACATGGCTATTTTTATCGATTCGTTGTTATATGATAGTGGTCTGGATATTTTTGATAAAAAACTTGAAGGTCTGAAAGCGTATCAGAAACGTGCAACTGAAAAAACAAGGGTGAGTTGTAATGTTGAAATGACAACTGCTCTGAACGCAACACTGACTCAGGAAATCACAGGTCTTCAAGGTGAGATTGGTGAAATCGAAGGCAAGAAACTCCCTGACATCCAAACCAGAATCAAGACTGGTCGTGAGTATATTGAAACCCTTACAAAGAAACTATATCAAATAGACCCCGAAATCTACAATCTGGACGTAGATGAAGCCAGACTCGACATAAGTGCCCATAAGAAGACAATCGTTGAAATTAAGGCACGTAAGATGGTTCTACAGCAAAGTATTGGTGAGTTGAGAGAGAGTTATGATGAAGAGAAGCTAAATAACCTCATTATAAAGCGTGACGAACATAAACAAAAGGTTTATGAGAAGAAATTTGCTATAAAGGAAGAGGAACGAACGAAAGCAGATTTTCAGCATAGAATCGAACTTCTTAATGGTAATATTTTTACATTAAAACGAGATGGTGCTAAATTAAAACAAGAAGCCATCGACTTAAAGAATAGTAAGAATTGCCCACAATGTGGACAGGTGATTGATAAGAAAGAGCATCAAGACCATATTACTAAAACTGTTCTGGAAAAAGAAGTTGAGATGCAGGGGATTGTTAAACTAATCAGTGAACATCAGCGTGACATTGACACCGATTGGAAACCAGCCATAAAGAAGTGCGATGATAATGTGATTGTAATCAATGAGGAAATCGCCAAACTTGATTTGGAAATGGAAGGAGTTCTCAAGGATATCGGTGTTCTCACCAACGAGAAGAATGATGTTGATAGACGCAATAGTCTTCAAATCGAATTTAATCAAATTCCAACACATATTGATAACGAACAACTTAAAATCGAAATTCTGGAACAAAAGATTACCAGACACGAGAATAGTTTGAAGCAAATTGAAGAAAATAAGAGAATCGAGAAGGGAATTACTGCTGCTAAAGAAAAGGTTGTGGGTCTGGAAACCGAAGAAGAAGATGAAAAAGAAAATGTGTTCATTAGAAAAACCGCTATTGGTGAAAAGCAAAGAAGAATTATTGAAAACAATACATTAATTGCTGATTTCAAGGTTCAGGAGTATCAGGATAGTATTATGGCACTCTATAAGAAATGCGTGCATCGTGATGGTATTCCAAGACAGATGTTGAGTAATCACATCATACCGAAAATTAACGTCACATTGGAAAACATACTCAGTGTAGCACCATTTAAAGTCTGGCTTGATTCCGATGACCTCAGACCCAAGTTAGTTTATTATGACAGACCCGATGCCATCATTGATTGTATCAGTGCCAGTGGTAAAGAAAGAACCTTCAGTAGTGTTGTACTAAAGTTTGCATTGAATCAAATTAATGTGAAAGCCAAGCCATCAATTTTCTTGTTGGATGAAGTAATGGGTAAGTTAGACCCAAATGCAATTGATGAGTTTAAGGAGATTCTACAACTCATTAAACAGAAGATGAAAAAGGTATTGGTTGTTGAACAACTGATTGAAATTAACCCCGATTATCTGATTCAGGTGCAATTAGATGAGAACGGCATATCATCCTTAACAATTGAATAAAACATATTTTTCAGTATTTATTTGAAAGTAAAAATACGCATGGATACAAAAAAATATGACAAATTAAGACAGAAAATCAAAACCAAAGATTTTGAAGGTAACAATAAGGGACTGGATAAGTGGTTATGGAATTTTTCGTTTCTTGGAAATATTAGTTCCATTTTCTTCGCATACTTCTTAGTCTACCCAGCATTATTGAAAGCAATTACATTGAACTTCATTACTGGAACAGGTGGATTAATACTTGCGGGTGGTCTCACACTAATAATTTTATCAATTTTTGAAATTATTAAAAGATATTTGATTCGAAATTTCAGCAATGATTACGTGATTAATAAAAGGAAATTGAACTTCAAAGTATTTGGGTGGTCAGTCACTTCAATAGCCATTGTGGTACTTAGTTTCTATCTATCAATATCTGGGTCAAAGAATCTGGCAAGCACGAGTTCAATAAGAAATGCTATTGTGCAAACCGAAGTAGTATCAAAATCTGATAGTCTTGCATCAACATATGATATACAGAAACAACCATATGTTGATGACAACATTTCTCTAAGGGCGGTCAACACAGATTTACGCCAAAAACTCGCTGACACCCCATTAAATTATCCAACAACAAGGAAGGGTTATCAGGACAATATTGACAGCAATACTGAACTGATTCGAGAAAACGATGCGAAAATCGGCATTATAAATGCCGAATTACAACAGAAAATTGCCGATTATAATGCCGATTTTGCCGAAACCAAATCAGATAATGAAAGTGAGGATACCAAAAATATTTTGTTGTTCATCATCATTGTTTGTTTTAACGAAGTCCTGATTATAGGTGGTTTGTATTTCCGAGAATATTACGAATACACCTTGTATATGATTAACCAAGAGAAGTTTGAGAAAATGTATCAGAAAAAAGACAGGTATAAGGCATTGGTAACTTTTGTTTATAATGATGGTAAATTAACCACTGGTGACAGGGTTATGAGTGGTTTGGATTTGAAGGCTGCTGTTGCCGAAAAAACGAATATACAGAATCCCAATAAATTTGTTGACGAATTCTTGCATGACATGGATAGATTGTCTATCTTTACGACTCATGGGAAGCGCAGATTAATCAATGTAATATTTAGTGATGCACTTGAGTTGGTTGAAAATTATGACGATAGTTATCGTGTACTTCAAAACATAAAGTAATGACAGAAAACGAACAAAAAGCCGATTTAATAAAAAAAGCGTTAATAATCGTTGACGAACTTGCTGAACTCGATGTCGATGATGTCGATGATTTAATTGATTTAATTGAACGAGCAGAGAAACTGAAAAAAGATAGATTTTGGAAACTGAAGTAAAATGGTGTACATACGGTTCTTGGGGTAAGGAAATGCCTTCGTTTATCGGTCAAGTGGTTGAGCAACAAGGGAATTCTGGTAAAATTAGGTATGCTGAAAAACAAAGGTATCCTCTTGAATGGTGGGATATGGACTATGTTACAGTGCATGAATCATTTGAAGACGCAATAATCTTCATGGTCACACACAATAGTAGTGAATCCGTTTTGCAATTAAAAGATTATTTGTCTTTTGAAACTGGAAAAAAAGACGTTGATTGGGATGAATTAAGAAAAACTGAATTAGAAATTTATAATAACAAACGCAATGGGAAATAAATTAACAAAACAAGAAATGATTGGAGTATCGGTAGTTGATGAAAACTGGAAGCCATACAATAAATGGGATATGAGGTTTATGGTATTCACTGACCTAACAGTGGCACAGTGGTCTAAAGACCGTTCAAGCCGAGTTGGTGCTACCATTGTGAAAGACAGAGAAATCGTAACAACAGGATTCAATGGTTTGCCAAGGGGTTGTAATGATGATGTGGAAGCCAGACATGCAAGACCCGAAAAATATAGTTGGTTCATACACGCAGAACCCAACGCTATTATAAATGCAGCCAGACAGGGAAAAAGTACGTTAGGTTGTGATATGTATGTTAATTGGTGTCCTTGTGACCAGTGTTCTGGATTTATTGTTCAGGCGGGAATTAAAAGAATATTCTGTGACAAAGAACCAGATTGGAATGACCCTAAATGGGGTGAAGGTTTTAAGAGAGCCAAGACCATTTTAGAAGAAGGTGGGGTAGAAGTTATATACATGAATTACGATGCACATAGACAAGGAAACATATAAAATTAAGCAAGACAATCGTTATAAGACGAAAAGTCTTAAGACACAGATTGTTATTGGTATTAGTCTTAGGAAAGATAGTCGTCATATTACCAGACTCCAACATAAGGATTATGGTAACTCAAAGAAATGGAATACCTTCACAATTACTCGTGACGGCAAAGTTTATCAACATTATGATGATAAATATCACACTGATTTTCTTGGTATTAAAGAAGGGGATAAGTGTTGTATATCAATCGTATTAGAAAACATGGGTGCATTATTCCAAATTGCAAATGGTAAACATATAAATTGGTTAAATGAGGTTTGTGACGAAGTAAATGTTGTCGAAAGAGAGTGGCTTGGTTATATTTTCTGGGAAAGTATTCCTGATGCACAGAAAGAAAGTCTGGTTTCATTGTGTAATGAATTGTGTGAGAAACACAACATCCCCAAGAAAATTATTGAATTCAATCACTATCACAAACAAACTCATAAGTTCAGGGGAATTGTGTTCAGAGGTAATTATATTGAAGACAGTAGTGATTTGAATCCACTTCTTGACATTCCAGAATTAGAGGAAATGTTGCGTAACAATAATAGTTAAGTATTTATATTAAAAGAAAAACATGGATAAGAAGAACGACATAAATACCAAAAGCAGTCCCATTCAAATGAGGGAATTCATGAAAAGAGTTCGTGAAGGCAGTTTTACTGCTAATGAATCAAAAGAACCAGTAAAAGACCTTAGTGTTCGTGATATGTTGAAAATAACACGTGACATTAATGAAGGTGTTGTGAGTCTTAAGGAAGAAGTGGAAAATAAAGAGACTATTTACGACCAAAGCATGGAAGAAGAAAAATTCAGAAACTTCTTCAATGACATGAATGTTAGTATTAAATTAATTGATTTGGAGATTTATGATAATCTGGTTTTCTGGGGTGGGACGATAGATGGTGTTATTCAATTTATTTACAAGGTAACACCAGATGAAAGCACATCAGGTGTCGAGTTCAATTATCTTGAAGATTTCTCACCAGATAATCCAGAGAATGAAGAAATTACGGGTAGAATCGAATCGTATTTCGATACCTTCTATAAGTATTGGAGAGATAATGTCATGACTGCCGATAGTGCAACAAATGACGAAAAATAAAAATTATGAAAGGCATATTAGAATTCTTATCGAAAAATAATCGCTGGGCAATTGCTTTGGTGATTTTACTATTGTTGGTTGGTGGAATATTCATTTCAATTCAACGTAATAATGTCAAGGAATGGAAAAATAAATACCAAACCGAAGTCAAATTAAAGAATGCTTTAATTGACACCGTTACTTTCACGAAGAATCAATATGGTGAAGTGGTTGCTGAAAAACTTACGTTACAGACCACTGTGAAGGACTTGGAGAAGATGAATGAAGACCTCACAGCATCACAAAAAGAATTACTGGCACGTGTAAAGGTAGCAGATAAAGAGAATTCGATTATCACGGCAGCACTTATTGAAGCACAAGTAGTGATTGATTCATTATTGGCTGCTGGTTTTGTTGTTGTAAATCCAGAAGATAGTTCGATTGTTTTTACTGACACCACAGAGTTTCTGGTGTATGATATTCAAGTGGGAAAAGTCTTACCAGCAAGTCCAGAAATAAAACCAACTCTAATGTTTAATTATTTAATGATGCCAAACACACAATTCGTTGAGTTCCATTGGAAGAATGAAAAAAAAGAAGGATATCCTATTGAATTCAGTGTCAGTAACTCAAACAAGTATTTTAAGACATACGATATTAATAGTTATGCAATTCCTGAACTTCAAAAAAAGGTGATTAATCCAACTGGTTGGCAGAAGGTTGGTCAATGGTTTGTAAAGAATGGTAAGGTCGTAGGATTTGTTGCTGGTGGTATTGCGATTGGTGCAGGTGGTACGTATATGTTAATGAAATAATATACACCCTTAAGAGGTGGACACATTTGTATAGTAGTAAGGCGCATAATTAAAGTTATGCGCTTTTTTTCTTTAAGTCATTTTTTTGTATTCATTAAGTATTTATAAACAACTGACAAGCACAATATGAATAATGAAGATGTTAAAAGGGTTGTTAATGACGAAATAACTAAGTTTGTTAATGACAATCTGGATAAAGAAATTAAGAAAGTTATGGCGAAATCAAACTCCATGACAAGGAGCGAAATGATTTCAACAATTAAGAATGCTATCGAGTCTGTTTATAAGGTGTTGTGGCAGAAAAGAGATTTTTGGAAAACCGATATTAAATAATGGCAAAATTTAAACCAACATTAGATGACCCGATGAGTTCACAGTCTGAAAAATTCGAAAAGGATTTCAAGAAGACTATGGTGACGACAGCACCAGATATCGCACCAAACATTAATTTGAATGAAGTTAATAGTATGTTAAGTGAGGTAGAACAGTCACTAAAGAAGAAGATTTTTAGTCTGGCTAAAATGGAATCATTGGTATTTAGTGACCCTAAACTATCTGCTGTTTATGAAGAAATGTCTGAGAATGGTGAAGAAAAATATGGTTATCATTACAACGAAACCATTATGAACATGCTTTTTAATGATTATGTGTTAAATAGTCCAAAATATCTACAGAAATATAAAATGGCAATTCCCAAGGAGAAGAAAAGACGTGATAAATCAGGGATTAACCAACTAAAAAAAGCAGGAGAGAAAAAAATGACACAATCAGGACTGGCTAAATTAGAACCCGCAGAGAATGAATCTGTTATGGAAGAAGAAATTGATAACGATATAACAAAAGTTTTTTTCTTGGTCAATGAACGAGACCCTAAAGACCCTGACCTATTCGCTTATTTTCCAGAAGAGATTCATAATGGAGAATATCGTACAGCGTATTCACATATTGGACAACATAGTTCAGCACATCCCGATTATGCAAAAGAAAGTCGTCAAGCAAGTCCTGAAGAATATGCTGACCTTAAAGCCGAACTTGAAAATCAGGTGGGATATAACCTTGAGGTACTGAATGGTATGCAAGAAAGCACATCTGCTGGAAGTGCTGGTGGTGCTGCTGGGTATGTTGGTTATGCAGGTCCTGCTGCATTTAGTAGCAAAGGTGATTTAAGTGGTGACTTCAAAGGAAAAAATAAAAAGAAGAGTGTTGACCCTAAAGCCAAACCAATCTCAACGGGTTTTGCACTTAGCGAAACCAATTATCTAACAGACCCAAGTGGGTTCGAAAAATATGTTGAGACCCTGAATGAAGAGTCTGATGCTGCATTTATTGCACGTAATGGTAGCAATACTTATGGTAGTGTTGATAATATGAATCCTGAGAATCAAAAGATAATAAAAAAAGATATTCAAACAGGTAAGTGGGATAGTAATCATAATATTAAAGATGGTATCGCTCTCCAAGAAAAAGCCAAATCAAAATCACAACAACGTTTTATGGGAATGGTTCATGCTGTACAAAAAGGCGAATTAAGTCCTGATGAAGTTGGTGGTGGAGTTGAAAAAGCAGCAGCATCAATGTCAGATAAGGATGCCGAAGATTTTGCAAGCACAAAACATAAAGGTCTTCCTGACCATGTTGATGAAGAATTGGGACAACCTGACGTTGAATATTTGATAAGATTATATGACCTTGCAAATGCAGGTCCTAATCATGACCCAGCAAAAACAGAACGTTTTAAACAGAATATTCCGATGATGGATGACCAACAACTTCGTCAAGTCCATAAAACATTGGAAAATGTTGTGAGACAAATGGGTTATAAACCAGAACAAATGGGAAGTCAAGTTGTTAGCGAAGGATATTCAATAATGAATCCAGTTCCTTTGAAACAAATTGGATGGTTGTCATTACCTAATTATAAATATGGTGGTGTTGCAATTTTCGAAATTTCAGAAAATGATAGTTTTGGAAGCAAGGTTGGTGCAGAATATATTATTGGTTCACCATATGAATTCGAGTATGTGATTCAACCAGATGGTGAGAATAATTACACCATTCAACAGAATCCACGTTTTTGGCAACGTTATGCGTCATTGGATACCGACACAAATAAAGTGCTTTATGTTGACGATAATGAAAAATTTAAGTATTTAGGTAAATACAAGGACATCAAACTTGACCCAAATAATAGATGGACTTATGATTCAGAAACCGAAAAATTTTGGCAAGAAATTAAAAAATTAAAGGGCGAAGGAGCAACTTTTGAATTTAACGGAAAGCCAATATTTGATAATGATAATAATGTTAAAGAAGATATGCAAACTATGATACAAAATAATGGAACATCAATGTCGAACAAGGCACAAGCCACTGGCGACATGAGTAGTGAAGTACCTATGGGTGCACAACAAACAGGTGGCTTAAATGAAGACTTTAACTTACTTGAAGAAATAAATAAAGA
>Ga0307376_10003039_pt1 | contig 15882 bp, 17 predicted proteins | sample TR2MG_FD_202536 | JGI IMG/M metagenome (GOLD analysis project Ga0307376, IMG submission 202536) | Soil microbial communities from Risofladan, Vaasa, Finland - TR-2 | ecosystem: Environmental > Terrestrial > Soil > Coastal area > Acid sulfate soil | place: Finland: Risofladan, Vaasa | collected...
GATGACCTCCGTCCATTTTACCCTTACCGCCCATAGGCATGTCGTCAGAGTCGTCGTCCCCGTCACCCATCGGGCCCTTACCCTTATGAGGTCCGTCCATTTTACCCTTACCGCCCATAGGCATGTCGTCAGAGTCGTCGCCCCCGTCGCCCATCGGAGGTTTATGACCTTTTCCACCCAAAGGACCCTTGCCTTCTGGATCATCCATCGGCTTGGCATCCATTACAGGATTACCCTTTGGAAAACCTTCAGGTTTGTCGTCAGCGTCGTTGTCGTCGCCGTCATCATCACCGATAGGACTGTCATCCATGTCCCCATCAGAATCCAGGACACCCTCAGACCGCATGAAGTCCTTGATAAGCTCGTAAGCTTCCTCTCCATCTTCCGCGATCTGGATCTTGCTTAAAAGATCCTCAAAACCCTCCGGAACCTTACCGGCGCTCTTATTCAAAACGGATTTTCTGATAAGATCCATCGTCTGGTTCTCGATCTGGCTCTGTTCAGTAGAAGATAAGGTGATCTTACCCTTATTGTGGAGACTCTTTACAGTTTTAAATAATTCATATCGTTCCGTGAAGGGGGTTGTCATCGAAAATTCTCCTAACGCCCTGTAAAGGCTGAGTTAATCAGCCCCGCAAGGGGCTCTGGGATAGAATCACAATGCTGTGCTACAAATGCAGTGATTTCACGGATCTCTGAATCTGTCAAGGATTTTCCAAATGGATCACGTGCGGCGATCCGTAAGAGACCCTCTTGAATTTCAGCATCTTTATCTGCAGGATCATCAACGGCTGATAGCTCAGCGAAGATTGTACCACGGCACCATTCAAAACCTTTTCTACGAATACCACCGTCCAGGTCGTACTCGCGTCGAGACTGCTTTCCACGAACATGCTCACAAAACTGGAAGGTGTTGGTGGCTACTCTTCCGCAACAAGAGCATTCGGTGGAGTCAACATCACAACCCATGGAGAACCGGTAAACGGAGCCGTCTTTGTAGGCTTTGGCGAGCTCAGGATCCTTGGACATATCCATCGCGATTAAAGTCTCGATGAACTCGTCCTTCCGGGCATCCTTACCAGTGGCGTGATTTATCGCTTCCTTTACTTTATCAGACGCGTCATTATCTGAATTGAAATGAGAGTCTAGGATAACACCGCGAGACAGTGCGTAGTTGGAAGCATTATGATTTACAAAGTGCGGCTTGAGGATAAAAGTGGAGTAAACTCGTCGTCCCAGGGTAGGATCAAAACGTAGAAGCTCTTCCCTACGCCACGCATCCATATTTTCATTAGGACGATCCGCGCTGCAAGCGCGGCAAGGTATCAATAGATAATCACGCGGATCCCGGGATATACGGTAGGTATCCGCCACAGAATCCAAAACAGATTCCATGTCGATAGAAAGTCCACCGTCCATGAAAACCGAAGAAGTCTTAGACGCGCCCTTTGTCCAGCCGTTATTAGCGGATTGAACGCCTAATATTTCAATTGATGCTGTTTTTTCAAAACTCATAATCAGATTACACCGATCCTGTCGCCTGAACGTCATTATACGCTTAACTATTGTCGGAAATTTAAAGCAGGTATAGCTTTAAATCAAGAAAGATATCGATCAGCTACAGAATCAACCTGAAATTCGGTGTGCGCCAGGTCACCACGTTCGGAAATTACCCAATAATCTCCGCATAAATCCTCTAAAATATCGGAAATCCAACTATAATCAGAAATACCGCGATCCAGTATGCGAAGAATACTAGAATCGTAAGATTCCTTGGAGAATGTAACCCTATGCTTGTTACAAACTGCATCAAACGCCGATAGAAAAGACGCTTTCAATGATCTGCAATACAGGACTTGATCGCGGTGATCGTGAAAAACTACCGCAACGGGGGAATCAGATTGATCCTGTATGACAAAGAATCTCAATTTTTTTCCTTATCAGATTCCTTATTGTCGTCTTTAGGATCTTTCTGGTCCTTCTGATCTTTGGAATCTTTGGAATCTTTGGGGGTTATAGGCTTACCAATCATCGACGCATCGCCGGTTTTATTAAAAGACATGACACACTCCTATGACAGGCATTCGCCTGTGTTAATATCCCAATAACGACCTTCATGGTGGTACGCAGAACGACCTCCGATAAAGTACACCTGGGAACCTTTCAACTCATTAACATCAACAACTTTGGGTAGCAACTTTGCCTTACGAAATTCACGTATGAAATCTGCAGGTCCAAACCGATCAACGTAACTGTTGTGTACCACCAAAGTACCTGCGTGGTCTACCACAACTACGCCTGAAGAGTCGTCAACATCATCAACCTCGTTTAAAATATAATCACCTATATTTATGAAGCTCACCGAATCAAAATCAGATTCCCAACCATCTAGCGAGTCCTCTATATCGGATTTCATCTCGATAGGAACCGACTTCAACACCAGACCATTTCTAAGATTATAATCCGGTAAGTTCAAGTTACCCTCAAGCGGCCCGCTATACATCTCCCGGTAAATAACTGGATCCCACTGGCACTCGCAGTAAGGGTGGGTTAAGAATTCCCCGGAACTGAGGAGATTCAATACGTTCCGTACACTATACAAAACGCCATCGTGGGCACTGCATATAGGACAACCATCTTGCTCGCGAAACCTTACGGTATCGACTCCCATAGTATCTAGCGCGTATAAATACGCCAGTTGACTTACCGCAAAATAATCCGTAGTAGTGGTTTTTAAATATTCAATTAAATGAAAATCTCCAGAATTCAAAACTAAATCCCGGGCCGTCATAGGAACATCACCAAAGAACATAGACAGAATTCTAATAAAATCAAAGCGAGCGTATATCTTACTCTTTACTGCAAAAAACAAATCCTCATACTGAGAGTCTTCTACTATTTCTACGCGATCTACTACGAAATCATCTAAATCATCGACGACCTCTATATGGGCTGCGGGATTAGGAACTCCGCCTCCGCGCTTAAGATCCTTTATGTTTTGAACACCCATCAACTGAGAAGATAAAGACTGAGAGGTAGATGAACTGTTACGGATCTCAGTGGAACCTCCGGTAAAGAAAAACTCGGACCCCGCCGCATCGTCTGACGGCCAATTCTCAAATAATTGCTCAGCTTCTTTCTCTACTACGTCTTTAGGTATATTCGTCATCAACTACCCTAAACTACTCCCTGTGGCATACCACCACCCGACGGTGCCTCGATGCTTCCAATGTCGCCACTGCCACCTGGAGCTGGTGCGCTTCCTGGAGGCTTAGACGCGTCGTTCATCCCACCAGGGGCGGGTGCGCCACCCGGGGCCCCAGGCTTAGCTCCCCCAGGAGCTCCCGGAGGTTTAGCACCGCTACCCGGCGCTCCTGGAGGCTGAGCACCTTGCTGCTGAACCTGGCCGTGAGCCTGTTCGTATTTCTCTTTTAGGTTATCACCCAGAATCTTATCCTTCATCTCGCTCTCAGACTTGAACTCTTTAAGACTACCTTCAAGCTCATCCTGCCAATCTAAACCAACCGCAGAAGAGATGGTAGCTTTTGATAACTTTACACCTAACTTCTCCAGCATCCCGTAGGCATTCAACAAGTCCTGATCTACTGAAGGATCCAACTTATTCTTCCATTTAAGAGTCGGCATCATCACGAGATTCTGTTCCTGAATCTCCTGGGCGGTTCTCTTGATCCTGTACTTGTGATTCACCTCGCTTGGTGAGGCGGTAGTCCACTCATTAATCTCCGAAATAGGTCTGAAAAACTTAGGATACAACCATACATTCTCCAAAAACTGTCTAAGAGATAGCAGTCGCCGTAGGAAAACCTGAAGTCCTGATTTTGCAGAAGCGTAAGTAACTTCACCGGTCATAAAAGACTTGGATAATCCTAGAGCCAGGAGCTTAACTTTCTCAATTACGTCGTGCTCCTTGCTGATACTGATTGCCTTATCCGTAGTACCCCAGGCTTCGAAATTGATACCATAATTATAAACTAGCCACGCCTGGGGGTCAGTCTCTACGCGGTTCAACATCTGTAGAACCTTCGTCTCTGCACCTGGCGCAGGTAACCACCCTGAAGACGCATCACCGAGCTTAACCACTTTTACAGGGGCTGCGTGCCTACGGAAAGTAGCAATCGTGGAGTTGTACACGGCGTCTTCCACCATGAAGATCCTCCACATGCGGCTGGCCATGGACGTTCCCCGAATCTGATACGGATGAAGCTTACGGGCTATGAAGGTCGAGTTCAAAGGTGAAAGCCTTATTTTCTGACGAGCCAAAATTTTAGCTACAAACTCCGCAGGTAGTCTATCCTTAAGATCCCGCGCCTCCGGGGAGTTGTCCATCAGAGTATCTCGTAGAGCATCGTCTGGTATGAAATTCAGGATGGGATCCATGTTAACGATAGGAGCATCTACCACATCAATATAATCGGGATTATGCATCGCAATATGAGTCCAAATTCCCAAATTATCATCGTAGAAACAGTGTGGAATAGCTTCACCCATTACCAAATACTCTTTGATAATATACCGAAGCTGCTCCTGGAGATTGGTTTCCTGGCACATGTACTCCAGGGTGTCTCTGACCTCCCGGGACTTCTCATCACCTACAATAATATCGAAGTCTGACACCAGCATCTCTGCGTACATATCAACCGCAGTACCGAAAATGGGATCGGTCTCGTGGAAAAGACGCCAAGCCTTGTTAGCTTCTTGCCGGGTCTTCGGGTACTGTACCCTATCAGGGGATTCTGTACCGGGAAAATACGGCCTTTGCATGTGGTAGCTGGCACTACCACCACCGCCGCCGCCCATAGGTGACGTACCCATCGGCATGTTTCCGCCGAAATATCCACCGGAAGCTGTCCTTCTCGGCCTGGGCACCGTCGTTGCACCTTTAGGGAGAACACTCTCAGCAATCTCCTGACGCTCGTGAGAAGGATTAGTAGACACGATGCGCGGCTTGAAAGCTGCGTCCCTATCGATAGGTATGAAATTTCCCATTTAAAATCCTCAGACTTACTCCGTCTCAGGTTTTTCTGGTTCGTCAGCGTCGTCCAACCAAGGAGGATCGCCTACTAACAAACCATTTGCCATGAGTACGAACTGTTGGGGACCGGTGACACCCTTAATCTCCCCGCTATCATCGAGCTTCACAAAGCCCCACTTGATAACGTATGGAAAATCGGAAATAGAGACCTCTTCTTTGATAAGATCCTGAAACTCTTTACCAAGTTTCGATTCTCGATCTACCAGATGGGAGAACTCTGTAAGCCGCAACCGCTCCAATTTAGCCGCAAAAGAAGCCTGGTCATCGAACTGATACGCACCTTGGATGAGAATGGGGTCACCTTTTTCATCCTTCAGGCACTCCTCAAGAATTAGGTCATTCTTGAATTTCTGCCACTCATCCGCACCCTCTACCGGAGCCGAGCGAATCTCATTGATACTCGATACATGCTCCGATATAAGGGTTCTGTTCAAGTTGACAGCGTATTTTAGCTTAGCGCCACCAGTTGACTCTGAAATCGCCTTCAACGTCGAATCCAGTTCCAATAGCCTTCCATTTGTGATCTTCATTATATTCCTCCAGTCTGAGATAGGTACCTGATTATATACCCAGACTGCTGCAAGTCAATATCTATTTTAATACCGAGAACGCTTCCAGGGCTTGGAACCATCCACGGTAAATGTACTCTTCAACGCACTATCCGCATGCTTAACAACCGCTGTCGGCATGGCGTAAGCCGATATTTTGGGTAAAGATGGAAACGGCATCGGAACCTGCATGACATAACCTCTAAAAGTTCTCATCCACCACTGCATGTCACACGGTAACAGCATCGGCAGGGAAGCATCTACCGCAGCCTGCGCACCCCTGGGAGTAATCATGTACCCTAAATTACTCCATCCGTTCAAAAACCTATTATCCTCATCGGTTATTGCCATCTCCAGATGAGAATCCCTGCCAAACAAAAACACGATATCAGCGTCTTCCGGTGGGGGGAAAATCTCCTCTACTGCACCTTGAAGGGTTCCACCAACCATCGTAGGCTCCGCGTCGTCTTCCAAGACAATTGTCCAGGAGCTATCGGATTTAGAGATCTCTTTCCAAAGATTTATATGTGAAAGAGCGCACCCTACTTCCCCTGGTATCCACGGCCAAAACTCGTCAGCCAGTGCATGCAAGATACCGTCTGATACCAGTCGATCCCATGCCTCCGGTTTAAATTTAGGACGCTGCTTGACGTGAAATTCCCCATCGGCCCCCCACTGCCTACCGTCTACGCCTGTAAATCTGATTAGACTCTCTCCATGGAACGCGTCACACATTGCGTCCCAGCGGTCGGGAGACCTGTCCAAATTTATTACGTATACGGGCCACTGTTCAGTCATAATCAGCTCCCTACATACCCGATGCCAGATACCCCAGAAACACGAGCTACCCACCTGTAGGCTGAATTACCTGCGATAGAAGCAACCATAATAGCAATCTGCGCACCGTGTTCACCCGCCATGTCTACCTTAGGTTGAGTAACGGATGTAGAGCTGGTTTCCCATACAGTTGGAGTAAGAGAAGAACCCCATGGAGTAATAACTCCGTGATTCCAACCCATCCGATAAATTATCGTACCCTTATATCCGATTGAGTTAGATTGACCGGTTCCAAAAGCATATAAATCTACATCAAAAAAGCAATACTGACCGGCCTCTACTTCAATGCGCTCAGATCCCCCTGGGCCATCGATGAAAAGATCTTCACCTTTAACCCACGTTCCGGTTATTGCACCTAACGCACCGTCGTAACTGATCTCAAAAGAGGTGGACTTAACACTTAATACCCTAAAACATTCCCGGGGGTGAGGTCCCGTATTAACGCCTACAACGCCTCCACCTGCTAACGCGTGCGTTCCATCTGTATTTATTTGAGTCTCAGTCTTCGCTACCCAGGTTCCGGTCTGGGTTCCATAAAAGGTTGCCTGAACTTCGAACGAATTAGTATCAGCGTTATAAATAGTCTCGGTACCGTTATAGTTGGTAGTACCTGAAATTATAACCTCAACTGCGTTCTTTGAGGTCCTTCGTGGTCGGTTACTGCCAGCCGCGAGAATCCTAACCATATTATCCACCACATAAGATCCAGTGGCGTTACCTGCATAGGCAGCAGTTATCAAAAACTGAGTAGGGCTTACTACCGTACTGTACGGGGTTGGCGCATAAACAAGATGAGTACCATCGTACGGAGTACCACCAGAAATAACGATGTTTTGAGTTGGCAAATATACATTATCTCTACCATGTGGCGCGTCAGTGGTAACCAAAACCTTTCCACCGCCCGCGTCTTCAAACGACGCGATAGTGCCGCTAGGCTGCTCAGCTCCGTCGATGGACCCTGTTGGCTCTGCGTAAGATAAAATGTTACCCCAAGGGCTTGGTGATGTTTCCGCCGAATACGTTTGAGCGACAAGAGCTCCGCCATCGAAATTCTTGGTAAGAGTTTCAAAAAAACCTCTAATACGCTGTCCCAGTTTTCCAAAACTCATTGAATCACCTCTTACTGATCCGCGACGTTTAATTCGTACGCTACAAACCAATCCGCTGAATCGGCATTAGAAAACTTTACCTCAACTACGTCCGATCCATCAATCGTCGCATGGAACGTAACGTCTGATGTGTCACCTATTTCGGATACAAACGGCTCGTCCCGTGGGATATCTCCGGTAGGTACTGCTGCGCTGTATGACAACATGACGCGACCACGGCGAAGATTAGCCTTGGAAGCGTCAAAAATAGAATACTCCATCCACATCTGGCCTACCAAAGTGCTTGCGTCAACCGTATAAATAATCAGGTCATCGCCTGCAGGAATAGTATCTTCCATGCCCGCCGACAATGTTGAAATATCACTAAACATTAATCACCTCATGACAACGCAAACTTAGTTTGAGGCCCTTGCGAGAATACCTGCCACTGAACCTGTTCAGCGACTGAAGTACTACCCTGTACTTCTACCACCAACTCATCAACATCCGTCGAAAGAACTACGTCCCACTCCTTCTCGTTACCCACTTTAGTTTGATGGATAACCCTCTTATGGCTCGAAACAATAGAAGCAGCTCCTGAAGCGTTATCCACTAGGATACTATATTCCCAGCACTTCACACCTTTATCAGTTTGAGATCCGAAAATACACTTAGCCAGGACGCGCATCGTTAACCAATAAGTAGCGTCACTCTGCGTCACAAAACGCTGAGATCCTCCGTATCCATTCATGAATATCTCAGTAAGCGCGGTGGTTGTAGTCCTGCCGGTGTGTGGAATCATATCCAGGTTCTGGCCATGACCATCGCCAATCGACGCTGCGGGTTTTCCACCGCTGTGGGCCTGCGTAGCGTAATAGTAGTTACGGGCGTACCAACCCGTCGTTAACCCGCTACCCTTAGTTGCCTGGTTGTAACTTCCAAACATCGCTGCATTGTTTGCATCGATTAGACTATTGGAAGTTCCACCCATTACGGAAAACTGAGAGGTGCTGGAGGTATGTAACGATCCTACCGCAAATGTGAAAGCAGACGCAGTTAGTTCGATAGTGCTACCTAACAGATAACTGAAAGTACTATCAGTTTCAAGGGATGAACCAATCATACCGGACATGTGCGCCGAAGTTGACGCAACGTTGGTAAGCCCGCTAATAAAAACCATATCCGAGCTATCAACCGTATGACCGTTTCCAAAAATGGCGCTATAATCTGTACCGGATACAGTACCTATTACGTGATTTGAACCGGCCACTACCGAATACGCACTATCGTCTATCGTATGATTAGAACCAACGGCTAACGAATACGCCGAATTCATGATCGTAATCGTCTGTCCGAAAACGGCACCATACGGTACGTTGTCAACCACGTGAGAATCACCGCCAACCACGATAGCTGATGACGAATCTAACGTATGAGAGGTGCCAAATAAACCAATGTATCCATTAGCCGTAACCTGTCCAATGTCGTGAGAGTACCCTGAGATAAGAGAACTATTCTCTCCAGAAATAGTGTTGCTATTGCCAAAAATTGCACAGTTAGCTAATAAATCCAACGCATTGCTTCCACCGGATACAAAGGTTAAAAGTACCGCTGACAACGTGTTATTGAATCCGACAGCCGCATTCTGGAAACCCGTAGTATCAATGATATTAGCATAGCCTGCTACTAAGTTGTGAGTAGAACCATCCTCGACTGTATGTGCGTATCCAAATACTGCATTACTATGTGAGCCCACGTCTACTGAGTTCTGGTTCCCGCCAACTACGCAGTCATATCCATCTACTGAGTTGTCTCTACCAAACACCGAAGAGTGCGTACCCGTAGAACTTATCAGATTATTCTGACCTACTGAAAATGAATAATCTGCGTCAGCCGTACACCCCGAGTTCAACCTGAATGTCGAAACGTCTCCCAGGCCCGGAACCATGACCGCGAGTTCAGGTGGACGAGCCTCCCAGACAGGAGGTGGACCGTCGATATAAATACGATCCTGAGACTCTGCGATGACGTAAGTTATCCAACCTTCCAGTGGTGTATACGCATCCCAGGTAGTTCCATTAAATTCTACAATATCACCTGCAACCGCGCCATCCCACTCAGGTGCAACCCCTCCAAGCGTAAAATCTAGGATATATCGATCCCCTGTTACTTCAGTAGGAGGCACTGCAGTGTTATCCACGTAATCTTCAACCGCAGGTCGCCGGTCAGTATCCTTCGTGTCATCCCAGAATATTCCGTTGTACCACTGCAGGTCGCCTGACGGCGTGACTCTGATCATTCCCAACTGTGGAGTTCCTGCAGGGTTGTCTGCGGTACTCGGAAGTATGAGTGCCGCATTAGTATTTGTATCTCGATTAAGGTAGATGCGTGCGTCGGTGTCACCCAACATATTTACGCGTAGATTCAATATGGTATTAACTGTACCGACTGATCCAAGGTTTACTACATCTGGAGCTGTTACGTACGCACCCCCGAGGGTTATCACGTCGCCGTCACCGTCACCCAGGGTAAGAGACCCGGGGATTCCACCAACTTCAATGTCGTACACGGTGAGAATGCCGGGAATCTCCACATTGGTGTTGATTCCACCCAGGGTGATTTTCTTACCATCGGTATGCGCCGTACCGATCTCCATGTCATAGTGGGTTAAATCCGTCGAAATAGTAGGTTCAAGGTGCCTTGCAATCAGGATGTCGGTAGACTCCTGAATATCCCGGACAACTCCGGATGGTCTCACTAATGGTCTGGTATCAGACATCTAAAGCTCCTTAAAGCTCAATATGATGAACCGTATTGGCACCCACCCTGCAAAAGGGTCTCAAGTCCTTATAGTCGTCATACTTCCAGGTTTTATGTTCCGTCGTACCGTCTTTATGATGCCTCAATACTTGAGGGGCCCGAGGAGGTCGATACTCGTCCATAACCTTCTGACATATCGGATCCGTCGTCTTTATGATCAAACCCTCAAACGCTGCAACATCGGTACGTCCACTCTTGCTAGGTATGATCAGCCTCAGTACCTTACGACCTCTAAAATCCGTCAGAACTTGCGGAGGTAACCCCTTCAGGCTGACGCGGTACTTAATCACAGACATCCTATATCTCGGTTGCCAAGGTAGGATTAAATACCATCGTAGATGCGTTACGGGCTACACCGATTTCCTGCTTAACAGCCGGAGATGTGAGACCCAGGCCAATTAAGCCAGCCTCGTCTACGTAAAGACCACCGTTACCCAAATAATAAGTAGTTCCCGCCACCAGTCCGCTCAATCCCTCAATCTCTGCACGATACGCAATATCACAAGTAGTGCCACCCGGAACCGGTACATTGATCACCATACCATCCGCAGCAAGTCCGTTATCGGCATCTGCAAGAACCACAGTATCGTTAGATGAAATACTAACAAGGTCACCCTCTACAATACCGCTCGGACATGTGTAGTTGTACCCGATAAACGCCGCATTTGACGCATTTCTCAAATCGTAGTCCCTGCCGAATTTATCAGTATATATAGGTGCGCCGTCAGGGTCGATAAGCGTATTAATCCATATCGCAGGAAATCCAGGTGTAGGACTAGGATTAGTAGAATGTCCGGCTGGTGAAAATTGGATACCACCAATACCTACCGCAGGTTCGTTGTCCAAACCTAGCTTAGCCTGAAGCGCGGAAATACTAGAAGCCAGGGAATTCGGATGGTTTGCCCATACGATATCAACGTTATCAACTTGTTTGACCCAACCCATGGGAAAATCATAGTTCCCCGGGTAAACTGAAGTTGCGTTCCACATTGCCATAATAAATACCTCACTGTTACGTCTTGGATATTATATGACAGATATTTTCGAATTTCTAAAGAGGAATTAAAGACCGTAAGAGGCTGGATCGATAGGACCACTATATGGTTTACGATCCCTGATATTTTGGTGGAAATACTGACCCGCTGACACACTTGAACTAGTCAAAGCGTTAAAATCCCCCTCATCCGCATCCGTGTACCGGTACATAGTACGCGGTGTATTTCGCTTGGCCTTGAAGATAATATACAAAATACCATCCTCCTGGTTGAACCCTACAGATTCCAAATTGGAAGAATCTACCGGAACCATCTCAGGTATAGCTTCAGCATCACCGAACGCCTGGTCTGGCATGTCTGGTGCGGATTCAGATGGTATTTCCCCTGGAACTGCGGTCTCTGGTACGTCCGGAGGGGTAGAAGTCGGAGGTCCCATATCAAAAGGACTCACATAACCCTCATCCTCAGGCGTCCATAATGGTGCATCTACAACCTCATCAGTAGTGGTATCATACATATCGTCAGTACCGGGATCCCTGATAGGAAAAGGCTCTCCAAACTCCTCCTGATACTCGTCATCAGGGCCAGAGTCCCACCAATCATTAAACTTATCTTTCACGTTCTTCCACCACTGCGCATCCTTGTGCATAGCGGCGTGAACTAACCGGTCTTCCAACTCCCTGTCGCTCAAACCGGTTTCCCGTGTCATTACCCACGAAATAGGGTCACTATCTAAAAATTCAGCAACGGCGCGGGCTGCTTCACGGTGACCGGTCCTGGGGCCGATATTGAGCTCAGCCAGTGCCATAGTGAACGGGTAGCGCTCCTCATCCGGCAACTTCTGAAGGAGATCCTCATAATGCTGCTGGTTAAGAATTCTATCGTGTCCTGCGGAGAGCTTCGCAGATTCTATTGCTTCATCGAGGGTTAGTGTCATTACGTGCCTCACATTTTTCAAACCATTGTCCGCAAAATTCCGGACGACATGTCGATTCCTTAGTACCATAGCACGAAGGTGGTTGTTCTATTTTAACGTCACCTTTATTTTTCGACATTTTTATTGGCTTGACAGGTTTTCGCTTTGCCATTACCAATTACCCCCTTTTATTACCTGGCCCATTGAACCCATATTGGAAGCTACCTGCTTCTTACGTTTAGCCAACCTACTCTTTTGATTAGCTAATTCATCAACAACAGAGTTCTGAACCATATAGTTAGCCCCTATATAACAACGCGCCAAGTCGTCAGAGTCTCTACCGCGAACCTGACCCTTCTTGGGGTTATAAAACTTCTTCAAATCCGGCGATCTGGTCAATTTCAACAGCTCAACCAACACCACCGACTGACCTTGCATATGCTCTTGGGGAGTTCCGATAATGAGCGCACCGGTATCACTAATTCCGACCACATCATCCACATCGGGTGGCAACATCCGTATTCGACCGTTGTAAGCCATCGTCAGGAAAGACATAAATTGCTCAGAACGCAGGGTAACCTTATCTGACATAAGTCCCATAGTTCTAAGCTGCTGGATAGTCGAATCGCTGTTCCAATGGTCAAACATTATACTGGCGATACGTATACGTTTCTGAAGAGCCTCTACTATATTAACCACCGAGTTGAACCAAATATCACGATCTGTGGTAGGTACTATCCTTACCGCAAAATCAATGACGGTACAGAGTACTTCACCTCGGTGTTCGTACGCGTGGGCCCCTAACATCTCAGCGGCAGAATTCCTATCAAACTGATTTCGATACTGCTGCTCCTGAAGGATGATCGGAGCATCCGCACCTGCAGGTAGGTTTATACCTTTGTAGGAATTCATACTTCCACGTATATACGTACCCTGGGTCTCTGCGAATACCACATCCCATTCGGATTGCGGTTCTATACGACCGCGAGCGGGAGGGGAGAAATTATCTGATACGGGATTTCCGTCCTCATCCAACTCCGAAGACCTCTCCAGGTCCTCCACGCTTATCCACTCAGCGTGTGCACACACCATACTGTACGCGTCAAAATTCAACCCAGCATCGCAAAAAATGTAGTGAACATTTGTATGATCCAGGCTACAAGCTTCCAGCGCCAATCCAACATATGACTTCTCCGTGGGGTCGGTTAAATAGGTAGTCCTGAACGACGCTATCGGTTTCATTTTGAAATCAATAGACTTCCAGAACCTAATGGGATCATTAACAAAAGGTGACTCTGCGTTCGGAGGATTTGCCCCAAAATCGCGCTCAGCAGCTACCGGATCCTTAGCATACTCTTCGTCGAAGACGTGTCGTGGCATTTGAGGGTTAAACTCCCAGGTAGGACCTTTCCAACCGTAGGTGCGCTTGATAATACCCTCTTTAGCTTTGTTGTAAGTCTCCATTGCAGGATCATCCTGAGAGATCGGAGACGTTACATTTATCATCATGCCTAAAAACGCGGGCAATTTGTTTATATCCACTGCAGCGCGTACGGTCTTCAGGCTCTGGTTGAGCACGCGATAGAGCTCCGACGCAGACCGGGAACCCTCGGTGTCCGCAAGACGGGCCCACTCATCAATAGAGGCAGAAATACGCGTCTTACCCGCGATACCCGCTGAATCAGACGCCAGTAGATTGTACCTAACCTTTGCCCACCCGTCCAAGATGGCCTTATCGTTCATCTTGTATTCCCATTGATCGTCGCCCACCTGCTTAGACTCGTACTCCCGAACCCACGCCATGTACCTGGACAACCAAGGGGAGTCTTTACGCATCTCTCGATACTTTGCATAAATCGTCTGAGACGCTTGAGTCTCTGTAGACGCAGCAAACGATACCTCAAACCACTCCGCGCTGGCCTGCTTCAGCCACCTCTGAAGATAACTACGGCCCCACATGGACCGGGTGGACAGGAAGTGCTCAAAGTAACCACCTACGTGGGCACCCAGGTACGATTTACCAGACCGCATTCCCGCCAGGATGATCATCTCATTGTACGGTGTGAACATTCCGTCGGCCAGCAGCTCGTGCTGCGAGTTACGGCACTTAGGGCAAACAAAATCCTGATCTGGCTCAGACCAGATCAATAGCGTCTCACTCTCCAGGTAGAGGCGACTTTTACCCCACGCGTCTACGTCGGCAGGATGCATCGAATTGCATATGGGACACCGGCAGTTAAACACGTCCCGCATGATTTGGTACTGACGATTATGGGAAAAGCACGAAGGCATATTCCAGTAATCGACGCCGGTAACCCACTCGCAAATATTAGGGGCAGGCTTCCGCAGGTACTCCACCTCAGGCCCACTTAACGCACTCCCTGCAGCGCTGGTAATGGCGATATCTATGGTATCCTTGAGACCGTCCAAAAACTCATGACGCTTCGTACTAGACATCTTGAGGCTCCAGGATAAAGCTGTTTACGTACTTCTTGGCGGGTGAGTTGGTAACGCGTATTGAGGGTATGTTGGCGGGTACCTTGTAAGGGTGACCGTCGGCGTAGTAAATATGGGTCAAGGGATTTATTTTTAATGAATTTGCCACCATCAAAATGACGACAGGTATCGGCTTACCTTTTTCAAAAATGAACCCATCTTTCAGTACTACCCTCGCAAGAGGAACGTCCGAAGCGTCCCGTAACACGTGGTCCATCTGAAATCTGGAGTTTTCTTTCATTTTATTTTATACCGCTTCTCAATAGATTCCAGAAGCTCCGGTACCGTAGCGGTAAACGTTCGCCCCATCGCGTTCAAAATCAACGAAACTGTTTCATCCGGCAGAGAAGATCCTGGGAGCTCCCTGGAAAGAGTAGCCTTGGCGTCCACCAGAACCTTTTTCAAATCATCCATCGAAACCCTGACAAGAGTCTGTACGCATTCATGCAACGCCTCACCTGCAATCTCAGCAGATTTCTGCATGTTAGAAAGCTCTTTTTTCATCTGCATCGCTTCTTTGATGAGCTTCTGGAATAGCTGGATATCCGATAGCTCCATGATCTTAGGGTCGCCGTTCTCATCAGGCTCACCGAGCTTACGCTCGAACTCCATTAGACGGTTGAACGATGCCTCTACGAGCTGGTACATCCTGGCAAAATCGTCCACCTCGGAGTTTATCGGAACGACGTTCAGCATGGAGGTATCAATCGTGCGACCCTTCGGATCCTCCCTCTTATTGAACACATACGCCCCTGCGATGGCATCCTCCATGTCAGCCTCGCTGGTTACGTGATTCTTGAAATGAGTACTCAGGTTCATCTTGCTAAAAACCGGTAAAAGCTTGGTTTCAGGCAAGCTAGCGTTAAGCCTAGCAACCTCTCCGTTCAGGTAGTCCAGCGCTGCAGATTGAGACTTACCCTCAAGAAAAACCATACGGTGGGCCCTCTCCCAAATTGACGGGTATCTCAGCATTATGCCACATAATTTACACTGGGTATTTAGTTTTACTGCGTCCATGACATGAGTATACACGGTAGTTCCGAAATTAATCGAAAAAATTTCACCACCAGCATACTACAACTTGTGTTGGACATTTGAATCTTTCGACTTGAACTATGTTACATGTCAA
>Ga0307376_10003041_pt1 | contig 15879 bp, 10 predicted proteins | sample TR2MG_FD_202536 | JGI IMG/M metagenome (GOLD analysis project Ga0307376, IMG submission 202536) | Soil microbial communities from Risofladan, Vaasa, Finland - TR-2 | ecosystem: Environmental > Terrestrial > Soil > Coastal area > Acid sulfate soil | place: Finland: Risofladan, Vaasa | collected...
CAAAGTCAGGGTTGAAACACCGTTCAAATACCGATATTTTTTCAACTATTGTACTTACGGCTATTCAATGCCCTGGTGGAACTGGGAGCGTTGGGAGAAAATGATTGATTACATGGCCCTTCATGGCGTAAATATGCCTCTGGCCATTATTGGCCAGGAAGCAGTCTGGCAGGAAGTTTACAGGGAACTTGGAATGAGCGACCAGCAAATAGCTGATTTTTTTGTAGGACCGGCACATTTACCCTGGGGATGGATGGGGAATATCGATGGCGTTGGAAGTCCTCTTCCCAAGAACTGGATTCAGCAACGATCCGAACTTCAAAAGAAAATAGTGGCAAGAATGCGTTCGCTCGGAATGAAGCCTGTATTGCAAGGCTTTACAGGTCACGTTCCTGAAGCTTTGAAAACGCTGTATCCTGACTCTAAGATTTTCAAAATTGACGATTGGGCTGACATTCCCGGAACCATGTTTCTTGATCCAACCGACTCCCTGTTTCAAAATATCGGGAATTTATTCATTAAAAAGCAAACTGAATTGTTTGGCACTGACCATTTCTACGATGCCGATTGTTTTATTGAAGTTGATCCGCCCTCAAATGATCCCGAGTTCCTTAAAAAAGTGAGCAAAGCCGTTTACCAATCAATGGCAAAAGCAGATCCGGAAGCAACATGGGTGATACAGGGCTGGTTCTTTTTCTTTAAAAATGAATTCTGGCAGCCAGAGCAGGGAAGGGCTTTTCTGGGGGCAATTCCTGAGGATAAAGCTATTATCCTTGATTTATATAGTGAAAAAAATCCGACCTGGGATAAAACCGAAGCTTTTTACGGTCAGCCATGGATTTGGAATGTCATCTGTAACGAAGATCAGAAAGTGAACATGAGTGGTGACCTGAAAGTGATGCAAAATAATTTTCAGGAGGCATTCCGGAAAGAAGGAAAAAATAACCTGCAAGGTATTGGTGTTATTCCTGAAGGAATTGGATTTAACCCGGTAATTCAGGAATTTATTTTTGAAAAAGCATGGAAATCGGACAGTATTGATGTTAACGCATGGATAGCAAACTACGCGAAAAGGAGATATGGTGTCGATAATGAGAAGGCGCAACGAGCATGGCAGATCCTGCTGAATACGGTATATGGCCGAACCCGGACCATGTGGTCGCCACTGATTACAACCCCCCGCTTAATGGAACTGGATAAAACAGAAGAGGATATCAGGCACGTACGAAGACAGTTTGAAGTAACTGCAGGAAATCCTTTTGCCTGGGATTTTGATGTGTTCGAGTTTCAGAAAGCAACAGCACTTTTGCTCGAAGCTGCTCCAGAACTGAAGAACAGCGAGGCTTTTAAATTCGATATAACCAATGTTTATCGGGAACTCTTACACTCTTTTTCTCATAGATTTATTCATGACCTCAGTGTTGCTTATCATAACAAGGATGTGAAGCAAGTGGAAGTGGCTGGGAATCAATTGCTAAATCTGCTTGATGATTTGGAAGCCATAACCGGCACCAACGAAAATTTCATGCTTGGAAATTGGCTCGAAGAAGCTAAAAGCTGGGGGGAAACTCCTGAAGAAAAAAGGTACTATGAATGGAATGCCCGCACTATCATTACCATCTGGCAGCCATGGAAAAACGGTAGCTTGCGAGATTATGCCGGAAAAACATGGAACGGGATGTTTTCAGGTTACTATAAGCCCCGATGGGAATTGCTGATCGATTTCCTGAAGAACAGCATTCAGGAAGGAAAACCATTTGACACGAAAGCATACGACCAGGCAGTGCGTGAAATAGATTTTAAATGGACACACAGCAACGAATTATACCCGACAAAACCTACCGGTGATGTGATAGATGTTGCTACCAGCATCTCAAAAGAATACGAGCCATATTTCAATAAAAACTAATTATCAATGCAAAAGTATTTATCATCAATTCTAGAGTCCGGGCACTTTAAGATCACACTCATTGCAGCATTGGTCCTGATCGCCTTACAATCTTGTAAAGGTTCTGGTAAATCAGGATTTAATAATGAAGATTATGTAGTCCAAATTGTGCCATACCCAAAATCAATAACTCTATTAGGCGGTAGTTTTACTCTCAATGAGAACATGAACATTAATGTAAATGAAGAAACATTATTGCCATTTGCAGAGGTGTTTTCCACGAATCTTTTCAAATTGACAGGTTTAAATAGTATGGTTGAGTTTTCAGAACAGGCAAGCTCAGGTATTTTATTAAAAATAAACACGGAGATTGGAGCCACTGAGTATCGCATTAAAATCAACAAATTGGTGCTGATAGAAGCAGGAGCGATAAACAGCCTGATTAATGGCTGCTATTCTTTTCTCCAATTAATTGAGCCAACAGGAAAGGAATTCAAGGTTCCAACTTTGGAAATCGACGACAAACCGGATTCCGGATATCGTGGATTGATGATAGATTTAGCCCGTAACTGGCACGACCCGTCAACCGTTTTAAAATTGATCGACCTGGCTGCCTATTACAAGATAAATTACCTCCAATTACATTTTACCGATTACCAATCGTATACACTGCCTTCAGTTTATCTGCCAACATTATCAACAAAAGACAGGCACTACAATTTCGACGAACTTAAACTTTTCGAAAATTATGCACGATTAAGAGGCGTTGCGATTGTCCCTGAGTTGGATATTCCTGGTCATGCCCAGGCAATGGTAAATGCCTATCCCGAGCTTTTTGGGATTAAAGATATTGCAGAAAATCCGTATACGCTTAACATGGGCAGGGAGGAAGTCTATGAAGCTCTGGAAAAATTGATAAATGAACTCATTGATATCTTTGGCAGTTCACCCTATTTTCACATCGGTGGCGATGAGGCCATATTTCATTTGCTTGAGAAAGACCCTGATGTGAAGGCCTACATGGCCAAACATGAATTAGGCGATGATATTCATGAGTTATACCGGCATTTTATTGTCAGGATGAACGACATCGTGAAAGCCCGCGGAAAGCAATTGTGTGTTTGGGAAGGGTTCCGAAAGAATGGGAAGGTACTTATTCCGAAAGACATCCTTGTTTTTGAATACGAGACGGGCTATTATCTCCCCTGTGAGCTGATAAACGATGGATATTCGGTTGTGAATGCATCTTGGAAACCGCTGTATGTGGTTAACGAGAAAAAATGGTCGCCCGATTATATATATGGCTGGAATCTTTGGCGCTGGGAAAACTGGTTTAACAAAGTACCTTCGTATAATCCTATTCAATGTGCTAAATCTCCGAATGTAATTGGTGGACAAATGTGTGCATGGGAGCAATCACAGGAGCTTGAGTTTCCAAGCCTCCGCAGGAGACTCGCCGCATTCTCCGAAAGGGTCTGGACTCCGGATGATCCCAGGCAAATTTCTGATTTTCAGTTAAGATTGGATAAAACAGATAATACTTTATCAAAACTTGTTAATGATTCAAGACAGGATTCTCTTGAGGCATTTGATAAATAATCAAACATCCCAAAATGAGAATTTTAATATCAATTTTTCTTGCAGCGACTGTAATTTGTCATGGTTGTTCAAAAGAGGTGAAATATAAAAGTGTTATTGTTCCCCAGCCTTCAAGGATTATTTATGATAAAGGTGAATTTTTTATTTCCGAAGAAACACAAATTCATATCTCAGACCCGGAGCTAATACCATTAGCCGAATTGTTGCAGAAGAATATACGGATATTATCAAATCTGGATATTGAAATATCTTCTGGAGATAATAGTAAAAAGAGTATTAAACTTGTGTTGAAAGATGGCTTTCCACCAGAAGGATATGAACTGATTATTTCCGATGAAATACGCATTGTTGCTTCAAATTACAACGCAGTAGCAGCAGGATTATCATCTGTGATGCAATTAATGAATCCTGCAAAAAAAGGGATTAAACTTCAAAAGGTTACAATTTCTGACCAGCCTGATTTTGAATACCGGTCGGTGATGCTCGATCTGGCCCGCTTCTGGAATCCTGTGGAAACCATCAAAGAAACCATCGATTTGCTGTGGTTCTACAAAATCAGATACCTGCATTTGCATCTTTCAGACAACGAGAGGTTTACGTTTCCTTTGGATGAATTTCCAGATTTGAAAATAGTAAAGGAAGATGGCACGCGGGAGTATTATACAATCGATGAACTCAACGATCTGGTGGAGTATGCCAGGCAACGGGGTATTGTCATTATTCCTGAAATAGACCTGCCAGGACATTCATCGTGGCTTTGGAAAAAATATCCTGAAGTATTTGGGAGCATTGATCCTATAACCGGAAAAGCCAAAAACCTCTATGTTGTGAATATGGCCAAAGAGGAAATGTATCATGCCTGCGAAAAGATGATAAATAAACTGGCTGAGGTTTTTTATACCAGTCCATATATCCATTTTGGCGGAGACGAGATTTATCTAGAAGCCATGAAGAGTATTCCAGAGTATAAAACATTCTGCAAAAAACATAATCTGAATGTTGCATTTCAGGGTGATGCGGATGAGTTATTTTGCTATTTTATCAACCGGATAAATGAAATGGTAAAAGCTGCCGGAAAACAGTCTATTATATGGGAAGGCTTTCATGGGAAAGGCTGCGGAAACCAGAACATTTCAAAAGACATTCAGATCATCGTTTGGAATACAACCTACAATCATCCCGACAGTTTGTTGAAAAACGGCTACAAAATTATTAACGCTACATGGATTCCCTGGTACATGGTCGGCGCGATGAACCTGGCTGCTCCTCAGGAAAAGGGCTATAATTGGGATGTTACAAAATGGGCACACTGGAACGAAAGAATAAAAAATATTGAACTCGATTCGAAAACCGGGATTCTCGGCGGTCAAATTTGTTTCTGGGAACAGAATCATTATAAGGTCATTCCTATTCTGCAGGAACGCGTTCCTGTATTGGCTGAACGTTTGTGGAGCAATACGTCAACTACTGATTTCGAAGGGTTTCAAAGCAGATTTGTTCAAACTAATTCACTATTTAACAGACTTTTTAATCCGGTTAAAATTGAAGTTTCGGATCTTTTAAGTGAACAGGACCAAACATTTTCTGAGACTGCCCTGATTACTTTAAAGTCAGGAATCCACGGAACAATAAAATATTTATATTCCGATTCCTGGAAATTACCTGAAGTAGGAACAGGATTCGTATACAAGAAACCTTTTACTATTGAAAAAAGTGGAGTGCTTTCAGTTCAGCTTTTCGATGAAAATGGAGAGCAGATTGGATTTCCGGTTCAGCAATATTATCAAAAAATTGTGCCTGCATACCATTACAAAGTTTATGGGGGAGCTCCACAAAACGGGTGGACCGAAATGCCCGATTTTGCTCAATTAATTGTTGTAAGAGAAGGAGTTGCAGGATTGATGACTCCTGAGCGAATTGAGAAAATAAATGGTGAACTTTTTGCAAAAGTGAAAAAAGGGGGGCACATCGAAACCCGTTTTCCGGGAATTTATAATCCTTATGCAGTGGAACTGAAAGGGAATATTGACATTCCTAAAAGTGACCTTTATGTGTTTCGCATCCAAACCTACGATGGTCTGGCAGAATTGTACATTGATTATAAATTGGTGGGTAAGGAAGTGAAGTTTGAAAATAAACCGGAAGATTTTTCAGTCATATTGGAGGCCGGAACTCATAAGATTACTATTAAATATTATTACAAACAAATTCAGAATCAGTTGAGTATTTTGTACAGGACAAAAGAAATGCAGGATTTTGAACCATTCGAAAACTTAGTGCAACCTATCAAATAATGTCAAAATCTATTTATATGGCTTTCTTTAAAAAAAAAATATTATCAGTAACATCTCTTTCGGGATTGTTGCTGCTGACAAATTCGTGCGGTAAAGAGAAGACACCATACGAAAAAGTCCTGGGCTCGAAACCCAATATAATTTTTATTCTTGCCGATGATTTAGGGTATGGCGATCTGGGATGCTACGGACAGCAAATAATTAAGACGCCGAATATTGACAAGTTGGCTGCTGAAGGTCAACGTTTTACCCAGCATTATGCGGGAGCTACGGTTAGTGCTCCTTCTCGCAACTGTCTGATGACCGGACAGCATAACGGTCATGCAACCATTAAGTCTATGGAAAAGCCAATAAAGGCGGAAGATATAACAGTGGCTGAATTATTAAAAAAGGCTGGTTATTCAACCGCTGTTATCGGGAAATGGGGCTTGGGAGATATAGGCACAACAGGTTATGCGAACGATCAGGGTTTCGACTATTCGTTTGGTTATTACGATCAAATACGGGCACACAATTATTACACCGACTACCTGATGGAAAACGGTGAAAAATATCCTCTTAAAAACAAAGTTATTTACATCGATGACTCAACGCATTATGCCAACGGAATTGGTAATGCCGCAGTTGAAAAAGTGGATTATTCCAACGATATTTTTACTGAAAAGGCGTTGGATTACATTGATAAGAAGGGTAAAGACCCATTTTATCTGTACATGGCTTATACTATTCCGCATGCCAATAATGAAAGCTGGTTAATCAAACAGCATGGCATGGAAGTTCCTGACCTGGGAATTTATGCGGATAAAGAGTGGCCGGATGTTAAAAAAGCCGGGGCTGCCATGATATCCAGATTAGATAGCTATGTAGGTCAGATCATGCAAAAACTTAAAGAAAAGGGGTTAGACAATAAGACCATTATTATCTTTTCATCAGACAATGGGCCACACGCTGAAGGAGGATGGAAACCTGACTTTTTTAATAGCAATGGTGGTTTACGGGGATTTAAACGTGATTTGTATGAAGGGGGAATCAGAATACCGTTTATTGTAAGATGGCCGGGTAAAATCAGACCTGGAGTTTCAGATCATGTTTCTGCATTTTGGGATTTTATGCCAACAGCCTGCGAATTGGCCGGAGTAACTCCTCCTAAAACCTGCGATGGTATTTCGTATCTGCCGGTTTTGATGAATCAGGAATCAAAACAAGGAATGCACGAATATCTCTACTGGGAATTTTACACAGACATCTCACGGCAAGCGGTTCGCAAAGACGACTGGAAGGCAGTTAAAATCGGGCAGGGCGATCCTGTGATTATCCACATTGAATTGTACGATTTGTCGAAAGACCGTGAGGAGAAGAATGATTTGTCGGACAAATACCCGGAATTGGTTAAAGAGCTATCTGCCATTATGAATCAATATCCAAGAACCAAATAGAAGTTTTCTGAATTCAAAATACACAAAAATGCAACTACGTATTAATTCATCGCCTTTTTTCAGTGTTGCTTTGTTAATTGTTTTCTTTATAATTTCGGGGGGTAAAAATGGCACAAACGGACAAATCCCTATTGCTTACAAATCCTTAACACAGTTTGTCGATCCGTTTATTGGTACAGGCGACCATGGGCATGTATTTATAGGAGCTAATGTACCTTTTGGCGCAGTTCAACTTGGGCCAACACAATTTTCTGAAGGCTGGGATTGGTGCTCGGGTTACCATTATAGCGATTCAATAATTATCGGGTTTGCACATACCCATCTAAGCGGGACCGGTAGTGCTGACCTTGGAGATATTTCGCTGATGCCTGCTGTTGGTGATGTGAAACTTACAAAGGGAAATCTCGGGGATGCGAAATCTGGCATTTGGTCAAGATTCTCACATAAAAGTGAAATAGCCAAAGCCGGTTATTACAAAGTATACCTGGATCGGTTTGATATTGATGTGGAACTCACTGCTACCAGGCGGGTGGGATTTCATAAATACACTTTCCCTGAATCGAAACAATCCGAGGTGATTTTCGATCTGGATCATGGCTTGCAGGATATGCCAACAGAAACTAATATAACTCAGGAAAATGATACAACCATTTCAGGTTATCGTTCCTCACGGGGATGGGCCGAAAATCACCGGATGTATTTCAACGCCGTTTTTTCAAAACCGATCGTTTCTTTTCAGGTTTCCGACGGCTCAATGAGTCGGGATGGTAAAAATATCATTATTGAAAACGCATATGGGGAAGCTATTTTTTCAACTCAAAAAGGTGAGCCTGTTCTGGTAAAAGTGGCAATCTCTCCTGTGAGCATCGAAAATGCGAAAATGAACATGCTGGCTGAACTTCCAGGATGGGATTTCGATAAAACTGCCCTTAATGCTGATAAAGAATGGAATGAGGCTCTAGGGAAAATTAAAATATCTTCAGAAGACGAACATATTCTTCGGACATTTTATACTGCGTTTTTCCACACCATGGTGGCGCCATCCGTTTATTGCGATGTAAATGGCGATTATTACGGAACCGACGGAAAAGTGCACAGCAATAACAATTTCACCAATTACACCACATTCTCTCTCTGGGATACCTACCGTGCTGCCCATCCGCTGATGAACCTGGTTCATCCGGAAATGGTTCCTGACATTGCTAAAACAATGATCAATATTTACAAAGAACAGGGCAAACTTCCTATTTGGCATATGATGTCGAACGAAACGAATGCGATGGTGGGTAATCCGGGAGTGATTGTACTTGCCGATATTTTATTGAAAGGTTTTGATGTGGATAATGAAGCTGCATTTGAAGCCATGAAAACTTCGGCCATGTTGGATGAACGGGGATTGAGATTCATGAAACAATATGGCTATATACCATTTGATAAGGATAACCGTTCGGTGGCTAAAACCCTGGAATACGGATTGGCTGACTGGTCGATCGCCCAGGTGGCCAAAAAGTTGGGGAAGAAAGATGATTACGAATACTTCATAAAAAGAAGCAAAGCATATAAAAACTATTTTGATCCTGAAACCAGGCTAATTCGACCACTGGATTCCAATCATAAGTTCAAGTCACCTTTCGACCCAATTAGTATTGAGCATTATGTTGAAGGAAATGCATGGCAATATACCTGGCTGGTACCACATGATGTGAATGGTCTGATCTCACTTTTTGGCTCAGAGGAGGCTTTTATCGCACAGTTGGATTCGCTGTTTCTTGTTAAAGGAGAAGTGGAAAATGCGCCCGATGTAACTGGTTTAATTGGTCAATATGCCCATGGTAACGAACCTAGTCACCATATTCTTTATTTGTATCCATATGTTGGCCAACCCTGGAAAACAGCCGAGAAAGTAAGAGAAGTTCTTACGACTATGTACTCTGATAAACCAGCGGGTCTATCCGGCAATGAAGATGTTGGGCAAATGTCGGCATGGTATGTAATGTTGGCACTTGGATTCTACCAGGTAGCCCCTGCCGGTGGCGATTATATTTTTGGAAGTCCGATTGTGAATGAAGCGATTATTCATCTGGCTGGGAATAAAACCTTGACAATTAAGGTGAAGAACAATAGTCTGCAGAATAAATACATTCAGAAAATTACCTTAAACGGGCAACCCTACACCAAATCATATATCAGTCACAAAGTTTTAACAGAAGGGGGAAGACTTCAATTTGAAATGGGAGCAAATCCGTCAGAGATCTTTGGAGTTGCAAAGGAAGACAGGCCATTTTCGGCAAATTGAAATTTATGTGTGATGCCAAAAAATCGAGTTAAAATTAGATAATAATCAATCAAAAACCAAAAGCCAATGGTAGATTTTAAAGACAGACTTGTTTCTTTGGATGTATTCCGTGGCATAACCATGGCTTGCATGGTTTTGGTTGAAAACCCGGGAAACTGGAGTATATATCATCCTTTTCGTCATGCCCGCTGGGGAATGGTCGGTCCAAATGGGTTGCCAGTTCATGAGAACATCACTCCTACCGATTTGATAATGCCTTTCTTCCTCTTTATAGTCGGTGTTTCAATTGTTTTTGCACTCTGGGATAAACGCGAAAAATACGGATTTCAAAAACAGACAGTAATAAAGATTATCCGGCGGACTGTTATACTTTTTGTTCTCGGATTGATCTTTTATGCCTATCCATCTATCCTTGATGCCATACTTTATGGCGGCAAAGTAAGTGTTGACGCACTGGGTGTTTTACAGCGCATCGCTCTGGTTTATTTTGGATCGGCAATCATTTTCATGAAATTCTCGCCAAAAACCATTGTCTGGATCAGCATTGTTACGCTTTTTGCATATTGGGCGTGTACTTTTATCCCGGTCCCGGGTTATCCTGAACCAATGTTTTTCAGACAATACTTTACTCCCGGAAATATACCTTCCAGTTTTCCTGAATGGGTCGATGCCAAAATAATTGGATTTGCCAATCCCTCAGGAATTGTAAGTACTTCAACTGCAATTGTAACTGGATTGATTGGCGTGTTGACAGGGATTTTCTTAAAAACGGAAAAAAATCAGTTGAAAATTGTTAGCCGGATGTTGATGGTTGGTATATTGCTTTTAATTGCAGGCTATGGTTGGTCATTCTTCTTTCCAATTATTAAAGACTTGTGGACCAGCTCATACACCCTGGTTGCCGGCGGTTACGGATTAATTGTTTTTGCCTTTGTTTACTGGTTGGTCGATGTCAGAAAAAGCAGAAACTGGACACCTCCATTTGTTGCCTACGGTGTTAACTGTATCTCGGTATATTTTGTTTCGCACATTGTTGGCTCTACATTATATGTTATTAAAACAGGTTCAGGTAAAGATGCTCTTTCTGTTCACCAGTGGATAAATAATAACTGGTTCGAAACATGGCTTTCGCCTTTTAACGCATCGCTGGCTTTTGCATTAATCACTGTAGCGCTTTGGTTTATTCCTTTGTGGTTTATGTACAGGAAACGCATTTTTATAAAAGTCTAAAATGAATAAGATCTATTTGTTACTGATAAGTCTGGTAGCTGCTTTAGGTGGCCTTCTGTTCGGTTTCGATACTGCGATCATATCGGGAACTATTCCATTTATTCAACCTTATTTTGATTTATCGGAGATTGGCCTTGGCTGGGTTGTAGGTTCCTTAATCATTGGTTGTATCATAGGTGCATCGTTTGCCGGAAAGCTGGCTGACGTCATGGGACGAAAGAAGATTCTTATAATAACGTCGTCGTTTTTCGTTGTATCAACCATTGGTACAGCCCTGGCTACAAATGTCTCACAATTTGTTATTGCCAGAATCCTTGGAGGGATTGCAGTAGGCGCAGCTTCAATTGTTTCGCCCATGTACATTGCCGAGATTTCTCCGTCAAAAATAAGAGGTACTATGGTTTCTCTCAACCAGTTGACCATTACCATGGGAATACTTATTTCATATTTGATTAATTACTTTTTAGTCGATATAGACAACAACTGGCGTTGGATGTTTTTCTCCGGAATATTTCCGTCAGTGTTGTTTTTTGTCTTATTGTTTTTTGTTCCCGAGAGTCCGCGCTGGCTAGTCAAAAAATCATTCAGAGAAAAAAGTTTTGCAATACTGGAAAAGGTTGGAGGCCAAGACAATGCTGTAATCGAGATGGACCAGATTGTGGAAAGCCTTAAAATACCTGAAGGTAAATTCAGGGAGCTGTTCGCGAAGAGAACCAGACGTGCGCTGATGATTGGCGTTGCTCTTTCGTTCTTTATGCAAATAACCGGCATCACGGTTGTGATTTATTATGCTCCCATCATTTTGGCAAAGTCGAATATAGGTGTTAGCGATTCTCTTTTTCAAACATCGTTTATTGGGTTAATCAATTTCCTTTTCACTTTTATTGCTATCTGGCTGGTCGATAAAGCCGGGCGGAGGCCACTTTTCTTAACGGGTGCATTTGGAATGACAATTACACTTTCAGCATTAGCCTTCGCTTTTTTTACCGGAAGGACTGAAGGCTTCGTTATCCTGATAATCATCCTGGCTTATATTGCATTTTTTGCATCTTGTATGGGGCCTGTGTTTTGGGTGCTCATTTCCGAAATTTTCCCCAATCGTTTGCGGGGAACGGCCATGTCGGTGGCCATATTTGTTGTTTGGCTCACCAATTTTACCGGGGTGTTAATTTTTCCATGGATGATGAAAAACCTTGGCAGTGCAACTACTTTCTTATTTTATGCCATTATGAGTCTATTGATGTTTTTATTCTCCATTAAATATTTTCCGGAAACGAAAGGTAAAACTTTGGAGGAAATCGAAAAATACTGGAAATAACATGAATGGGAAACAACGAATAGAAACCGTTTTAGAAGGCGAATGGCCCGATAAAAGGCCGGTCATGCTCCATAACTTTTTATTGGCAATCGAAGAATCAGGTTATACACATAAACAGTATCGTGAAGATCCTGAAGTGGCAGCAAAAGTTCACATCATTTCGACCGAGAAGTATGATCCTGATGGGGTTTTGATTGACATTGATACGGCTACTCTTGCAGGGGCGGCCGGGGTGGAAATAGATTTTCCTGTGAATGACCCGGCAAGATGCCATAAACCACTTCTTAAGAGCCTGGAGGAAGTGAATAGTCTTGAAAAAATAGATATTTCGAAAAACGAACGAGTGCATATATGGCTCGAAACCACTCGTTTGGTGAAAAAGTACTTTGGTAATGAAAAATATATCAGGGGCAATTGTGATCAGGCTCCTTTTTCTCTGGCAAGTATGATGCGCTCTCCTTCGCAGTGGATGATAGATATTTTAATGGAAGATCCTTTAGTTTTTAAACTACTTGATTTTTGTACTGACATAACCAGTCAGTTTATTGAACTGATGGCAGCAACAGGGGCCGATATGGTTTCCAATGGTGATAGTCCCGCCGGACCTGATATGATTTCGCCCGGGCAGTATGCTGAGTTTGCACTTCCTTATGAGGCACAAGTTGTTAAAAAAGCCCACAGTTTGGGAGTGCCACATATGTTGCATATTTGTGGAAGAACCGATTTGATTTTAGATAAAATGGTTCTTTCGGGAACAAATTCAATTGAACTGGATTATAAAACCAATATCCGGTTGGTTCAAGATATTTGTAAAGAAAGTAAAGTCGTTTTTAGCGGGAATATTGATCCTACAGGTGTCATCGCATTTGGAACGCCAACGGTGGTGGAAGAAAAAGTGATTGAAATATTATCTGTTTTTAGAGATAATCCAATGTTGATTATGAATGCTGGTTGCGCTATTCCTGCAAAAACACCGGAAGAGAATATTAGAAAGCTGATTGAGGTAACCAGAAGGTATTAAAAAGGTATTCTGCATTATTATGAAAAAAAACAATTATAAAATTTGAACAATGTGTAAACCAGTTAGAATTCTGTCATTTATGGCTTTTGCTTTGATATTATTATCAGCTTGTAATTCTAAATCTGCAAGAGAGATGACCAGCACAGGTAAAGAGAAAAAAATAAGTTCAGACTCATTAAAAACAATTTTAAATTCAATTAGCGCTGAATTTGACAAACTCCGCCCTAAAGTTATCCAGCCTGCTGAAGGCTACCTGAAATATCCATACCTGATCCCAGCCGGATTTTATAAACAAATGTGGGATTGGGATGGTTTTTTTATGGGGAATCATTTTATCAGTCAGGATAAACCTGAATACATGAAATACTGGGCCTTGAACCTGATTGAAGGTATCGACGCACAAGGTTATGTTTCGGGTTGTGCCACAACGAAAGGGCCACGGCCAATCTTCGGGAAATTTTCGATGAAGCCTTTTCTGTCGCAGGGTGTATTATTAGCGGCTCAGAAAATGAACGATTTTTCATGGGTGGAAGAACACTATGATGCTTTGATGAAAGTGCTGGAATACCGCGACAGAACCCAGCTAGATTCCATTTATGGCCTGTATTACTGGGACAATGCCATGCAAAGTGGCGCCGACAACAACCCGGCATTGAACTACTTCTGGCAGGAAGACCACCGTTCTTTTCTGGCCTGCGATGCCAATACATTCCAATTACGCGAAATTATTGCACAGTATAAAATTGCTGAAAAACTAGGGAGAAAGGAAGATGTAGCTCTTCTTGCTGAGAAGGCTGAAAAATTGAAAGAAGCCATAAATGAGCATCTCTGGTGCAACGAGGATAAAATATACTATAACATCGATCGGGAAACAGGTACCTTCTATAAACGGATAAGCTATTCCTGTTTTGTGCCGCTTATGCAGCAATTGCCTTCTATTGAAAATGGAAGAGCAATGATCGAAAAATATCTTATCAACCCCGACCACATGAAAGCCCGATACGGATTCCGCTCCCTTTCTAAACAAGATCCCGATTACAACAACAAAAATATCATCGTGCCTTTCTCGAACTGGCAGGGACCTGTTTGGCCCATTGCAAATTATATCTATTCAATCGGTTTAAAGCATTATGGTTTCGACAAGGAAAATGAATGGCTCTCTGCAACGTTGGGGAATCTGCTTATAAAAGATATTAATGAATGGGGCAGCATGCACGAAAATTACAATGCTGATACCGGTGCCCCGCTTGCACCATCAGCGGACCATGTTGATGAAAATGGCAAATTCGTGGGTTTTATCAGCTGGAACCTTTGTGTGCAGAATATTCTGGAAGGGGTAGTTGAAAATAAATGGATGTTGCTGGAACTATAAAAGATTTGGATTGGCAATACAAATAAAAAGTAGGCCGAACTTATTATTAAATATTAAATTATATAATCATGAAAAAAATTACAGGAGTATTTACAATTGTATTCATTGTATTTATCCATTGTGAGTTATTTGCACAAAGTGTGAATCAGGATTGCAAAGTCCTCAAAGAAACCATTTCCGGATCTTATGAGGGGGAATGTAGAAAAGGACTTGCCCATGGTAAAGGGAAAGCTATTGGTAAAGACTCATACGAAGGAGAATTTAAAAAAGGTTTGCCAAATGGCCAGGGCACCTATAAATATAGTAATGGAGCAGTATACAGCGGAGAATGGAGTAATGGGCTAAAAAATGGGAAAGGTGAATATAAATATAAAGTTAACTATGCTGATTCTGTTTTGACTGGCTACTGGAAAGATGATAAATATATTGGTAAGTATAGTGATGGCAAAGGGTATATAATTAATAGGAATCAATTTATACCAAGGTATACCTTTGTCAGAACTGGAGATGGGAGTAATCTGGAATTTATTATTATACAGTCAGGCAGTAAAATTATTCCTGATGCTTTGGATTTAAATCCATCATCAGGTTATTTGGAAATAATGGGCAATACATTTTTTATTAAAAACGTCGGCTTCCCTTATAAAGGGAAAATATCCTACCAGATATTTGATCAATTGTCGTCGAAGAATATTGATTGTGAATTAGAATTTGAGATATTAAAACCGGGAAATTGGCAAATAACTTTTAAACACTGATATATTGAGATGCTTCAACGTAGGGCATAGTTGAAAGACACATTAACAATGTGTAAAAAACGGAAAGTTTAATACCAAATCAAACTATAATACTACCCTGATCTAAGACCACTGGTTAAGTTTAAATTTAATAACTTTAAACCAGTGTATTATGAAATCAAAAAGACAAAAACATTCAGGAGCCTTTAAGGCCAAAGTAGCCATTGAAGCTTTACAGGAAAGAGAGTCTTTAAGTGAACTCTCAAAAAAATACGGGATACATCCAAACATGATCTCCCGATGGAAGAAGGAGTTCCTGGAACGGGCTCCGGAACTATTTGAAAAGTCTTCACCGGATAAAAAGGAAGATGCAGACCTTGAAAAGTTATACGCCAAGATCGGGCAGCTGGAGATGGAGAAGGAGTATCTAAAAAAAATTTAATGAAACTGGGACTGTAACCGATCGTCTTCAAATGGTTGATTGCAAAGAGACATTGAGCATACGTTGCCAATGCAAACTTGTAAGTTTAAACCGAGGCAGCTTTTATTATAAGCCCCTTGGTGAAACTGAAGAGAATCTGAAGATTATGAGGCTGATGGATGAACATTACCTGAAGCATCCTACTGAGGGTGTTATCCGAATGCGGGATTTTCTTCTGGCACTTGGAATTGTAGCTAATCATAAGAG
>Ga0307376_10003045_pt1 | contig 15866 bp, 16 predicted proteins | sample TR2MG_FD_202536 | JGI IMG/M metagenome (GOLD analysis project Ga0307376, IMG submission 202536) | Soil microbial communities from Risofladan, Vaasa, Finland - TR-2 | ecosystem: Environmental > Terrestrial > Soil > Coastal area > Acid sulfate soil | place: Finland: Risofladan, Vaasa | collected...
TCCTCGACCGGGTACAGCGCGGAACCGCCGATGTGGATGCCCTGAAGCGTGGCAGGGTTCATCTCGTTGCCGTAGTCGCGGACGACCACGGTCTTCGAGCCGTACACCACGTCGTTGATCACGGTCGTGATGTAGTTGGGGCTGTTCACGTCGTCGAGCACGAGAGCCTCGAAGGACTCGACCGTGTTCCAGGCCGGCGCCGTCGGGTCCTGCGCCACGTCCTCTTCGACCACCACGTCGAACCGGGTGTACCGACCCTCGGAGGCGAGTTCGTAGTCGGGAGAGCCGGACACGACCACGCGGTAGAAGTCTCCCTGGACTCCAGGCCACGTCATCTCGAACCGGAACACGCGGTAGACGTACCACGCCTCGATGTCGTCTCCGACACCAGTGTAGTCGCCAGGGACGGCCAGCTGGATCGTCCACTCGCCGGTGGCGTAGTCGATCGAGCCGGAACCGCCACCACCGCCACCACCGGCAACCCACGACAACGCACCGTCACCGAGCGGGTCGGCGAACTGGTTGTCGGTCGCACCGTTGTTGAACATGATGTTCACGGATCCGGGGCTGATCGGCGCGTGCTCGAGGATCCCGGTGTAGAGGCCGGACGCCTCGACCGTGTTCCCCAGGTCTTCGGGATCGCCAGCGACGATCTCGAACACGAGGTCGGACCATGACTCCACCGCGTCCTCGTGCGCGACGCGAACCATGTACAGCTCGCCGCCACCGTTGGCGAAGAACGCGTAGGCCATCGTCGGGGCAAGACCGTTCGCGGTGAACCCGCCGAAGTTGTCGGAGAACTCTGGGAAGCTCGTGTTGAGCACCGGATAGTTCACCGGCCCCTTGTCTGTCCAACCGATGAGTCCCATCGCGCTCGGCGAAACGCCGCGGATCGGGCCGGGGCCGCCGGGCTTCTCTTCGATGTAGACGCCAGGATATGAATATGTCGGCATGTCGCTCTCCTTCGTGGGCTAGACTATTTCTTGCCCTTGCCCTTGCCCTTTTTCTTTTCGTCTTCCTCCGCGTCCTCAACGATCGAGTGCGCCTCGTCCACCGTCATCTCGACCGGCCCCTTGGAAACAGGAGGAACATTCTTGCTTGACGTGACTCCCTTCTCGGCGATGCTCTGCGCGAACGTGCCGAGCGGGATATCCTTCTTGATGATCTTCGGGACCGCGCCCTTCGGCTTCGGCGACTTCGGACCGCCGGTCTTTCGGATCACTCCGCGGCTTGCGAGATCCTGATGCTCCTGCATCTCCTCGAAGACCTCGAATTTGGAATGCGGCCGGACCGCAACCGAACGCCCCTTGGCGACGGGAATCGGCCGGATTGTGCTACCCATGTAATAGTACCAACCCATTTTGTCTCCTCACCATTTCTTTGGGTCAACGCCCATGTGCGTCCTCAATATGAGGTCCACCCTCGAGTATAGAGGATCGTCCGGGTCGATACCCAGAGCAATCTTCTGTGCATCCGTCAATGCCGATGCGCCCGTGAACGCGACGTGATCTGTAGAGTCTTCCAAATCGACTTCGGCCCAGGCTGTAAAGGCGATGCTCCATGCTATCGTCCTATCGGCTATATCGGCGAGTTCTGAGGCTCCGCTAACGCTGACCTCTTGTGCATCATACTTCCGCACATCCCCTTTGCTGTCAATCACTTTGAAGACGAAACCTGGAGGCCGGAGGTAGCGAAGACAGTAGGTGAGAAGCAGGTCGGCCTCGTTCTGGAGCCGTCCCATGACCACAACATCGTAGTTGATATCCCACGGAACGGGGCGCCATTGCTCGCGGTACTTGTCAGCGCCAACCCGACCGTCGGGCAGCACGATCTTGCGCGAACCGGGCGCTGGCGCTCGAGCAGAAATTCCAAACCAGGGCTTGCGCGCGAACCCAGGCTGCATGTCGTTTCGCCGGACAATGATCACCGGAAGACGGTAGTGCGAGTATGCGTCCTCGGGGTTGGCGAACTTCATCGGAACAGCACCGTCGATTTCCTCGAGGCCGCTGTCGATACCGGGCACCCGCGCAACGTAGATGTTGCGCTTCTTGCCGTCGACCACGTACTGCGCCACTTCCGCACCGAGGGTGTGGAAGACACCGCGATCCCAATCGCGGAACGCAAGCGTGCCGATCAAGCTCTCCACTCAACCTCCGAAGCACCGATCGACCCGCACGCGTGTGCGGTCAGTCCTCGGCGCCGTCACCTCCGCCGTCCGCTGGCACATCTGGCGCTGACGCAGGGACTTCCGATCTGCCCTCCTTGTCAGCGTAGTGCTTCAACACGTCGAAGTACCTTTTGTCGGAACGGTCTGACCGCTTTCGCAGCAGCTCGTTCTCGACAGACGTGAGCGTCTGATTCAATCCTTGCAACTTGTCACCTTTTTCAGCTTTGTCAGCAGTCATCTCTCACCTCATCCACTTGGAATAAACGGTGCCAGTTCTTGCATGAAATGTCCAGAACTTGCGAGCCTTTGCGCTTCGACTCTGGTTATCATCTGACTGGCATCGCTTGGCAAATCGAAGTTGTTCTTCCCCTCCGCCATGTACTCCAAGTACTTGTTCAGCACGAACGGCACTCGGTTGACGGTCGCGCGGATCGCCGGTCGCCACGCGGTCTTCCCGGCTTTCTCCCCGTATCCGAACTCCGCTCGCAGAACATCGAAGGCGAGGTCTTCGTGCACCTTCAATCCGGCTGCACGCTCGTTCTTTCCCCAACTCACACCGGGCGACTTTGCTGCGAGCAACTCGCTGGTGATCTGGTCCTTGGCCTCGAAGATGCGTCGCTCGAGCGCGGCCAACTCATCCTGACGGACCGTTCTGGAAATGATCCGCGCGTCCTTCTGACCGAGGTTGACCGGGAGCAGATACCCAGGCCACGGGCCATAGATGGCGAGGACGTGAACCCACGGCGGAGAACTCGCGTGCGGACGGATGAACAGGATCATGTTCTGCAGGTCTTCCACCTCGAGCTTCTTCGTGTAGCCCTTGTGGTATATGGCTACGGCGTCCGCGTCATCAACACCATCAATCATTGCGATCTTCAGGTCGTGCGCGTAGGCAATCTCCTCGTCGCCGACCTTTATCTCCGGCGCCAGGGCCATGACCTGATCGCGCATGAAGCTCGCAAGCTCCACGATGAAGAACACGCGGCCTTCGACGATTCGCCGCGACAGCCCGTCGGTGAATCGCTGCAGCTGACGCGCAGACTTCGACGTGAAGTACATCCGGGGAATAGACGACGCCTTCGTGGTCGTCTTCCCCTTTTTGGTGTTGAACTTCACGTCCTACTTGTTCGCTTTCTTGCCCTTGTAGGACTTGCGACCCTTCGTCGAGGCCATGATGCGGCCGGCGCGAGACTTGGACTTCTTGTCGACCAGACCTGCGGCTGCGGCGAGATCCTTGGCCGCTTCGATGATCTGATCCTCGAGCTGGTCGACCATGCGCTTCTCGGCCTTCTCGTCGATCACGAACCCGGCTTGGCTGATGAACTTCTTGTACCAGTGCATCGGCCGCTCGTAGCCCGGCTCAATGATGATCGCGTCGTCCTTCTTGCGGTAGCGAGTCTGCAGAATCCTGCCCTCGTTCACCGCCTTGGCGATGGCCTCGCCCCACAGTTCCTTGCCCCACATGCCAGCGGCCTTGACGGGTGCTGGCGGGTGCATGAACAGGACGCGTCCGACCTCTCTCTCGATATCCGCCTTCACGCCGACTGTGCCGGATGCGGACACGGAACCCTTCGACGGGTTCTCTGGATCGGACCAGAGCGTCAGCGACGGCTTGCCCTCGGTGAGCGACGTGTCGAGCATCGCCTCTAGCATCTCGTCGACCTCGGCCGGGTCGTACTTCGCCAGATCCTCGGACTCCATGACCTTCGCCAGAAGAAGCATGGTTGTCGTGTTCGTCCACTCCCCGGTGAACTTCTCGGTGTCCTCCATGACCAACTCTCCGGCCGGCTCGACGGGCGCTGGACCGCCGTCGATGACGGAGTTCAAGTCCTCCAAGATCTTTCCTACGTTCTCCATTTGTTCCTCCTCAGATCACTTGTACGACGCGCTCCCGAACCTGTGGTGGCGGGGCGCCGGGTTTGCCGAGCATTTTCTTGAACTGTTCGATGTGACGGTTGCAGACACCGAGGTATCCGCGTCCGAGCATCTCGACCGTTGCGTCTGGTTCGTCGCCGCAGATGAAACACACCGACGACAGCTTGTCCTTCAGCGGACCTTCGTATTTCGGAAAGGCACGGTCCATGATCGGACCGCCGCAGTCGCGCTTGTCACAGCTCGCGGCCGACGGCTTGAAGTGCTCGAGAGGCCGAGCCTTCTCGACCTGCTCCTGCTTGCGCCAGTAGTGGAGGCAGTTGGCGCAGATCGCAGACAGGCCGCTCTTGATAGCCCACTGAACTTCCGACGCGTCGACGATCATATCTTCCTCTCCGGCGTGAACTTGGTCCGCTTCCTGACTTCCAACCGAAAGCCCACCGTCTGCGCCGTGTCAAGAGTATTCCCGCTCGTGCCCTTCTTGGTGATGTCCCACCACTCGTTCTGCACGAAGATCACATCATCTTCCCTCGGGATCCTTCCGACCTGTCCCGCAGCCTCCATCACCTTCTCCCACTCGTTGCGAGAGATCGCAATGATCGCATCCCACTCGGCCTCTTTGCCTTCCTCGCGGACGGACGGGTTGCGGTTCTCAGACTGCTGGTACTCGACGGCCATGTCCATCATGAACGGTCCTTCGTACTCCCAGGAATCCGCGTAGTTCAACGTCGTGTTGTGCGGCCACTCGTCTCCCGGCATCCCCTCCGTCCGGTCGTCCTGATACAGCGGGTCGTTCGTAGGCTCGTTGTACAAGGGGTCCACGTTCGCACCGCGGTTCAGGACGTAAAACTCACCGACGGGAGCGGACAAGCCGATGCGCTCCTCCTCCCATCGGCGCAGGATCTCATCGTCCTGGCTGCGGTACTTGTACCCCGTTCGCGGCATCAGAACTCCGCGAGGTAGTCGTCGACTGCGGCCTGTGAATCTTCGGGCAGCGGAGAGCCAGTGAGCAAGGCGGTCAGGGAGCGCGACAGCTGTTCGCCACGCCACCACGCTGGCTCCTTGCCGTCCCAACATCGGGTCGCCTTGCCGGCCAGCCGAGCGTCGCGTCCGCACGGGTTCTTGGTGAACAGGAACTTCATCGACTCGCCTTTGCCCTTGACTTTCTTCTTGATGTGTTCCTTCGACCGGCTCCCGGAACCGGCGTCACCAAGCTGTCCCTTCGTGGCAAAGTGGCCGCGCGGCGCGTCGTGGTAGGGGTTTCCCTTGATACCGTACTCGACGCCCTTGCCCTTCATCTCCTGCTTCTCGGTGACGAGATCTCCGAGCACCTCGCAGAAGTCCTCAAATCCACGCGCCATCGGAACGCTGTCGTGAGCGAAGTCGTTGTACGCGATCATGATCGCCTGGAACACCTCGGGCTTCGTGATCCAGACGTGCGGCATGATGTGGACCGCGAACTCGATGCCTTCGATGATCAGCGACACCTCGCCCGGTGCGAGCAACCCGTTCTCGGTGATCCAGCTGTAGAGGATCTCCGCGTGCGCCCGACTCTGGAAGTTGAAGAACACCTCCGCGTCCGAGTACTTCTGGCCGTAGGGCGGGATCACCGCGCCCATACCTCGCCGGAGTTGATGCTCGCCGCTCGGGTTCATCGGCGTGGACACCAGCGTCGAGGTCACGCCCTCGTGCAGATTGCCGGACCTCGGGATCAGACCGTCGTCCTTCTTGCCTATGATGCCAAGACGACGGAGATCCTCTTCTGGCAGGATGCCCTTTAGGGACTCGATGTCCTCGCGCATCGCATCGTGGTCAAACTTCTTCTCGAACATGATCGTTCTCCTTCTATCCGGCCCAGAAACCGGTAGGCGAGTACACGAAGTTGCGAGCCTTCTCAATCACCTCGGCTCGCATTTGCTCCCCGTTTGCGTACAGAATATCCCCGTCCATCGTGAACGCACCGGTCGCACTCGGCTTGTCAGCGTACTTCGTTCGGATGTTTCCGAGCGTCATCATGGCGCTCCCGAGCGCGTAGTCTTGAACCAAGTGTTCTTCCCACCCGCGTACCTTCGCCAAATCGATCCCCTTGAAGGTGACGAGGTACGCCACCATCACGCGCGACGAGTCGGGCCGTGGCGTGATGATCAGCTTGCGCCGCGAGGCGTCCCACTCCCAATCACGATCCGCGCTCACTATCCGTCGGCCCTGCTCGCGGTACTGCATGTACTGAACGAGCGCAGAGTAGTCACCGCTCTGCGCGTAAGCCATCGTGGCGGGGTCGAAATCGACTCCGGCCCACGACCACAAGTTGTTGAAGCTATTGCCGTCGACAGGGAAGTTCACCTCGACAACCGCGTCCACGTCATCGCCGATCAGCGATTCGTCGTACTCGGTGTTCTGGTTGATCGCCAGCACGATCATCTTCACCTGTCCGAAGTGAGCCGCGTAGAACCGCTTGCCCTCGTCGATTGCGAATCCCATCGCTACGTCGGTCAACTCGACATCGACGATTCCCTTGCCGAGACGGACAAGAATAAATTCTTTGAGGTCTGCTTCAACCATTCTACTTCTTCTTTTTCTTCTTCACGTCCTTCAGCGTATCACGAGCCAAGCCGTTTCGAGTAAGAACTGCGTATGCCGCGTCCTGAATTTTCTGTGCCACGCCGAGCATCTCCGTCTGCGCGACTCCCGCCTTCTGTAGACCTTTCACCGCGGCGTCTCCCACGAGTGTGAGCATCGTGTTCACGCCCTCGGGGTCCATCTCCTTCGTGGTGATGATCGCGGCTTTGATGTCGTCGGGGAGAGCCTCCACGTCGACCGACGTGTTCTCCGCATCGGCTGGCTCCTCCGGCTCGGCGGCAGCGTCGTCGGGCATGACCTCCTGCTCCGGCTCCTCCGGCTCACCAGCGGCCACGTCAGGCCCCTCTGGCTCCTGCTCGAGCTTCAGGCGCACGCGGTCGTCCGGCGACATGTCAGTGATGCTGTGCTTGCGCGGGTCCTCTCGGAGCGCCACAGGGCGGTCCTGGCGTGCCTCTGGGATGAACAGGTAGAACTTGTCGGAGTAGTAGTTCTCGACCTCTCGCTCGCCGTCAGAGCACACGAGAAGCAACCCGAGATGCGACCCGGCTTTCACCCGGCCGTTCTCGACGTGCTCTCCCATCTTCGTCGTCACGCGGACGGTTTCACCCAGACCGATGACACTGGCGCCGACAGCGCCCTCTAGCCGATCCTCGTGCAGCAGCATGTCCTTCTCCTAACGGTGCTCTTTCTCGATGTGGTTCTCCATGAACTCGAGCGCACGGCTACTGGGCTTGTACACCTTTCCGCAGCGCAGACAGACGTATCCGCCCTCTGGCGTGTCGTCGTAGTCCGAGTCGTCCGCGTCGTCCGCGTCGTCCGCGTCCTCTTCGTCTTCATCCGGCGGATCGGAGTCGGCGACCGTGGCCGGCGCGATGTCGGCCGGTGCCGGGGTCGGGGGCACGACCTGAGTCGGCGGCATCGGGATCGCCGCTGGCTTCTGCTCGGGCTTGTCCGCGATCTCGATCACGTAGCCCTCGTTGACGTAGGACTGCAAGTCGAGATCGCTCTCGAACTCGCAACCCGGCCTTACAGGGACCTGCACATGCTCGGTCACGGGAGTCTGCCCTACCATCTTCCGCCGCAAACCCTCGAGCGTCGTCGGCCTGTCCACCTTCGCCGTCACTTTGTATCGCTTCATCTCTTACCTCCAAAAAAAGAGCCGGGACCGGATAATACCGGCCCCGGCCCTTGGGTTCATGGCGGCAGGGCCGCGTGGCTTATGCTACGGGAGCACGGTGGTGACGGTCGGCAGACCGGTCACGGTGATCTTCCCGTAGTACTCGGGGCGCAGCATCTTCATCGCGTGCCGCGTCCGCAGTCCCTTGCGGAACTTGAAGTCGTCGGGGTCGAGGAAGGTCGGCGTGACCTGCAGCGGTACGTAGGGCGCGTACACGAAGCCGGCGTCGAGGAACGAGTTCCCCTTCAGGCCGATGAGGATCTCGCTGTCCTCCATGTACGGATCCACATAGACCGCCCACTTGTTGAGCAGCGTGCCGACCCGGCTCACGCCGAAGTTGGCCGTCAGCGGACCGTAGCTCGCGCTCGTGACGTTCTGCTCGATGCTCGCGTAGTCGCCGTGCGTCGACAGCTGGTCGAGCAGCGCCTGGACCGCCGTGCTGGTGACGATGAAGTTCGCGGCGGCGCGACCACTCGTCTTGTGGATGCGTGCGGAGATCGACGCGATCTGGGTGATCATGCGCCGGATGTCCTCGATCTCGCCCGGTACGGTCGGGGAGTAGGCGTAGCCGATCGAGTGCGCGGCGCCGTCGAGCAGCTGCCCGATGATCTCGCGGTCGATCTCCAGGCTGATCTCGTTGGAGATGCCGGCGACCAGCTCCGTCTCCGCGTCCAGACCGTGCAGGGCCTTCAGGTCGTCGACGGCCTCGGTGCTCCACCGCGCCTTGAGCTTGCGGCTCTCGGCCTTGACCTCGTGCAGCGTGATGTCCAGGGACACGGACGGGATGCGGTCCGTCGCCACCGAGCTGTCCGCGAAGACCTGCTCGAAGTTGACGAAGTACTGCGCCCACACGACGGTGTTGTCCTCGAACGTGGAGGCCACGCCCGTCTCGTCCACCGCGTTCAGCGTCCACACCTTCGTGCCCACGACGAACGTCCCGACGGTCGCGCCGGAGAGGTTGTCGACGAGGTTGTTGGTCGCGCCGGTCGGGTCCAGGGTGGCGATGGTGTCGATCCACGCCGCACCCGCGTTGTCGCGGACTCTGGCGTAGAGCTTCACGAAGAACGTGCGCTGGCCTTCGGTTCCCGGCGCCCTGATCGGCGACCAGTTGGGGGTCCGGCCGAGGGTGACGTTGGACACCGCGATGGTGCCGACACCGGTATCGGTCACGAGCACGTCGTAGTCGATGAACTCCGAGCTGTAGAACTTGCCGAAGTCCTTGATCAGATCGTCGTCCTGATTCAGCTCGCCGTCGTACCCCATGTTGTAGGGGTTGTTGGCGATGCCGGTCTGCACGGGGTTCTTGCTCCCCTTGCGACCGTCGTACTTGTACTCGTAGTAGAAGATGCCGCCCACGGGCGCGGTCATCGGCTGGACCGAGACGATCTGGTTGGCGATCAGGTTCGGGAACACCCTCCGCAGGATCGGGAAGATGTACTTGACGAACTCGCCGGTGTTGCCGGAGAGCGTGTCTTCCGACAGGCTGCGAAGGTGGCCGGCCTCGTTCTCGAGCAGAACCGCCGTGACCTTCTTGTTGTAGGGATTCTCGATCGAGCCGACGAGTTTCTCCCACTTGCGCTCACACGCCTTGGTGAAACCTTCGTCCGCGACGGACTTCTCGCCGTGCTCTGCCAGGAATTGTCTTGCTTCGCTCATTTTGAAATCTCCAGTTGGTAGCGGCTAGTCTCCAGCCAGCCTTGATGCCTCGTCGAGGTTCGTCCCGATTCTGTCGAACACCGGGTCGTCCTCGCTGGGGGCGCCGACGGGTCTGCCGCGCCGGTCCTCCTCGTTCAGTTCGGAGGCGGCACCTACATGTCCACGCCCCACCCGTTTTCGCGCTTCTTCCAACGCAGCATCCGACACCATCGTGGTGCCTCTCTTGGCTACCAACTCGTCAACCTTGGCCCTGTCGGCTACGCCTTCAAGTAGGACCAACAACTCTCTGCTATTCGTCAACCCTGCAACCTTCTCGTGCTTGTAGACCTTCAGCTCGGCCTCGGCCTGGGTATCCTCGACGAGCTTCTTCGCCTCGTCCGCCACCGCCTGTGCCTCCTCGAGCTTCTTGGTCTGCGCTTGCACTTGCTCCTCGGCATCTATTCGCCGAGCATCGAGCTTCTCACCGATCCGCTTTGCCTCTTTCAACCTGTCAGCAAGGTCCGTCGACCGCTCCTCGAGCGATACGGCCCTTGTGGATAGCTTCGCATTCTCCTCGCGGAGTGCGATCATTTCTTCCGCGTCTTCCTTCGACTCCTTCACCTCCGGCAACTCAGCCAGGATGGTCTTCAGCCGATCGTCCGCGTCCTCGATGCTCTCGATGGTCACGCCCTTGAACAGCTTGCGGATCGACTCGGCCATCGGGTGGCCTCCGATCTTCCGCTCGACGTGGAGCATGAACGTCGCCTTCGAGGCCGTCGACACCGCCTCGGACAGCTTCGACTCGCCGTCTGCGATCTCAACATCCTTCGCCTTCAGAGCGTCACGGGTCGCCTTCTCGTCCGGCGTGATGTGGTACTCGGCCAGCATCTCTGCGATCTGTATCAAGGTAGTCTTCGCACCCGCGATGTTCGGGTCGTTCAGGAACTGCTCGCGCAGCTGGTCGGCTACCTCTTCCTTCATCGACAGGATCGACTCGGCGACGTTCTTCTCGAATCCCTCCGACAGCTCGGCTCGGATCTGCTCGCGCACGTCGTCGGAAGTCTCCACCTTCGGAGCCTTGGCCTCCGCTTCCTCGCGCAGCTGGTTGACCACCTCGGGGAACGCCTCGATGAACAGCGCCTTCTGGTCCGGCTGCTCGGCGTCCACATCCTCGGTATAGATTGCCGGGTACGCGGTCCGCATCGCCGGCTCGCACACGAAGTCGAAGGTCTTCAGAACGTAGTCGTCTCCGACTTCCTCGATCTGCTTGCCGTCCTCGTCGACCGGCTTGGTCGATCCGAATCCACGCGAGGACACGCCGACCTGCACGTTCGCCTCGATCAGCGCACGGAGGGTCTTGCCCTCGGGAGTGGGTAGAACTTCGGACTCGCCCATGATGCGACCGTCGGCCTCGACCCAGAGCTTCGTGAGCAGGTGAGAGACGCGCTTGAGGCTCGTCTTCCCGTCCTGCGGGTGGTCGAGTTCCCCGAGCACGCGCCGGGCCTTGAGATCGGCTCCCAGGCGCTTGATTTCGCGCTCGATGATCGCTCGCGGATACTTGCGTCCGTTGGCAGTCGCTTCGTCCACGCGACCGAACTCCCCACGGGCTATCGTCTTGCCGGCCTGGGCACCTTTGCCCTCGACCAGTATCAGGGTCGTTGGAGCGGATTCAATGAGGAGCATTTTGGACATCTGGCTATCCCTTCTTCCAGCGTCGTGGTCTGAGGTCTGTTCGAGCAATGGGATTACGTTCGCTCTTGCGCTTGGCATCGGGAGAGACTTTTCGCTTAGTCTTATTCCCGTCAGCGTCGAGAGTTCCTTTGCTCGTGTCAAGTCCTGCCATCTCCCGGCGCCCCGACTTATACGCGGTGCGCCGTTTTCGCTTGCCCTCGCCTAGAGGGCGTTCAGGTTTCCCAACAGATCCTCGTCCTTCTCGTCCGAGTCGTCCTCGTCCGAGTCGTCCTCGTCCGAATCGTCGTCGCTGTCCTCCATCTCCTGAATCTTGTCGAAGCATTCACGGATGATCTTCAGAGCCGGGGCCAGGGCTGCGATGAACTCGTCCTCGCCCATCGCGTCTTCGGCCAGCAGTCCGGCCTCGGACTTCTCGTCGAGGTCTTCCATGACGGAGAGCAGCACCGCGGCCACGTCGTCGTCGTAGAACTCCTCATCGATCAGGACGAAGATGCGGTCGATGCGCTCGAGCACCTCGTCGCGCACGCCGAGGTCGACTTTCTTCTCGTCGACATCCTCGGAGATCATCGCTCCGAGCTTGCCGGCGAACGACTCGATCCCCATCGACTTGTGTCGCCGGGTCCTCTTGTCGGTGGTGACGGCCTGTTTGCCGCGACCGGCCTTCCGCGTCTTCACCTTGCGCTGGACCGTGTAAGCACCGGCGTTCGGGACGCACGCCTTCTTCTTGTCGTCCCAATGCTTCATCTTCTTGGGGTCGGTGCCGGGCTTGTTGCACTTCATCTTCCGCTGCACGCCGCCCCTCTTGTTGGCCTTGCGGTCCTTTGCGACCTTCCGGGCCTCGAGCAGCGCGGCGGCTACCTCCTCGGCTAGCGTGCGGAGATCGTCGTCGGCGTCCTCGGCGAGCGTCTTGGTCTGAAGCTCGGCGATCACGCGATCGAAGTCGTCTTCCTCCATCACCTCGAAGGGCAGGGCGCCGAAGCGATTGAGCATCTCCTCGGTGACGGCCTCGCCGTCGATATCCTCCGACCAGTTGGGCGGGTCGTAGTTGGCGAGCCAGCCGGCCAGGGCCTCGGGGTCGCGCACGTCCTTGCGCTTGGCAAGCTCCGCGACGAACGCGTCCATCTTCTTCTTTTTCTTCTTCTTCTTGGCCTCGGTCACGAGGTCGTCGAAGTCGTCGCCGAGGACTTCCTTCCACTCCTCGATGACTTCCTCGGAGATGTCCTCGTCCTTCTCTTCGTCGTCGTCGTCTTCCTCGTCATCGCTACAGTCACCCTCGGACTTCTCCTTGGGATCCTCTTTGTCCTCTTCCTCGTCGGACTCCTCGTCGATCACGTCCTCGGCTAGCTTCCGAATCTTGGAGGGAAGCTGACCCCACAACAGGTCGAACCCATCCTGAACATCCTTGCTGCCGAGCTTGTACCAGTTCATCGGCCAGAACGCCCGACCGACGGTTTCCCCATCGACTTCGAGAACGATCTTCACGGTGCCACCTCGCGTGTCGTGCCAGATGTCCAGTTCGACACCGCCCAGATCCGCACCCTTTGTCTTTTTTTGGAGCAGTTTGGCGAGCAGCGAGTCGAGCTTGCTGACCAGAGACTGCTTAGGCTCCGGCGGCTTGTCGTACCCGTTCTCAACGCCGGACCACAGCTCCATATCTCCATCGCCGGGAGAGGCTTTCTTTTTCCACCCCTTCGGGAACTTGCCCTTGGACTTCTTCTCATTGAGAGAGGTCCTGAACGCTTCCTCATCCATGATGTTCGCCGACACGGTTCCCACTGTCGGGATGCCGCACGACTCGGTGAGTCCGGCGATGCGAGCAATCGAGTCCTCGCCCACGCCGGTGAGTTCCCGCATGTCTTCTTCCAAGCTTGTCATAACTTTCTTGCGCTGATCCATCGCTTACTCCTCGTCGTCGTTGAGTGCCCGTAGCGAAGCGGACACCGCCGCCATTTTTGTGGCTCGCTCAGCCAGTTTATCATGCGCCTCTGCTGTCCGCTCTGCGTCTTTCGACGACATCAACTTTTCGGCCTTGACGAGCAAGCTATTGGCGGCTTGCGCTTCAGCAATCAACGACTTGCGAACGGCGCTTCGTCCCGTGTCTTCCTCTTCATCAAACACCAGAGCGGTCGTTTCGTCAACAACGCTGGCGAAGACTTCCGCCAGGATCGTCATCGAATCGGCAAGCTCATCGGTGAACTCCGACAGTCTCCCGTCGGGCAATTTCGTGTACCGTGTGGTCGGGATCCTCTGGGCCAGGGCGGACGGCTCGCCCTCGGGCGCATCCTCGGAAAGCCAGTCAGAGTCGGCCGAAATGACCTCATCGAGCTTCGCCAGCACGTCGGTCAGCCAGTACTGCTCATCCCGCTCGAGCAGCCCGAACAGCGACCGCACACGCGTGCGGTCCGGTGCCTCACCGCTCATTCCGGCCTCGACGATCTCCCTGATCTCCCTCGACACGAACACCGGGAGGTCGGCCTCGTCGACCACGGAGATACCCGCGTCGGACACCTCGACCTTCAGACCCTTCTTGCCGGCCAGGAAGTCTGCACGCAGGAACTTCCCGTCCTCGTCCACCACGAGCGCGTGCTCGACGTGAGTCGCCAGCATCCGAATCTTCTTGCCGTGTGCGGACTCCACCGCCGAGTGCAGCGACTGAATCTTGTCCTCGAAACTGCCCTGGTGATATTTCGCAATCTCGGACTCTTGAACGTAGGGCATTCTTGACTCCTATTTACGGTAGAGGCGAGACATCTTCTCGATTGAAGTTAGTCTCTTCTCGATTCTCTGTAATGTCTTCGCCATATTAGAGTCAGCTTGCTGACCATTCTTCGCTGACTCGGTTAGCATGTCAAGGCGTTTGTCAGGGTTGGCCGTCAGCTCCTCGGTCTGTTCTTCCGACGCGATTTCGGCGTCGGGGTACAACGCCCTGGCCTCGGAATCGGCCCTGGCTTGGCTCTGCACATCGGCCGCTTCCTCGTTATGCTTGGCGAGCACGGTCATCGTCGCATCTTCCTCGGTCATCTTGAAGATGTTGTGCATGATCATCTCACGCGGGTAGTAGTCCTGCAGGTTGTTGGCGAGGTCGGCCCTGGCGTTCAACACCTCGATCTGCTGCATCTCGAAGATGCTCGAGGGCACCGTCATCTCGTAGTCCCACCGAACCACGTCGGGGTCAATTCCGAGCACGGCGAAGTGAATCCGGCCTACCTGCTTGATCCCGTTCTTCAGCTCGCGCTGGATCCGCATCGCCGTCCTGGCGAACTGAACGTCTTCCTGCGCCAGCGACGAACGATTCGAGTCTCCCTCGCCGAGTCCCATGTACTGCCTGGGAACCTTCGTGCCGGCGATGAGCTTGGACCGGAAGTACTCCACGTCGTCCATGCTCTGCCAATCGGGGCCGGAGATCACATCGATGCGCGTGGAGTCCTGACCTCCGCGTGTCGGCACCCAGAAGTCCTCGTCCTGCGACAGCGGGTTGTAGCGGAACTCGAGCTGTCCCGTGTCCTGGTTGAACAGCTTCTTCTTCTTGTACTGGCGCCGCACGTCGTTGACGTAGCTGATCGCCTGTCGTGGCGGGAGATCCCCGGTGTCCACGTAGAACGCGTAGCGGGACGGTGCGCGGGTGAGCTTGTAGACCAGGGCTGAGTCCTCGAGCATCTGCAGCCGCTTCCACACCCACCGCACGGAGTCGAGGACGCCGTAGCCGTAGGTGGACCGCATGTACTTGGACCGCAGCCGCCAGTGCACGACTTCCCACGGCGCGAAGAAGATCATCCCGGTGTCAGCTGTGAGCGCGTCCCGGTCGATCGTCCCGTTCATGAACTTCTCGACGTGGGCCATGCCAGCGGTGAACGTCATGCGGGGATCCTGCACGAACCCGAGCAGCGCACCATGCTCGTCCTCGATGCGACGCATGGTCGGGGGCGGTAGCCAGTTCAGGCCCACCACGCCAACATCGGTCATCAGCACCTCGGCGAACACGTTGCCGTACTTGCACAGCGTCCGCGCTATCGACCAGATGTCGTCCTCGATGCGGAGGCGCCGGTAGATCAGGTCGTCCGCGATGTCGCGGTACACCTTGTCCTTGGCGTTCGCCCAGATCGTGCGACCGCTGAACGTGTCGGGGATGGTCGAGTCGTCGGCGTAGATGTCGAGCACGGCGGACAACTCAGGGTAGTCGTCCATGTTCTCGTAGTCGGCGTACCTGTGCATCAGGTCTTGGTCGATGGTCAGCGCCGACCCGAGTACGTTGTATCCTGTCTGACCTCCGCCGGCACCCGCGTAGGGGAACGGAGACATGTTGCTGGCGAACTCGTTGGACACGCCCTTGGCTTCACGGGCAATCTGACTCTCTTTGTCGCCCTGCCACCAATCGCGGATCGACTGAATGAAACTCATTCGCTGTCTCCCATGAGAAATGGCATCGGCACCCGTCCACCTTCGCCGCGGCGCTTCCCGTCTTCGATCATCTCGTCGGTGACATTCTCCGCCGGAACCTTCCGAGTCACCCAACCGAAGTCGTCAGGCCGTTCTTCATTCAACCTAGCACCCGTCCCTCGAACCAGGGGCAATCGAGAGGCTGAGTCCTGCAATCCGAAGACCACCCCTGCCACGGAGTCGCTCACATCCTTCGACCCTGCCAGCGGGTGATCTACCTTACCACGGACCCTATCATATTCGAGTGCCTTCAATTCAGCAAGAAAGGCCTCGTACCTATAGAACTCGATCCTCTTCTCATAAATA
>Ga0307376_10003046_pt1 | contig 15863 bp, 11 predicted proteins | sample TR2MG_FD_202536 | JGI IMG/M metagenome (GOLD analysis project Ga0307376, IMG submission 202536) | Soil microbial communities from Risofladan, Vaasa, Finland - TR-2 | ecosystem: Environmental > Terrestrial > Soil > Coastal area > Acid sulfate soil | place: Finland: Risofladan, Vaasa | collected...
CTTTTAGTGAGAAATCAGTGAGGGATCTAGTGGTGTTTGAATCTCCGGTGATTGACATTGATATACCTTCAGGTGGACATAATATAGAAGATGTAATACTATTTAATTCTTCTTGCGCTTTATCTTGTAATAATCTACGGTTGAATTCATAAATAAGTCCTGCCAAAAGTATAGCAGAAATGGCTCCATCAAGCGTTTTCAATGAGGCAATTAAACCTTTTATTATATCTTTAGAACTGTCTACGGAAGCGTTTACGGACTCTTTGGTATTTGTAATGGTATTCTCTATAACAGCCTTGTTCGTTTGGTAGGCGGACTGTAGCATAGCTCCTACAATACGTATGAGTCTGGCCAGATGTTTACCTCGATATTTTGAAGGGTATTCATTTTGGCTAAGGAATTCTTTGACTTTTAATACAAGGACATACACAAGGAAAACATAAGGTAAAGCTCCTTTGATTTTAGAAGCAAGTTTGTTGAGATCATTGGAATTGAATTTGCTTATCTTCTCGTCGAAGTCAGAAGTTTGATTGGCTATATTAATAAAGTCCTCACCGTTTAATTGTTGGTCAGGAAGTCCAAGAGTACCTGCCATGTTATCTCTTAAGCGATCGTAGTAATCGGGATCAGTACATGCAAGGGTGATGCCTCCAACTATGGATTCATTAAAACTGTTGCCAGCATATTGTAGTATCTTTTGTAAATCTGGATCTCGTTTGACATATTCATTGATCTGATCGTCTGTGATGTTGTTTGGATCAGTGAATATTTTAGCCATTAGAGAACTGACTCCTGACTGAATAAATGCAACTATATTTTGTTTGATAAAATCTTTTAGATAACTCAGCAACTTATCAAGCAGAGCATTTGCTGCAGCTTCCAGCGCAATCATTGACACAGGCTTTCTTATGAAGGCACTATACTTAGTGATAAGTCCTTGAAGAACTCCCCACAGTTTTTGAATAAGTTTGTCTTTTAGTCCCATTTAATGTATCTATTCACGAAATAGAAAAGGACCATTTTTGAAGGCTCTAACCTAGAATATGCATCTTATCTTTGAATAAGAGTTTTTTGTATCCTTTCTTTTTCAATTCATTCGAAGGAAAGTAGAAGTTATTTCCATCTAATACAATATAGAAATTACCAGGATATAATCCCATTTCAATATTGCCGAAGAAAGTATTTAAGTCATATGGGTGAGAGATGGATTTTCCATTGCCATCTACAATGTCTATTACTTGAGCTGTTTCTGTATATTTTCTACCAATTCTTAGAGAGTCTTTTGGATCTTGCCCTCTTTCGAAGTCTAAAGATTCTGGAATAAGATTATCATAATATCCTATTTCCTTTCTGTGCTCTTCCAAATCAATCATTCTAACTGCATCCGACCATGCCAATTCAGGCGAATCATGAAAAGCCCCATCTCTAATTTCCGGTCTCTTAGAGTTGAATCCACCAGGGTATAATACTACAGGAATATAATGGGTTGGATGAGCATCTATTGATTTATAAATAGCTATCGTATGTCCTTTATGATCCCCATCTTCAACACGATTATAATAATCCCGAGTAGAATCTTTAGGGGTAACCCAATCGTCTATCTTTTTTAATACTCGGGTTCTTCCTATTCCTATAGATTCTTTGGGATCTTTCCCTCTTTCAAATTCTAAGGATTCTGTTAAATTTGTTTTATTGAAATACTTATAAAAATCTTTAATATTTTTAAGTTCATGATATTTTTCAAATTCATTATCATAATACCAAACTTTTTCACTTTCAGTTAAATAAACAAGAACTTCTTTTCTTGCCCATAAAGCAACTTTTTGTTTTAATACAATCTTAAATTCTTTTTCTACCTTTTCTCCTAATTTATCTTTCCACCAATTTCCATCATATTTTCCATACGTTCTTGGCCTTTGTTGATAAACAAAAACATTCGGAGAATGTTTCGCATCTTCAAATATAAGATTAAATAAAGTTTCTCCTCCTCTGGAAGATCCTATTCCTATTGATTCTTTTGGATCTATTCCTCTTTCGAAGTCTAAAGATTCATTTACAAATTTAGCTTTCATATCTTTTAGACTTCTATATCTTTTATATCCCATTTCATCCTCTAATCTATCTTTTACTATTCTCGTAATTTCTCTGGTATTCGATCCATCTTTTAGAGAGATATATTTCATCATGTACGTTTCTATTTCATACCAAGATGGGCAGTTTTTTTTAAAAGTTAGATGAGGACATGGTCTGGTAATTTCTTCTATAATATCTTCAGGTATCTCATCAACCCCTAATATTTGTGGGAAGTACTGAATTAAAAAGTCTGCTCCTTCTTCGGGACTATCAAAAACCCTTTTGGAAAATAATCCAATCCCTAATGTTTTTTTAGGATCTATTCCTCTTTCGAAGTCTAAAGATTCATTTGTTCCAAACAAGAGATTATAATACTTGTCAATAAGTTTTTTAACAGGAAGATATTCTTCCGGAGTTAATTGATGAAAAGACAGATGAAAATTTCCCCACCCAACGCTTCCAAATAATCTTTCTGGTATTAAATTTTTTATTTCCTTCCCCAATGGAAATTGATATTCAATATTTTTTGCATATTGAACCCCATCCTGAATTCTATCATATTTTTCAATATCTTCTTCTATATTAGCCATAATTCCTATACCCATTGATGTCTTTGGGTCTTGTCCTCTTTCGAAGTCTAAAGATTCTTTTACAGAATTAATAGGATATAGTTTGTCATCATCATCTTCTTCTGGCAAAGGCATATTGTCTATCTCCCAGCCTTTACCCTTAAATTTTACAGCAAAATTACTACCTCTATCGGGATAGATAGCTTCTGTCCACCATTCAGGCTGTTCGACACTATTATAAGATAGTTCTCCATCTATTAAATCATGCTCCTCATAAAAATCATCTCCAGTTTCTGCATCTTGAATAGCTTGTACTGTAGTCATTTCCTTTCTAAATCTATCCCATGCAGTAAAGAATTCGCCCTTCTTAGGTATTTTATGCTTACCTATATTCATAGCTTCTCTAGGATCTTGTCCTCTTTCGAAGTCTAAAGATTCTTTTACATAATTTATTGGATATAGTTTGCCATCATATTCAATATATTCATACTTATGCCGATTCAATCCATATTCTTTGGTCATTGGATCATATAAAAAATCAAATGAATTATATGCATAGCCATCCATAGAAATAAACCATAATTTCTTTCCTGGTTCCGGCTCATGAGGATCTTGTAAAAAATCTTTTAATTTTTCTTCTGAGTATCTCCCAAACGCCATTTTGACAGGAGATGCCTCCCAACTTGAAGGAAGTATTTTAGCTCCTTCTATTTTTAAAATCTTATCAAGGGGGATTCCTATTTCCATAGCTCTCTTTGGATCAACACCTCTTTCGAAATTTTGGGCTTCATCAACTCGAAGTCCTTTATCTTCTTCCCATTCTTCCCACCAGCCTTCTATATCTTCTAAAACCCACTCCAACTGAAATTCGGGTCCAATTCTAGATAAGGTTGTGTCTGCAAATTCCTCAAAATAACTTTCTTTAGGATAATAATGCATAGGAATATTTTCATCTGCATATTGTTTGGCTGCAGCAATTAACTTACGTTTATCTCTATCCCTACCAATATCCAGCGAATCATAAGGATCTTTTCCTCTTTCAAAGTCTAACGATTCATATACTTCAGTAAAGAACCATTTTTCTAATCCTCCATTTTTTATAAATTCTATTATTTCTACTTGATTCGATTTCTTAAATTCTTTTTTAAGATTAGGAACCTCCATCACTAAAATAGGCATTCTATCTTCTAGATTCCATCTGAGCTCTAACGAAGCAAGGTTGCCATACCATTGAAGATATCCATGTTTTCTATCTCTTTCGTTTTTTCTCCAAAAATGTTTCTTAGCAAATTCATCAATAAGAGATTCAATAACTTTCATTATTCCAATTTCCATTGATTCTTTGGGATCTCGGCCTCTTTCGAAGTCTAATGATTCACTCATATGTTTGTATTGATATAAAGCCTGTTCAAAATAGAATGCATACTTACGTTTAATTTTAAAAAATAATTTCCATACTCTTGCCCTTTCAAATTCGAGCATACCTGGTAAAGCTTTTTCTACGGTTTTCTGCATTGATTCTTCGTTTGCAAACCTCTTTATAGATCCAAAATGTATCTCTAAATAGAGATCTGTTGCTTTCTCGTCATCATAGAAAGTACTGAAAGGACCATAGCCTCTATTTTTTAACTCTTTAAAACCATTTATTATTTTTGCAACAATTCCTACTCCAATAGCTTCTTTAGGATCTTTACCTCTTTCGAAGTCTAAAGATTCTTCCAATTTATAGTTTGGGTATCTTTTATTATAAACTCTAATAAAATTCTTAACATATTTTGGTAAAATCATTATATAAACTTTTCCAGATTTACTATTATAAAAGGGATTAAGAAGACCAGGGAAGTATTTTGCAACTTTGTTATAAATTTTTCTGGGGGATCTTTCTTCCCAAGGTTGAATAACTAAGTGCCATTTTCCATTAAGCGATTTTTCAGGAGTAATAGACTGGATGTCTGGTTCCTTCAGAAGTTTATCCCATTTATCAAAAATACCATTCTCCAAGCCAATACCCATAGATTCTTTTGGATCTTGTCCTCTTTCGAAATCCATTCCATTTAAGTTTTCCTTTATTAGGTTCCAGCCTAGTTTTTTAATATCATCCATGTAATAATCCCAGGCTTTATAAAGTCCTTTCTTAGTTTCGCGAGTGTCAATCTTCATATGCCTATAATATGCATCCCTCAGATCTCTCTCCAAGGATGTTATGAGTTCTATTGCTCTATCTTGGGTATTCCGTGGGCCTTGAAATGATCCGCTGAGACTTGAAACAGTTATTAAACCTAATTCTAATGCAGCTTTTGGATCTACTCCTCTCTCGAAGTCTAAGTTTTCATATATGAATTGTGCTTTCATAAGATATTCAACTGATCTATTCTTAAATTTATTGCTGCTTCTAAATCGCCAAACCAGGTATCACCAAAATTTCCTTCCTCCTCTGATATACATCCAATCTTCCCTATAGGTGTATCCCATACCGCAATAACATCATATTCTTCAAATTCTCCGTAACTTCCCTCATAGGTTCTGGTTTTAATCTTATCCTCCGCAAATGTAGGTTTATCTATAAGTAAGTCTAATATTCTATTAAAATGACTAATATATTGATCATGATAATCGGAATCCCCCAAATAATAGATTTCATTTTTCCCGAATATCTTTTTCATGGATTTCAAAGTCTTCTTACCTAAAGCATCCAGAACGTCTTCTACAAGATAAGGATCATAAATCTTTTTTCCTATCCCTAAAGCACTCTTGGGATCTTGTCCTCTTTCGAAGTCTAATTTTTCATATACAAATTGTGCTTTCATTAGTATGGTATTTCTTCTCTGTATACTTTATGGAATAAATTCACATAAGGCTTTTTAATTTTATATTGATATCTATAATCCCCTGTAGGCTCTGATGCCCATTGGGAATAAACTATTTCCCCATATTTTTCCAGATCTACATATGCTTCTAAATATCCCTCAACAATCGGGATAACTTCATTATCTGGATCCATTTTACCCTCAACATCTAAATAAAGTGTATCATGTTCCAGAGTGAAATCAATTAGATATGGACTTAGATCTCTTTTAAGATGTTCCCAGTTTTCTTGTAGCATTCTACCACTTCCTATATCCATTGCTGTTTTGGGATCTACTCCCCTTTCAAAGTTTATGTTTTCTGAGACAAATTTAGCCTTCATATTATCCAATTATTTCCCATAATTCTTTCTCTGTACCATCCCAGTCTTCTAAATCCTCAGCTAATTCTTCGGGCTCCCTTGAATGAGCATCCCACATAGCAATAATAGGTATTAATTGTTCTTTTGTCCCCTTAAATTCAAAGGGAACTCCTCCATATCTCCACGCTCGGCCAGGTAAATGTGTCCATTCCGCTCCACTTTTTTCAATAACATCCAAAAAATAATCATTCTCTTCATTATTCTTGTCGACTTGACCATTATCATCTAAAAATACATTCGCAGCATCGAGTTCTAGAGTAATTTTTCTATTCAAAACTCTATCCAGAATATCTTCTCGGGAATCGGATTTGAATCCTCTTTCAAAGTTCATGCCCTCTTTTAAATCAGATCGTTGCAATATTCCAAAATAATGTTTCATTAAATCCTCTGGAGACTCAAATGATTCTATTCCCATTGGTCTATCATCTATTACAGAGTCTTTTCCATAAAAAGTATTTCCTCCTACATAAAATCTTTTTTTCTTTGGATTATATCTCCAAAAATCTAATTTCATATAAACATTTGGAGGAATTATTTTCATTTTCTCTCCTTGAGGTGCAGCTGGAGGAAGTATTTCATTATCAACCAATCCTTGAGGAACATATTCTTTTGTATAGATCACATCACCTATTCCTAGATTATCCCAGTTTTTCCTACCAATACCTAAAGCTTTCTTAGGTGATATTCCTCTTTCGAAGTCTAAGTTTTCATATACTAATTGGGCTTTCATGTTTTACTTATATGTGTATCCTAGCATACTTTTTCCGTATACTCTTAATAATTCTTGAAGTTCTTTTACAGGAACATAATCTACCATTTTCCAGTATCCATCTCGAGTCATTTCATTCCAGGTTTGATCATTCATAAATGCACTTCTCATTCCGATTTTTCCTAGTGGTTCGTCTCCTGATGTAAAGACTAAAACATATCTTCCATTATCCTTTTTCCATACTTCTGCTGTACTATCTGGCCATTGATCATACACATTGAAATACTTACTCTCACCAGATCCTATATCAACAGATCCTATTGAAGCGATGGCTGCGGGACGATGCCTTATTTCCTCGGAAGTTTCTGGAGCATTTGCAAATCTGCCCAGACCTAATTTCTGATAAACACTTCCTTCTTGCTCTCCTGGTTTAGTAAATCCCCCTCTTGTAAATCCTCCGCCTTCTTCAGCAGCTTTATATCCTATTCTTTCAGATGGTAGCATAGATTGTTTCTGGAATTCCCTTTCCAGCTTCTCTCCTTTTTTAGGAGCAGCTTTTACTGGAGCTAAACTTCCTCTTGATGCTCTTGCTTGAACGTGATCTCCTCCAAGCTCTGAAGCTCTATCATAAAAGATCTGAGCAATATCACTACCGGGTCCAAAGACTTCTTCAGCAGCTTCAGCTCGGGCTTTCGCCTTGACAGCATTCTGGATGATCTTAGCCTGAGTATTAGCTAAACTAAGTTCTTTTTCATGGTCTCCAGCGGATTTAGTCTGAATATCCTGCATTCTTACGCGGTCTTTTTGACCAAAAGCTTCATTAAGAGCTTCTTTTACAAATTTTGCTTTCATCTTATTAAGTCTAATTTTTTTCTTGTTTCTTTTATTCCATCGAGAAAATCCAAATCAGTTCTTCTTTTTTCTCCCTTTCTTTTTGCATATTCCTCAGCCCATTTCTTATGTTCAGGGTCCGATTCTATATGAATCTTATCACTTAAATTGATACTTTCCTTATCCTCTTCAATGTGAAATGTTTGATTCCCTGTAGTTATATTTTCCAAAACCTTTAAAAGATCCTCTGCATCCTTTCTGGTTATGCATTGAAATAATGACCAATTTGATTTGGACAATCTATAGGACTTAATATCCACATGATCCCCCCAGAAAGTCATATCTTTCCATGGAACTCCAGCCTCATTCAGTTGTTCTAGATATTTTTGAATATATTTATGATATTTGCCTAGGAATTCTCTCTTCTTTTCCATTTCCCCTCCCTCGAAAAACATCCATCCAAATTTCATACCTTTCTTTTGCCAGGTCTCAATAAGGTGATCGATTCCTTCTGGAGAATCTAGACCAACAGGGTTTTTGCCCTTTTCGAATTTTTCGTTTACAAATTTAGCTTTCATATATTATCTATTCCTTTATTTGTTTTCAAATACCAGGAGAGTGCTTTAATATCTCCCCATATTGAATATACCCAGCTATCATAATAAACGACCATTTTGCCATTGGGGGATTCACTATATTTTAAACTTATACCAGCTACTTTTTGAGATCTGATATTTTTAAATGAAGATTCATCATTATGAAATTCTCTAAGTATAGAATCCGTCTTAGCTCTATTTACTTGCCCAGATTGAAATTGTTTTATTTCAAATATATCTTCTGGGGAAATATTTAGTATATTTTTTATAGCTACTCCTGCTGGGAATCTCCACCCAACTGATTCAAATCTGTCAGCTAGGGTAGTGAATTTAGATCTTAGTCCAACATCCAAAGCAGATTTTGGATCTTGTCCTCTTTCAAAGTCCATGGATTCACTTAATACTTCTAATTTATAAGGTTCTATATCAAAATAATCATCATCCATATCTACAACGGTGACATATTCTCCATGAAAAGAATCTACAGTTCCTTCAAAATCTGAAAAATCATCTTCTTCAGAATCTCCTTCAACATATACCTCAGCTCCTTTTTGTATAAGTTTCCCGTTCTTATCTTTAAAGAAACCAATTCCCATTGCAGCTTTGGGATCTTTCCCCTTTTCAAAATCTAAATATTCTTTTAAAGATGGTTGCCAAGGTCTTCCTTCTTCATCTCTTGCAGCAAGTTCTTTTATTCTATCTGATAATTCATGATAGCCAGCAAATCTTGCAGACATTATAGCATATCCATTTCCTGCCCATGGATCTGCTCCAGCATTTATTAATATTTCTACTGCTTCGTCTTGTCCAAAAGTAGCTGCTTGTTTTAATGCTTGACTGTCTTCATGAGTGGGATCAGCTCCAGCTTCAAGAAGCCATTTTACAATATCTATTTTCCCCGTTTCTGCTGCCCAAGTCAATGCGGTATTATAATCTCCATTCCATGAATCTACCCCCTTTCGATGGGGATACCAATCTTTATTAATTCCTTGACGGATTCTTTCTTCCATACCAACTCCAATAGCTTTCTTAGGATCTTGACCACGCTCGAAGTCTAAGGATTCAAACAAAGAAACATCAAGTTCTCTGGCTATTTGATCAATCATAGTTCCATGAGGTGCTCCATTTAAAAGAGCATCAACAACAGTAGAAGCTATAGATTCTGCAGGTTCAAGATATTTCTTTTCTCTATATGGTTTTCTTACAGGATATTTTCCTTTTACAAATTCTTCAGCTTTATCGAACATTTCTCTTATAGTAAGTTCTATATCGGCGTCTTTCTTATCATCTAAAGGCTCAAAGTTTTCCTCGTCCCAGATAGATTCTTCATATTCATCTATATTACGATATCCCTTTCTCTCTACAACAGTATCTAATTCATGGAAAAATGGTTCTAAGTATTTCTCAAGCTCCTTTATAATTATTGAAGCTACATCTGGAGCTGAATATCCTTTGAATTCTCTATACTTTCCTATTCTCATAGAAGTTTTAGGATCCTGTCCACGTTCAAAGTCTAAAGATTCCTTGATTACTCCAAATCTAGCATCCCTCCATCCGTCGGGAACTCTCCAATATTCTAAGTCATATTTTTGGCCGATTTCTTCTCCATCGGGATCAAATCCTATCACCTGATATTCATTTCCTTGAGACTGATCCGTATTATGAACTAAAGCAACTTCACTCTTCAAATTCAGTATATTTCCTTTCTTTCCGGAAAGTTTCCAAAGAGCAGCAGTTCTTAAATCTCCCTTCCAAATTTGCTGATCATATCCCATTGGTATATCAACCCTCTTAAATCCAAACTCATCAGCCATTTTCTGTATACTCTGTATAACCCTAGCATCTTTGTTTCCAATTCCCATGGCATCCTTTGGATCCTGACCACGTTCAAAATTTTGAGATTCAGATACTCTATTATATTTTTCATCCGCCAGAGATTCTAAAGGAATACGATATTCTTTTTTAATAGGAATCAGAAAATAATTATTAAAAAAAATAGCATTTAATCTATAGGCTTTCCCTTCATAAAACATAGATGTTAAAGTACCAAAGGCATTATTATCTAATATTACTCTTTCTAAATCTGATTCGGTTATATGATGTCCGTAATTGCTAAACTGACAAGGGAAAATAATACCTAAGTCCTCTATATTAATTTTTCCCTCCTCGATCTCGCTTTGGACATCATAAACAATCCAGGCAAAATTGGATACATTTACTAATCTAATGGGAGCACGATGCGGGAGATTATTTAAAGCTTTCATCCCTTTCTCAAATTGGCCTATCATCCCTAATCCTATAGTGGATTCAGGATTGCCTCTTTTAAAATCTAGATTTTCGTAAACACATTTAGCCTTCATAAAGTAGAGATTACTTTACTTATATACTCAAGGAAATTTAAACTGAAATGAGTACGTTCTTAGAAGTGGCTGCTTGCTTAGCGGTCTCAACAAGACCTACATTAACCCCCGGAGTTGCAGGCATTTTAGCATCAAGAGCTGTTGCCATTGTTTGGAGTAATGGGAACAATACCTCAGCCATCACAGCATGGTAATAAGGACCTGGACCTACTTTAGTTGTCTGATTACCAGCAGCTACAACTTCATCTGCAGTTATTTCAACACGTGCTCCTGCTGCAATATTGACCTCATTCTTAGTAGTAATAAAACACTTATCCCCTTCCAACTGTATGAGGGAGTCCTGATTAGCATGTTGAATAGTAATCATACTATCGGGAGCTATTTGAAAGAATGATTCTCTATAATAGATTTGAATTCCTAAATTCTTCTGGTAAATTATACTGAGTTCTTCATCAGGGTCAAATGCAATCACATGAGTACCGTCATAATCTTCTTTAATAGTTTCAATTAAAGCTGTATCCACATTTTGGATAGTAGAATATTCCGGAGCATAAATATCCCCGTTATTGAACTGAACTCTAACAATCTGTCCTATCTTTGGAACGGAAAGAGTACCTGCTCCATCTCCGGCAAAGAAGGTAGAGTTGATTGGAACAGCCCATGGCAATTCCTTAGCATCTATTCCATCCATCAATCTGAATACTCTTATCTGACAACGGCCAGAGAATAAAGGGTCTATATTATTAGTTACAGTTCCTATCCAGTCATCATCGTGTAAATCTTTCTTTAAAAACTGAGGTTTTTGCATTATTGTTGTAATTTATTATTAGTTGCTTGACTTGGTTCTGGTCTTGGTAATGGTTTAGCTTCTATAGGATCTCCATCAACTGCTTCACCTGGTTCTGGTAAAGTAAGATTACCATCGATTTTATTGCCTAATCCACTATCAGAGGAGGATAGCGATTCTCCTGCATCAGTGCCTAGTCCACTATCAGGCTGTGATAAAGATTCTCCTGCATTACTGCCTAACCCGCTATCAGGCTGAGGTAATGAAGCTCCTGGATCTCCTCCCAACTGAGAGGAGGGTGCTGTCTGGAATCCAGCTGGCAAAGTTCCATCAGTTGATCCCAAGACGGCTGATTGAGATTGTTCTACTTGAACACTATCTGCTTCGGTTGCTTTACCTGGAATAGGCTGCTGTAGTTTTTTACCTTCCAGCTTACTTATTGTAGCTGTCGAGGTAGGTAAGCCTTCAAAAACAATACCATCCTGAATAGGAACTATATTGGTAACTTGGGAAGCATAAGCACCTCTTAAAGCATTAGGACCTATGATCTTAACAGGGGTATTTATTTCTCCTAGAGCATTTCCAACAAGATTAGTAGCTTTAGATAAATCCTTTATCTCTTCCCACTTTCCTTGATCAGTTAAAACAAGATTAGCTGCTGCTTGAAGTTCAATTGCATCACCATCAGTAGCCTCCGATTCAGAAATTCCTTTTAGAAATGATTTGAATTGAGTATCAACCAATTCCCCTTCTAACTTATCAGATGGTAAAGTTCCTGCTACCTCATCATTTAGGGCTTTTCTTACTGCTCCAAATAGAGTAAATACATTCTTCGATTGAATAGCCGCAAGAGCTTCATTAAAGGATATTCCTAATCCTGGGATTTTCATAATTTTAAACTCATCTATTTTACTCTCTACTAGATTCTTAACTAAAGTTTTACCCAATGTTAAAGTATTTCCCAACCAAGTACTAGGCTGAACTGGATTAACGGATTGTACATCAATATCATAGTTAGGATTAGCATTATGAATATTATCAATGTTTCCTGTTTGAACAAAAGGCTTACCTGATTGGTGTGTTTGAGTAGCTAATGAATCTCCATGAGCTCTACCAATAAGGGCTGCTCCTTCTGAAGCTTTCTGGGGGTTTGAAGTTAGCCTAATAGTTTCCTCAGTTTGGGCAGTTCTACCAAATCCATTTATCATTAGATCGCTAAGAATTGTGTTGAAGATAGGATTAATATATCTTTCTTTAAAGTTACCTACTTTAATACCAAACTCTAGTTCCCTCATTTCTGCTTCTCCTACGTTAATAGAATCTGGCATAATATTAAAAGATTCTAAATCAAATTCACATCTCTCTAAGTCTAAGACATACAATGGGGTCATATTCTGAATAACAGACATAATCATTGGTTGTACCTCTTCAGGTCCTTGCTTATATCTTTGACCAGTTTCCTGGCTAATTGTAGATCCCGGTACGAAATTTGATCTATGAAAGGTTCTAAATTCTGTAATATAAATTGTAATCCTGAAATACCTCATCATATCTGGAAGAATCCATCTTTGATAATCATCATCCCAAGCAATCTTTCTATAAAGATTCAGAAGATATGTTATTTTTTGATCCAATCCTTCTAATGTTTTTACTGTAATCCTAGCATCTTGAGCTACTCTTTTACCTCTACCTGGTACTACACTCATAAGGGAATTTAATCCAGATATAGACTGAAAATACCATTGAAATTGTTCTTGTAATTGATTCCATTTAGCTTTAAACTCCTGTATCATTTGAAATCGAACCTCCTCATCCATATCCCATAGATATTGGGTTGTTGAGTAATAATTCCTCGCATCCATTTGTCTTTGAAACTGATTGGAGAATAATGGCTGAGGCATCCTATCAAAGTTTATATTAGTTGTCGCATTATCTTTGTCATCATCAGAGTAAAAGAACATCTTAAATGTATAATAAGTTGGCTCATCAAAAGTTCGTTCCATCTTTCGAACACTATCGGTAAATTCTATAAAAGGTTTCCCGATTCCCCTAAAGGAATTATATTGATTTCTGTCTGGTGATTGTATTAATTCTGGCATTTCTTATAATTTAATTTAGCTCTTAACAGGTAATTGTGCTGGAGTATCCTTTTCTCTTTTACCAGTTGGGACAGGTGCAGGCCATTCTCTTCTTGTTAATATAAATGATTGAGAGAAACTATTCAAAATATCTCTTTCCCCTCCAGAAGTCCAGGATAGATTAAAACCTTTGACATAGTACCATCCAGAATAAAAGAAGTCTATCACTTCAGGCGAATCAAAATCCTCCTGAATTAATAAAGCCTCTACTCTATCCTTCTTGATCAATACAATAGGAAGTTTATCGCCTCTAATTATGTTTAAGTTTATACCTTGTACTTCTACCTCAACATTAAGTTTATCTAATTCCACAATATTAATTGTATTGTGAACTCTTGCTCTCATATAATTTCTATGATGGTTTCCCGTCCATTCTGTGTTTTCAGCATCCGGATTGGAAATAGTATATTGTATTCCTAACCATGGAGCTCTCTTATACAATTCTCTATAACTGTAATTAGCTCTAGCGGGTTCATTACTATTTACCGAAGCATCCCAAGTAGCTCTACCCCTTAATAATATATGAGTATTTATTTTATTTTTATCATAATCCGGGGGAGTTTCTAATTTCCAATATTTCTGACTTTCTGGATCCTCAAACAAAATATTATTATGCTCAAAGAAAGTACAATCGAGTGAAGTTCCATATGTGAATGTTATCTGTGATGAATTGTTAATTGGTCTCCAGTTCCTAATAAAGAATGAAGAAGTTCTAAATCCTATATAATTCGAGAATACTTTAGCGGTTCCTACTGTATCATCTTCACCGCTTCCCCACCAATATTCTTTTGGTACGTTTCCAATCAGAGCGGCTTCATCAATAGCCTCTTCCGAAGCGAGTAATTGTTTTTGAACATTTACAAAGTTGAGATTATAATAAATATCAACCCACCAATCAAAGAAAGATTTTTCATCTTTCCATGCTCTATTATTAACTTCATCAATAAATCCTGCCGGGGAATTACACATGAGCCAAATTTGTTTATCATCTGTCTCAGACTCATTCGTATTGAATCCCAATCCTAACATCTCCGCAGAGTGTTTAAGTATCTCCATAGAGGTTCCCTTTTCCGATGAATCCCCAAGATATGAATTCCACCCGGGTATAAATAACTCCCCGAAGAAAGTCATTGAAATAACGCCTGGAGAATTGGTACTTCTCTTATTTGAAACTACTCCAGTTATAACATAATCATTTCTAATGGGTTTTAATAACTCAGACTTACTTCGAATAGCTATAGAAATAATATCACCATCTTTAGGCATATTCTTAGATAGGAATAATTCATTCGCAAAAGATAGGGATAAAGTTATTTTAGGTACCTTTTCTGTGGAATCGATAGTGAAAGAATCTATTTCTCCCCTATCAACAAAATAATCATTTATTTTTATCAATGGAAATTCTGTAGATACCAAATCTTCTACCTTTTGATTGGCTCCTTCCCCTTGGTCTTGTTGAGGCACAGATAATTCGTCCAGAACGATTGTCGATTCAAAAACATTCCAGATTCTTGCTGCTCCTTCTTGACTGCCATTAGCAGATTTAGTTGGAGCATTCTCTTTTGGTGCCGGATTAAATGTGTAATCTGCCATTATACTTTTCTGCTCTTTATTACCTTAGTTAAAAACTCGCTTGAACTCATTCCGTTTTTTAAACATGCACTCTCTCCAATACCTTCGCCAAAGTATACTCTACCATTTCTGTAAGTAATTCCCTTTTCTCCTTCTTGTGCGATATTAGGTGGTAAAGCTCCATCAGTTAACTGGGAATCTTTTTTACCTAAATTTCTCTGATCAAACTTTTCCACATCACCATCTCTTATAGGAGCTTTAGTTGGGTCAATATATTTGTAAGTGTTTCTTATTCTTCTTGAGTCAGAATTCTCTGCATCGCTTCCTTGCTTTTTAATATTTTTCTTAGCTGTATCTAAAGTAGGAATAAGAATCATATCTCCAATATCAATAGTAAAAGGATTACTAATTCCATTATACTTTAAAATATATTCTGCATACAATGTATTGTTATAAACAGACTGGGAAATAAGATCTGGTCTCATTTCATAATCGGACGGAACTTTATAAACAGAATAGTTTACATAGTTATTGGAAGTGAAATCAAACATAGTTTTAGTCAGATCCCTGATGATATTTCCGTCCGCCTTTTGAAAGAGAGGCTTTCTATCTAATGAATTTAAAAACATAATTACTTAAGTGATTTTAGTCCTACCCAAGAAGTTGCTCTAAATTCACTTCTTGCCCAGATATTTTGTGGATTATCTCTTGTACCAAATTCTGAGAATTGATTAGGGGATACTGAATTAAATTTAGCTCTATTCCAAACTGATGTTTGTCCATGTAAAGCATTTAGTTCTGTTCTTGAGGAACCCGTGGCGCCTCCTGATGTAGCTGCTCCTCCAATAACTGTTCCGCTTCTCCAATCTGATGGCGATCTTCCAGTCTTTGATTGATTTCCTGTATAATCGTCTGTCCTAGTTTCATAGTCAGCACTCCCCGACATTGCATCGGCGAGATCATATATTCTACCCATACCCCTATTGAACATAGATTGAATTG
>Ga0307376_10003047_pt1 | contig 15863 bp, 1 predicted proteins | sample TR2MG_FD_202536 | JGI IMG/M metagenome (GOLD analysis project Ga0307376, IMG submission 202536) | Soil microbial communities from Risofladan, Vaasa, Finland - TR-2 | ecosystem: Environmental > Terrestrial > Soil > Coastal area > Acid sulfate soil | place: Finland: Risofladan, Vaasa | collected...
CCATTACATCTAAAAAGCCATCAGTGTGACTATTAGAAACATCCACCCACGGAAGAGTGAAATCATCAAGACGGTGTACAAAACCTGCCGTCCTACTTACATAATATGTTTTTGTTGCCATGATTAATTACAATTAGCGTTAGTATCACATGTAGTTATCGGATCATTGCACAAGATACGAATCGTTACATTATTATAGAAGCAACTACCATCATCAATAGTTGCACAAGGGTTAAAATTACAAGAAACTGGATCTGTACATCCAATCAATATTCCTGCGATAGACTCGGCACAAGTTGCGAAAACTGGACCGACATGCGTTATAGTTTCCAAGGGAGCTGGAGGAACAAGAACATCAATGATGTCTATTATTTCCCAGGACACACCAGGATACTCGACAGACTGGAAAAATGAACCAAGAGATAAACCGGTAGCCGCTAAATCGGTACCAGTCCATCTGTCAGTTAAATTACCTTCACAATCTCTTATTTCATAGTAAATCATAATTCAATTTTTATTCTTCACTTTCAGGTATTAATTCTCCAATAGCGTTGATAGATGTACTCAAAGGTAACGACTTATCAAGTTTACTGAAATCCCCGATGAAGATATTAGATATTCTTTTTGCCTGTTCTATTGAAGGGACAGCAGCAACTGTTTCTGCAATTGCCATTGGATTAAATAATAAATAATCCATTGCGGCATATTTAATGATTCTTATGAACCTCGAATCTTTAATAAGTGGCTCTTCATCATCCCAGTCAATAGCTGTTAATCCATAATACAATGTGAATAGAAGAGCTGCACTTGCAAGATCGGCACTTAACTTAACCACGTTTCTTCTTTCTTCTGGTTTCATTTCTGACCAAGACTTCATATCTTTAAATCCATTTTTACGAACATCTTGATACAACTTAGTAACAGTCTTCATTATTCCTTCCTGAACATATTCTTGCCAAACTGTTTCTGTTTCACCAGCTTTATTTGTAATTACTTTATATGATCCTCCAACTGGAGAGTACATTGTCTTACCAAAGTAATTCGTAACCTTATCCGGAAGATAACTTGCAAACTGCATGAATGGTTGTGCTGCTGTATATCTTGACATAGCTGTTCTTGTAGTTTCATCCATTCCACCAATGATGAATTTATCAGATAACCACTTTAATACTCGAGCCTCACGATTATCATAACCTCTTGGCATTGGATCCTCAATAGACTCCATGTATCCATCTTCAACAAGCTTATCTTTGATATTAGCTTTTAATACTTTACCGTCTTCACCTTGCCATCTCTTATCTTTAGATTCATCATAAACAAGCTCTCCATTTTTCATAGAATAAGCCTCAATAGATCCATCTTTAATCATTTGAGATACAGCGACAATACCACGAATATTATAATCACTCCACCAGTTCATCCATTGTGTTGAATGAGAAGTGAATATGTTTTTATTTGTAATACGCTTTCTAGGATTATTTGTAAGATCTCTTTCAGTCATATCAGCGACCTTATACATCTGCATAACGCCTTCAATAAATTCGCGACCTTTTTTCTTTGAAAACATTTGAATAGCTTGATTGGCTTCTTTTCTTGTATAGAAACCATTATTAGCAACCTGGTTTGCAATAGCATTATTCATGAATTGACCTGAGTTCATTACTGCTGATGTAATACCAACTGGGATGTTCCAGGCAAGTCCATTAAATGATGTAATTCGTACAGCCATATTAACAAGCTTATCAACTTCGCGTTCTTTTCCGAGAAGAGTAACCTTAGAATCTAAAGTTTCAGCTTGCCCTTTAATCAATGAATTGATAGTAGTCTGCATATATTTAATTGCATTCGATTGATCTCCATCAAGTTTAGCTACCTCATAATTATGAAGCATTACTTGTCCAGCATTAGTAAACGGAAGAACTTTTTTATCAAAGTGACGTTTTCTCTCACTTGATGCAACCATATACATTATGGTAAGCTCAAGATTCATACTCAAGTTTTTATTTGCAACTGGATCCACAAGTATAGGCCCTCCGATGTCATCATTTGTTAATCCCATCAATCCCATTCTACTATCAGATCCAAACTCTTCAGAATCAGTACCGATTTGATGCATAAAGAAATCGCCCATCTCCTTTAAGATTCTCTGACGCTTACTATCTCTACTTGCTTTAACGCCACTCTCATCAAACTGATCTTCGTAGTTTGTAAGTTGATCTTGAAACTTAGCCCAAGCAGCTTTTCTACTATCTTTTCCTTTAACACCTTCACTAAGACCTTTCATTAACATCTGGTTAACAGAAGCACTCATAGCAGGTATCATTCCTTTTCTCCATTTAAGATCTAATTCTTTTTTAGCATCTTCTTTAGTATATTTTCTACCAACCTCATATCTATGAGCATGCATTAAATTTTGAATCATTTGATCTTCAATAGTATCAACAATAAACTTTCCAAATTCAACATCACTTTTAGAGATTTTATTAGTTCTCATTGCAGTGATGGTAGCTTCATCGTTAATATCCCAATGTATCTCCATTGAATTTATTGTCTGAGTATTTCCCTCAAGATCTTTAGCTGTTGTAGTTTTAAATAATGGAGCAAACTTTTTACCTGAAGCATCAATAAACAATCCTCCTGCACGAGAAGCTCTTTCATTTGGCTGTCTCTTAAAATAACGATCATCATACGCTTTAAGTACTGGCCATAATTTATTCTTTTGCCAATTCCATACTTTATCCTGGACAAAGTTTTTACCATTCATTATCTTCTCCTGAACCCAATTTACAACATCATGCTCAATAGAATGACTATTAAGACTTATTGCTCTAACTTTATCAAGATCTTTTGTTGAAATTGGATTAATTGAGTTTTTAGAGCTCATTTCTTTAATAGTAGCACTTAAATAAACGTACTCTTGATTATGCATCAATTGTTCCTCATTCATTTCAAGTGAATTTTCAAGCTCATGTTGTCTTTGAATCAACATTTCAAGAGTCTGTTCTTTACTACCATCCCCATTAATGTAAGCTTCTATTTGACCAATAGCATCATATGTTCTTTTTAGATTCATTTCTTGTCCATCGATATCTTTAAGCTCTAATAATCTCTCATTAAACTTACGTTTCATCATATGGATCCAAGGTTGCTCATAAACATCTTCATATAATGCTGGATCATTAAGAACTTCTTGCATTGTATCTGAAAATTTAGAATAGAATGCCGGCACCTTTTTCATTGCTTTGATGTTCCCAACAAAATCAGGCATATAAACCCAAGTAGATTCTATTCCACTAGATTTAACACCAAGAACACCCATATGCTTAATTTTCAATCCTGGATTAGCTTTTTTCATTGCCATAGCCTGAACACCAATAAGAAGCTTTCTTAAATCTCCTTCATTGTTTCCAAGATTAATACCTTCATTAAGTGCCTCCATGTCACTGGAGATGTAACTTTTCATAAAGTTTCCACTAAGCATTCCTTTTTTACCAAGTCTAAGTGATGTAGCATCAAAAATAGATATTGATTGGTTGCTTTCGTCAACTGATTCATGAATAACAATAATAGGATCATGACCTTCAAACTCCTTAATATGAGGAATATTTGGATACATGCCACTATTTTTTAAATCACTATATCTGATGTACTTATCATTTGTATCCCAATCAATAAGTCTCTTAAACTCAGCAAGAACACTTGGAGCATATCTTGATTCTTGTCCACCTTTCTTAGGGAAATATGCCTTAGGCGAAGATCCAGTTTCACTAGCACCAGAATTCATCCAATCAATTACACTGTTTTTATAGTTAGTTTCAAACTCAGTAAATTTAGGCAAGATGTCTTTTCGTATTAATGCTTTAGCAGACAACTCATCCATCATTTCTCCATCCTTAGTTCTGAAGTAAAATTTCTCTCCATTATAATAATACATCTTAGATGCAAAATTTATTCTTGAATAGATACTCGAAACAAGTTCCTCTTCTTTATATTGAGAATAGTTTTTTATAACACCAGTAGGCTGTAATGCATTAATAATATCCATTGAACCTTCAACTTCACTAACAGCATCAACAGGCTCGGCAGAATAATATCTTTTATTAACACCTGTTCCTGGAGACATTTCGTTAGAAAAATCAAACTCATTAGAAAACTTAGATGATACATTGATTACTTGATCTAATGCAGTATATCCATTATCACCAAGACCAAGTAAGTCTTTAATAGCATTCACAAAACTTGTCCAGGCTTTAGCAATAGCTCCCTGATCAACATTAAGTCCTTCAGCAGCCGGTACTGTATTCAAAAACTTTTGAAATGCACCATTTGTTAAACCTTCAGCAACAAATTCATCTTGATTCTTTAATGCATTTTTTTCCGCCCATTCAGTACCTTTAGCAGCTTCTTTAACATGGTTGTATAATTTATCAATATCATTTTTAAAGTTTCTTGCAGCCTCTCTGGATACGGGCTCCATATTATTAAGTTCACTTATAGTAAGATCCAATGCATCAGCAGTAATATTATGAACATGCTCATGTAAAAGAGCTTGCTCCATTTTCGCTTGAGTATCAGCACTAGATTGATTGATGATTATTTGTCTTGAATTCTTATAGTAAACACCATAAGTCTTCATTCCATCCTCTTTCATCTTAGCAAATCCTTCATTTGTCGAATTGCTTTCATAACTAATCTTACCAATACTTAATGCTTTTGCACCAACATTAGTAAGTATCATTTGAGCTAATTCTTTATGTGCTTCATTCTCTGAATTTTGAGTTATAAGCTCAAGAGTCTTTTTCTTATCGAACTCAGCCTTATACTGTCCCATTGGAGTATTACCAGAAATCTTTCTAAGCGTGATTGATTTTCCACTTTTATTAGTAATAACTGCTTGAGTTCCATCTGGAAGAAAAAGATTATCTCCCTGGCTATAAGTAGGGACTTCATTAAATCTAACTACAATTGGAACATTCTTTCTGATCTTCATGTAGTTATCATGAGACAATCTCTTTAATACAGTCTGTTTTGTTAATTGGCTATTCAATGGATCATAACCATTAAATGTTTGTTTGGCTTTAGCTTGAAGATAAGATCCGGCTTGCATGTCCCAAAGACGAACAAGATTAAATCCTTTTGTACTCTTATCAGTAACCTTAAACTGATTAGGTGTAGTTGGTTCCGGAGCGAACTTCCAATCTTCTTTACCCCAACGAACTAATGACATATCATCAGAATAATAACCGACATCATTTAAAAATGAAGTGTTTACCATTTGAGCAAGCGGAAACTGTTCAGTTTTACCGTCTTCTTTGATCATTGTAATTCCTTTGGTATTAACATTAGGATCTATTTCATCTGAAATTGTATCAAGGAATATTGAATAATCTTCAAAAAGCTTTTCATCCATCGCTTCATATAAACCACCTTTTTTAAATGAGAAACCGTCCTTTGCTAATTGATAAGTTCTGAATCTCTCTTTGATATCTTCCGGAAGAAGTTTAAATGATGCTCTACGATCAGCAAGATCTTCATCGCTTAGTTTAGATGCATTCTTAAATTCAAGGAAATTACCAGTAGGAGTTGAATTAATCATAACCTCTCCAAGGAATAGATTACTAACCATAATCTTTTCTTTCTCGTTTCTTTCGTTCTTAGGAGTGTTTCGAGCAGCCTCAAGCTCATTAATAATAGCATCCGGGAATTCCATTCCAAATTGGAATCTACCTTGAGGAGTCCCAATATTAATCATCTCAGATCCAATACCAAGACCACTTACGGATTGGTATCTATCTCCTTTGAATTTAGATCCAAAATAAATAGACACTAAAAATGCATCAAGTTCTTTATAAAAAGAATAGTACGCTTGCTCAGAAGGAAACCAGTCAAGTTTATTTTCATTAAGATATGTCTCAACAAAACCTTGTACAACCTTACTATTTCTAATAAATGAATTTTGAATCCACTTAGAAGACTCATTCATTATATTCAAATAAGATTGAATTTGAGGTAATCCATTAACTACTGCCGGTATATCTATAAATGAACGAATAGCTTCTTCTTTTTGAACAAATTTCTCAAAGTCCTCTTCGGTCATATAACCACGCTGTCCTTTATACCAATTTGAATCAGCACTATTTCCAGCAAGGAATGCAGCGATTGGCATACCCATATTAAATTCAATATCTCTTAACTGCTTATCAAACTTATAATCAAATACAGGAAGTCCCTGGCTATCAATTTTAGTGATTGTATTTAATCGACTTAAAGCCTCACCTGCATATGCAAGAGTAAGCATCTCATTAAGATCTGCCATTTGCTTTTCTGCATATGGAGCAAAGTCAAGTATTTGTTGTTGTACTTCTTTTCTTTCTCCATCCCATTGAGTAAGCATTCCATTTTGAACAGCTTTAATAGAAGAAGAACTAAGAACTTCAACATCACCGTTATCATGAATAATAACATTGTCTACGATAATATCATTAGGATCTTGAGCTAAAAGAACATCAAGATTAAATAATTTTTTATCAAGCTCAGTTCTAGCTTCAGTTTGATCTCCTTCCAAATCAGTCATCTTAGCCTCAATAGCATCAATTACGTTAAGTTTACGTGCATTGTTAACACGTTTAGAATATTTAACTTTTCTAAATACCTCAACAACAGCATCACTATTAAGTAGATTAATAACATCATCTTCAGATTTACCCATAATAGAAGCGGCACCAATTAAGTTACCTGCATCTTCAGTCGCACCTAGATCACCAAGAATCATTTCCTTAGCATTATCCATTGCAGCATTCATGAATTTTTCAAGAACATTAATAATGTAATCTCCAGTTTGATTAAGCACTTCAGGAGTGACATTCATCTTTTTAGCTATATCTGGATTCTCATTAGAAACATGTGATAAATATGAATATTGTTTGATTATGTTGGCAAAGACACCAATTAATGCATCTCCACTAGTAATCTTATCTTCAAAAAAGATGTTTGAACCATAATCATTTTGATCATTTACAAACTTGTCCATCTTTTTTCCAATAGCATCCACTCTAGCATGCAATGAATCAAGACTAATTGGACTCATAAATAAGTCAGCATTCTTTGGATCATTATAATACTCATAAAGGATGTTGAACATTTCATTACCCTTACCTTTAACACCATCTTTATTGATTTTTCCTTGAGCATCTACTGATTGAAAGTAAGTGTTCAATTGGTCAATATCATAATCACCACCATCTAATATGTTTTTCGCGGCAGAAGTGTAGATAGTATTACCATTATCATTTATCCAACCAACAACCTCTCCGATAAATGCACCAGAAGTTGATGATGTAGGAATACGATTATTTAAAATCTTCAATGATTCAAGAAAGTTATTAAGGAATTCAGTTGCTTTCTCAGGACTACTAAATGTTTGCTGAAGGAAAGTATCAGGTTTAATTTCCTCTTCTTTCATCGAAGCAAACGCATCATTAATCACGTTATTAAAACCTTCTTCATCTGTTTTCGCCATTATTTCACGAATAGATGTAGGAAATTCTTTTCCTGGCAATTGAATCATAAGAACATCATTCAAACTAAATCCAGGATGAGAGTTTGCGTATTCATCAAATCCAAATTGTTTGAAATAACTAAACGGCATTATAATCTCACCCGGCTTAACATAAACTTCACCAGACTCAACTCTTTGATCAAACTCTTCTCGAGATTGAATCTCATTAGTAAATTCAGGATCAGAATAAAACAACATTGGAGTAAGCTCTCTGCCCTCTGCTGTTTCAACACCATATCTCTCAGCTTCAGCTTCCATAAATCTATTTCCGAATGCATCTTCATACATACTAAAGAATACACTTGGAGCTTGACTCATACGGACACCATTCCATTTTGGTTTAATTGCTCTATCAGTAAGTTTATTCATTAACTGTTGAAACAATTTTGGTCTTGCAGTTGGTATGTTTAAATCGATATTCTCATTATGAAGTATTTCAGCAAACATTCCAATGTCATCGATATTATCAGCAGATTTTATTCCATTTTCTCTTAAATAAGCAAAGAAATCTTCTTTATTAAATTGACCGTCTGTTGTAAATTTAGCTTCTATTTCACTGAACCCGGCATTACCAATTTCAGCTTTTAATTTATTGAACCTAGAAATACGATTGTAATTATTAGATCCAATTCCAGCCAATGCAGACAATTGAGTAGGAACAGATAAATCAACTTCAGTGACATCTTGCGAAGCATTCAACTGAATTCTTAAATAATCATTATCAATTTCGATAGATGTAGACCACTCAGCATCATCAACTGTTTGAACGCCTTTTATACCAGTCTTAGTACCAGACATAAATACAGCCATTGAATGCATTTGTGATTTCATTTCTGGATTAGCGTTAACAAAATCAGCCAGCTCTTCAAAAGTACTTCCATTTTGCCACATTGAAAACAACTCATTTCCAGCCATTTTTCTAAACATCTCTCGAGCCATTGGTGAATTCTCCAGTGTCTCCTGAGTTATAGGAAGAAGGGCATACTTAAAATAAACAGCTTCATTTCTAGTTAAATCATTCTTGTCATATACAGGCTTCATCATTCCTTCGCCAATAACTCCAAGCTCTTTTCCTCCGTATGAATTTTTAAATAAAACATCCCAAATAGGATTCGGAATACCAAGACCATCAGTTTTAAGATAATTACCATCATGACCAAAAATATTTGATAACTGATCATAGTGACCTGAAAGATCCTGAAGTATTACTGCTGAAGATTTTTTACCAATTCCACTTGGGGACGATGTATCTGGAGCCCATCCAGCAGCAACTGGACCTGTACTTCTTTTATAAACATCTTTCACATCTTTATACTGAGTAGTATCTCCCATCATGACCTGGCTAACCATACTATCAGCAAAATGATACGCAAATAAATAAGCTTCAAGTGCCTCATTAATAACAGGTTTTTCTCCAGATCCTTTTTGATATTTCCAAAGACTAGTATCTGCTAATTTAGGATTCAACTTAAATCCTATTGATGCTAATTGAACAGCAGCATTCATATTTCTTTGAAAGAACATTCCTTTGATTAACTCAATAGGAGTTTTTGTTCCTTCAGCTAATTCAGCTTCAATAGTAGCTCTTACATTTTCGTAATCTTCTTCACTTGCGTTCAATAATCTTTCATCAGTTTGTTCTGCAACATACATGTCATGCATTGCATCCTCTGAAGATCTAGCTTTCTTTAATCTTGAGAAATTCTTGAAATTATAAACAGAATCAACATTGAATGTCGGAACATTACCTGCTTGAACACCACTCTTAGTTATTTTATAATCATTTCTCAACATTAGTTTAGTTGATCTCTTAACATAATCAGAAAGTTCAGGTATTCTTTTTTGAACATCATCTAAATATATTTGAAAGTTAATTGGATCTTCCATCCATGCATCAAGATGATCCTGATCAACAACAACTCCAAGTTCTGCAAAAAACTCAGACCATTTTCTATAAGACTTTTCTCTAGCAACATTATGATAGTAGAATTTTTGAGTAACCATTTTCTCAATAGTCTCCGGTTTCATTCTAGCACCAATAATTTTATTCTCATCTTTAGGATCGACTATTGGTTCGTACCATCCATCAGTCTGCCATTCCATTACAGGAAGATTAGTTTTGTTTGCAGGATTATGCCAAGGCAATTTAACTCTTTCAATTTTTCTAAACTTCAACACATCATCCAAGAAATTTCCATTAATCTGGAAATCAGCTAAATCAAGATCTTTCATATCAGATCCTTGTTTTGCAGACTTAAATGAAGAATTTGTTCCATCTGTAATAAACACATCACTAACTGATATGTTAGAATTCGGATCTAATAAAGGATTTAAAACTCTTCCATCATCATCAATAAGTGGATTCAAATCAATCGACTGAGCGTTTTCTGGATTGGAAGCATATTCAGCCATCCAATTTTTAAGACCTGAACTAGGATTATTACCAGACACATCTCCGTTATTCAATATTTGGAAGAATGTAGATCCATTCATATCCATTTGAACCATCTTATTTTTTACATTATAATAATGACGAGAATGATGATCTAATTGATAATCAGACTGAGCTCTACCAAGATTTTCTAATAATCGATAAACATCAGTTGGCTTATATAAATCTTTTCCAACAACTGAAGCGTCAAGTAATGCATCTTCATTTAGATCCTCAAGTGAATCGCGATCGTATTTATGTTTCTTAAAGTAATTATCTACAAGTTTAACTCCAGACCAGTTTGGATCCACAGAAGCTTTAGTAGTAAGTCCCATCATACCAACGATCTCGGCAATCATTGATCTATCCTTTCTAGCTTCAACATCTGGATTGTCATCCTTAGGATTGTTTAGATAGCTATTAATCGTAGATGTAAATACAAGTTCTTTCAAACTCAATACATTCATTATTCCTTTTATGTCATCAGCAATAACTCCATTAGGAATACTGAATTCAGTAATCTCTCCGGTCTTATCTGTATTGAATGATACAATTTTTACTTTTTTATCTCCATCAACACGGAAAATGCCATTTGCAGCAACATCAATTTTTTGAAACTTTCCAGGAGTTAAAGCATCTTTTACTCTTTGAGAAACTTCGAGGCCGCCATCAGTAATAGCAAACAATGTATTGTTTATTCTACTCTTTAATCCATGAACAACTTGAGATCCAATTGTAGCAGATTGAGTTTTTTGTTGATATGAAACTCTATCTCCTAAACCTTTAATTTTCATTTGAAGTGCCTTTCTCGGAATGGCAGAAACAAAATGACTATACATTGCACTAAGCAGGTTGTCAGAAGCAGTACCTTTTAATTTAATTGTTTCAGGTTTTGCAGTTGGAAATCTATTTTCAAGTCCAGAAATCATCTTTCCATCAACACCCCAAGGTAAATTTGGAATATAATTTTCACGAATAAATCTATGACTCATATCTTTTGGATCCTCACTAAAGAAGGTGTCAACAAATGACATAATATTATCGAACTTTGGAGAGCCAACTCCTGCATCTCGAGCAATTCCTTCAAGTGCTTTTTGCCATCTTAAAGATTTATCAAGGTCACGATATTCAGCACTTGGCCAATGAGCCATTGCAGCAGCATCAATAAGTGATTTTTGAATAGTTTTAGCATCGATATTTTTAGATGTCTTTGTCTTTACAATTTCACCCTTAACATCACTATAATTTGTTAGTGGAATATGATTAAGAACTAATTGAACTTGAGTAGATAACGTATCAGTTAATGGACGTTCATCAAGATTATCGATTACATTTCCTTGGCTATTTTCATTGTATAATTTTATAGCTTCATCGCCTTCAATTATAGCAGTCATTGCTGAACCAATATCAGAACTTTTCATGCTACCCAAATTAAGGGAAGGAAGAAGCTTTGAAACCATTCCAATAAATGCATCTTCATTCTTACCAAGAACATAATTGAAATAAACAGCCATATCTTTCTTGTTCAAAAGATGAGCAGTTTCACCAGAGATCTGGCTTAGATCCTGATAATGAAAATCTTTTGTTTCAACATCAATTGAAGTTGGAAGTTTACTTGCCAATCTCTTATAGAAATTCATTGTTTCGGCAATCATCTCACTTACAGAATATGGTTTACCTAACACATCTCTATTCCAATTAGAATATCTAATCAAATTTCTAGCAACATCAGCCTTAACTCTATTAGCGACTCTTACATCACCAAAAAATCTCTTAGCTATTCCAAAGAATGTATCTTCATTATTGAATGGATTATCAGCAATTGGATTTGATTCATCAAGAACTTTTTCCGACATATACATTCCATCGTCATCTTCAACGTCAATAGAACCCATGTGTTTTAAATCATCATCAGTGTCATTTTCTTGAGGTGCAATACCTGCTTCATTTACTCCAGTTATTGATGTAGTATCAATTGTTGTTGTATTGATATTTAATCCATAATGTTGAACATCAGTAGCAGAAGTGAACAACTTAGTCTCCTCTCCTTTCGGAAGAGTACGTTTGTTTTGATCTCCAATATTAAACTTGATTGCAGTTCTTAATGAAGTTGCTAAAGGATTTTTAGCTAATCGCTCTGCTTCAAGATAATCAATTGCTTTTGACAACGAAGTGATTGCAGAAGCCGGTGTAAGATTTCCTTTAGTTTTAATATTGATTTCTTTACCATCAATTCTCAAGAAATCATCAAGACCAGGAAGCTTACTTGAGAACCCTCCAGTTTTTCTATCAATTAAATAAGATCTATTTTGCTGTAAGAAAATATATGGAAGAGACTGATTAATTGTTTTCAATGTAGAAGCACCTCCTCTTAACTCATCAACAGCTTTTTTAAGGTCCTTGTAATGGGACTCATCATATGGTGCAGTTCTTAAAACAACAGTAGATCCATCAACATTCGGACTAATCTTCCAAACTTTAACGGCCCAACTAGCAACATTAATTTGCTGTCCATCTTCAGTATTTTTTTGATATAAATTAGAAGCAAAAAATGGATCGCCAATACTCATACCTTTTTTCTCAAGAGATCCTTTGAGGCCTTTAAATGAATTTTCACCAGTTTTATCATAGACAACTTTTCCTGGGAAAAGAGATCTTATAGAAACGGTTCCAATTGGTGTTCCCGGATTCTTTGCACCAAGAGCTCTTAATCCAGCAAGATGAGTATTTAAGTCAATAAGTTGACGATTATACTTATCCTTTTTTCCTGCAACATTAAATCCTGCTTTTATTTTATCCATCAACCTTTGAACCTCAGTTGAGTTGGAGAAATCAATTTGTTCTGTAACACCAAAATTAGATTCAACAGACCTAAACGTGCCAAGAAGATCGTATCCGCGACTCTTGATTTCCTCTATAATTTGTTGAGGATTTTTTCCTTTGGCCCAATCATAATTTTTTGCAACATTAACCATGTCAAACATAGATTCTTCAGACAACTTAACCATAAGAACATTCTCAAATGGAACAAGAACTCCGTCAGTATCATCAATTAAATCAACAGATGGTTCAAATATAATATCAACCTTTGGTGCTCTTGGATTTCCTATCTCAAGTCTATTTGCAACAGACTTTAAATATTCATCTTTAAATTTAGCATGATCATTTGTACGGCCATTTTCACCTTCCTGGAGAAATGCTGAAGCAGTTCCAAATGCAAATGTATTTCCAGCAGCAAATTCAAGTGCTGAACGTGCATATAATTTTTCAGGAGTTTCATTTGTAGGATCTGGAACATATTCATTATTGACAGGATACATGTTTTCAATGAACTTATCCATTTCTTTTACATCATCCTTATTTCCATCAAGTTCTACAAATGTACCTTCAGATGTAGTAAACACACCAGTAACTTCCCATGTACCATTTACTCCTTCTCCTTTGAATTCATAGATTTGTCCAATCATTTCATTCTCCAGATCATAAGTACGAGTATTCTTTTCAGATCCAATAATTCCAGAATCAAGAACAGCTTTACCATATCTTTTGAATTTATCAAACGGTTCTGAATTACTATCATATGTATCAATATCAGCCTCAGTAATAGGTCTCATAACATTATTACCTGATATTTCAGCTCTAATGATAGAAACATTTCTTACTTTGAGTGGCATTAAACCAGTCTTAGTATCGCCTGCTTCATACATAGCTTTGTACGTCCCTAATTGAGCTAATGCTTTATTAAGTCTATTCGCGTAAAACGTTTCTCCGGTAGGAGAATTAATCATTCCATGATCTACCTTTTCAGTAGGATTACTGCTACTAAAATATTTATTTGAAGAGGGTGTCAATGTTTTTAGATCAGAGATATCAATTACCCCAATACCATTTTCCATTCCAACAAGATCAATAATATCAATAGTTCCAGCTAATCCATTATAGTAAATACCAATAACTGATTCAGGAAGACTCATTTTACCTTGACTCTTTAACCATTTTTGAATTGGAATAGCAACATTTTTTATTGATTCCTGGATAAACTGATTATCATTAATATCAGTTTCAACAGTTTCACTGATTTCTATTTTACTTAACTTAGAAAGCTCGTTATCAGTAATATCATTCCAGGCATCAACAGTTGCATTATAATCATTTATCTTACCCTTTAAATACTCATTATCAGAATTAGTGAAAATTTTCCCACCTTTTTTCTGTTGTTTTAATAAATAAGATTCAACAACTTTATGAACTATATCACCTCTTAATGCATGAGACTTTATATCAGATTGATCACTTTGCTTAGAAGAGTTGGCTTTTAATTTCTCAGTTACAGATATCACAGGCTTTCCTAGAATAGTGTATCTAAAAGGAACACCATCTACCATTAATCCATCTTCATACTTCCTGATCTTCTTCTTGCTAATTTCTTTCAGATTATTTCTAATCATTTCAAAGTCAGCTTGAGTTGGCTCAGTGAGTTTACTTCCACTTAACTCGGTAGTCTTTTTTGTTTCTGGACTTAATTCTTTTCCAGAAATAGAAGCCATTAAGCTATTTATTCTATTTAGCTCATCATTTGTTGAAGTTTTAATTTCAGCTATGATTGGTTCGCCTTCTTCAGAGTAACCACGTTCAGATAATACAAGAGCATATCCATTATTATCCTTTGTTTTCTTTGCTCTAGTTATAGCAGTAAGCATTGCTCTATTATACAAGTGCTCTGCATCACCTTCACTTATAGCAACTATTACTCGACCAAATTCAAGACCTTGAGCACTAAGCTCTCCTTCCTGGATAGTTTTGATTTTAGAATCTAACATTGGATCATCAGTAAACTTTCTTACATAATTTAATGCAGCTTCCCTGTCAGATTTCGTATAGACAATAAGTGTAGTCTCGTTTTTCTTAAATGAATCATCACTATTCAAATCTTTTGCAAATGACTCGTACATTTCTTTTTTAGTACCAGCAAAATACTGAAGACCATTATTTCTAGCTTTATCATATGTACCTTTTGGAAGTACAGCTTGCTTGTCACCAAAAATAGAATCACGGTAAGCAGTTTGAAGATTACTAATGTCAGCAGCCCCGGATCTAAACACCTCAGTTGTAGGCATCGTTCTTTCCATCATTCTTTCAACAGCAAGATGGTCTCCTTTACCAGCATCAACAGATGTCATTTGAGATTGATCTCCAAGAAATAATAATCTCAATCCAGAAACACCAGAAGATCTAAGTCCTTTTCTAAGATCAGATAATTGTTGGAAGCTTAAATTTGATGCTTCATCAATAATAATAACGTCAGTATTTAATATTCCACCATCTTTATTTCCTGCAAATTGAATCAATTCTTGAATTGACATACCAGCTTGATCTGAATTAGATCTGAATGAAGTTAAATTAGAATTAAGTGATTTTCTTAACTCAGGACTAGGTGCAGATGTGGCAATATTAATATCAGATCCACGCATGTTAGAATAGATATTTGATATACCTTTTACAACAAGTGATGTTTTACCGGTACCAGCAAAACCGCGAATAAACAATGAATTATTGAAATTCATTTCAGCAGTCTTTTTAGCAACGGCAGGAGTAGCTAAATTCTTTTCAATCTCAAGTATAACATCAAGGTTAGGATTAGCCATAAAAGCAACACCATGATGAATAACTCTTTGTTGTTCATACGATGGAATCAATCCTTTTTCAGACTCTATCTGAGAAATATAACCAGCAAACTCATTATAGAACTTAATAGGATCTATACGTTGTATTGTCTGAAGATGATTCTGAAGATATATAATAGCGAACTGTGTTGCAGAAGCGTTACCTGAAGTTTCAATTCCAGATTTATCAGCCTCATATGCCTGGATAAAT
>Ga0307376_10003049_pt1 | contig 15858 bp, 21 predicted proteins | sample TR2MG_FD_202536 | JGI IMG/M metagenome (GOLD analysis project Ga0307376, IMG submission 202536) | Soil microbial communities from Risofladan, Vaasa, Finland - TR-2 | ecosystem: Environmental > Terrestrial > Soil > Coastal area > Acid sulfate soil | place: Finland: Risofladan, Vaasa | collected...
AAGCATCGCCTTGAGTTGATAGCCATGTACAAGCACGCACCCAGGTCTTTGTTTCTGCTGCACCTTTTATCCAAGTAATAACATCAGCACCACCTAATACTCCACTGACATCCACTTGTAAAAAGCCATTCGCAAAAATCTTTTCTCCTAAATACGTGTCTACCACGGCATTAGCGGTTTGGTTTTTAAAAATCTCTTTTGCCATAACTATTTCCCCTCATATATATATTGGTCACATTTCATGTAAATCTTAAACTCTGTATGTCCTGGTTCGTAATAAGCCGAAAATGTAAAATCGGCAGGGGTATTACTATCATCGTTAAATGGTGGGATTACTTCTGTTTGAGTGAAGTTATAATCCAGTTTTTTGTAAGACGTTAAAATTGGAAGTTTTGTATTATAAGCTTTGTTAGTTCCGTCTTCCATGAAGATGGATAAATTTGCTCCCAATGTAGAATTTTTGGTTTCTAAATAATAAGTACAAATTATAGGGTAAAAAATATTATCTGCTCTGTCTTTAGTGCGATCAATATCTTTATATCTTAATTGCCAGTTGCCACCTTTTGTGTATGTCAATGGGTCTAAAAGCCAAACCTCACCAAAATGAGCCTCGCACATTAAGTTTTGTTGTGTGTTAGCATCACAAAGATGCACGTCCTCATCAGTTCCTATGGGGCTTGTAGCACAAGAGCATAATAAAAAAGGTAATACAAATAATAATTTTTTCAATTTTCTACTCCGAACCTTCTGGTATATAATTCTTGATTGCTTCAAAATCATCTAAAGCCTCAAGTTCTAGTTTTGCGGTTTCAGGCATATCACGTAGTTTTTGTGCCTTTTCTGCTATTTTATCAAGCTTAGTATTGTCTTTTTGCTGCGTAGCTATAGTCGTTTCAATATCAAGTTTCTTTAAAGCTTCGTTACGTTTTACACGTAATTTATCAATATGGATATTGATTGCTTTTTCTTTATTTATACCGAGTTTTTTAGTTTTTTTATCCAAAATCCACGCTTCGCGAAAATACTCGTCAGGAAGAATTACATCGCTTTCATTTTCAATAAAAGCTATATTTGTGCTTTGCTGTATAGGGTCATCGCTATTAAAAGCCCGCAATACGACTCTTTTGTCTTCAATACCAGCTTTATTTATAAATAATTCTTCAAAAATAATTTTTTTCATTTCTAACCTCTTTTAAGCAAAATTTCCAAAAACTGCAATAGTCACATGAGATGCGTCAACCTCACCATTTCCTAAGTCTGTTTGGGATGTTTCTACATTCCACGCCGTGGATGTTCTTGCACCTATTTGCGCTGTTGTATTTTTTCCGTTTTCTATACGACCACTGCCAGGTATTTCAATATGATTGTTTATAGTTATTCCTGACGCAGCATTAAACCTTATTACGCCTGACGATATATGGTCTACGCTATCTATATTAACACCATAATTTAATGCTAACGCTGCAACTCTTCCATCTGCTGACGCAATAGCTTTAGGAATTAGTTTATGGTGGCTCATACTTGAAACAGGTGAAACCCTTGCCGTATCAGTCCCAGTCTGCACCTCTGCGTTTGTGGCTAGTTCAGCAATTCCAGTCCTTTCTGTTGTTGCTGTTCGTTGCGCCAAGGAAAATGGAGTTACTGCTATTGATTTTGACGCTCCACCATTCGTTAGTGTTCCTGTTTTGTCGCAAACCATGCTTATTATCTTGTAATGCGTATCAGTAAAAGTTACGGTTATTCTGCTTGCTGCTGGAATGTCACCAGCTATTAACGTTGTGCCTTCAAAACTTTGAATTTCATAAGATCCAGTACCGTCAATATTTAATGTCGGCGATGATGCTGTATTAGCATTGCTAAAATATAAATGAAATGTGGAGCCATTAACCAAATTTCCAGCTACTAAATTTGGTGTTAGCGATGCTGTATAAGTATCAGTACCTGAAGTGTTAGCAAATACGTACGAATGGCGCTGTATTACTCTTGATAAGTCGTAAGGGGTTATATCAAAAGTTTTAGCTACACCAGCAAGTAAAACTGCGTCTGTGGCGGAAACGCGGTTTATTGTTCGTAAATTACCGCTCCCAACTGAATAAGCAATTAAATATTCCTTGCTTAATTCAATTTCACCGCCGATATATTGTTGCGCCTGCCCATTATCAACTAAATCTTTTAAGCCCAATCCATCAACATTGCATTGAACCGAGCCGCTATTATTTGTAGGAAATCTAGCTCTGAAAAACATCTCATCATCATAAGCCGTAAAATATCCACCAAAGTCAAAGGCATACTGATTAGACGACGTCTCTGCAGCTATAGCGAAAGGTATAGATTGCCTTATTTCATCTAAATAAGCTATCCATAAATATGTTAAATTCATGTGCCAATTTTGCACGTTAGCAGTAGGATATTCTACCAACCAGCCTGTGTCTTTGCGCTGCTCTGTAGGCTCGACAACGTTAGTCACGCCATATGTTGGGTCTGCTGTTGGGACTGTTGCCCATCTGGGAAATTCTGTAGGTCTTGTTGCCATTTAGTTATTATGACACATTTTAGGTTAAAAACAATTATTTTATCTAAGTATGGATAATTATATTATGGCGCTATAAGTTCCAGCATCTGGTACTATGTTGTTATCACCGCTACCGTCATCCCACCCGTAAGTTCCACCATAAGCAACGTAAGGATAGGCATAAGTAAATGGCGCTGCTCCAAAGCTTGAATGGGTTTCAGCATAAGCTATACCTCCGCCTGATATACTGTCCATTTTGGCGGTTATATCTGGCGGTACGTTATTTTCTGTTTGTAGTGTATCAAATTGAATATAACCGCTCATGAAAGCAGGAAAAACCTCTTTTATCCAAACATAATCAGCATAGGTTAAAAAGGCTAGTGCGTTCTGCAAAAACTCGCTTTCTCCAGCACTTCGGTTTTCTATAATCTTAAACTGTATATCTCTTCTAAAAACATCATCATCAGATGACGTTCTTCTTATTCCAACAATCAAACCTAAAATATCTAACTGGTCACCAACAGCCGTAGGTAAACTAAATTTACTACGCATATCAGTGGCAACGTCTTCTATCTCCTGTGCAAATCCTGACAAGATATCCATCACCCCGCGCCAGTTAGGACGCTCTATTTCATCTTTAAATTGCCCTAGCAATAGATTATAGTTTGCGTCAAGATAATCAGTTTTTTGGATTATTTCGCTCATATAATGTCTACCCTTGAAACATCAAAGAATGGAATTTGCGAAGAGGTTAATTGAATGTTAGTTGTTAAATAACTGACTGGAGGTACTAACGGGTCGGTTGTTATATTCATTTCAACAAGCGCATTTGTAACACCCTCAACCGCATAAATAGGGCAATAAAATTGTTGAATTAATAACAATGAGCCTATACCAAAATTACTTACGCCTGTTGAAACTATACCCTGCTTAACCAAATCATCGCCATTTAACGGATAATCGCTATCAGTCGTTAGAGTTAGTTTAAACCAAACATAGATTTTTTCAGGGCGAGAAAACTTAATAATTCTATCGTTGCCCCATTTGTCTTTTATAGTTTCACTTTCAGAGCCAAAAGTTTCAATGCCACCGCTTTTAGCCTCCCATAAGGCTTGTGCAATATCGCTATCAATCCCACCTTCCACTAGCATTTCAATGCTTTTTGGAGGTCTTCCTTCTATGTCTGTAATCATGGTATCATTCTCAAATCCTGCTACAGAAATGATGTTAGGCACTGTTTCTAGTAACCTGTAAGCAATAGCCTCTAATGCCCCACCGCCAAGTCTTCTTACTTCATCAAATAATCGCTGCCTGTAAACAATGTCTGTGTTTATATCTTGCCCAGGATCACCGTCAGCAAAGTTTAATGCTTCGCTCCATCCAGCAACAGGGGTAATTATTATATTTACTGTTTCTGCTGGGGCTTCTATTACTCCAGTGTCAATACTAAAAAATTGTATAGGTGTCCAAAACTTATCAAGCGTTAGTTTTGCATCAAGTGTAGCCTCAAAAGCTGTTTCCAAGTCATTGGCTATAATGTAAAATTTCCCATTGGCATCTATGTAATCAGCGTTAACTTTTATTATGTCAGTCTGTGCATTGATTGCATTTACAAGCAGTATAGCAATTTCATTGGCTGTGGCAGAAGCATCACTTGTCACTGTTATAGTATAACCATCTATTAAAATGATGTAGTCAGTCAAATCCGCCAATGTAGATACAGTCAGATTTATGCGACTTGTTTTTGTGTTATCCAGCGCGGCTGCAATAGCAGAGGCAAATTGAATTTGTGTGTTCTCACGCTGCACTAAAGAGCCTTCTGGTATCAGCGTACTTATAGTACCACTGCATGATACAATAACCTCGGCAGGCGTTGCAGGAGTTCTTCCAATTGCTGTTAAGTAACCAATATCATCAAGCTGGTTTCCTTCTGCTGACGTTACGCGTAAAGAGTTATAGGTACCGTCCAACACGTCCCAATTTTCAGCAAACCCATTCATTTGGGTTTGTAATATTTGACCATGGACACCATCAGAATTTAAATTAAATTCAGGGAATTTAACACGAATTTCTGCATCAAATTCATCTAATAAAACATTGATGGTTTTTTTAACAAAACCATAAGGTGTAACGCCGTATATTGCCATTAAGGTAACTCCAATTGCAAGCCCACAGGCTCATCTGAATAAATTGATTGCACTGTAAATTCTAGTTCTAGCCCTCGAGGATTAGTGTCGCTTTGTTTCATTTCAAATTCTAAAATTTCAGTAACTCCGCTAGTTAGTAAAATCACTCTTCTGAATTCTTGGGCTACTAAAGAGTAATCAGGATTTTTTATAAAAATTTTACCGTAGTAGTCTACACCCTCGGTTATATCGCGATACCATTCACCGTAAAAAAATCGCAACCTTGTTTTAAGTCTTTGCTGTAATTCATACTCATCGCTAACAATCCAGTCCACACCGTCCGCTATCTTTAAATCGCTGTTATCTGTTAATTGCCAATCTTTCATGTTTTTAGCTCGCTTAACTCTGTTTGCAGTGTGGTAAATGCTGCTATATTATCTATAGGCTTGCCTTCAACCGTGATGCTTTTAATCTCATCAACCAGCCTATCTAGCCAATCCAATAACTCTACTTGGTCGTTTCCTATCCATAATTTATTATTATTATATAATTTTATCCCTAATTGGCTATTTTTCCAAGCAGTAACTCCGCTTTCTTGGGATAGCGGATTGTTTAAAGTCTTAATTCTTGGTATAGCAATAGCGTCCTTTATGTCGAATTTTCTGTTAATTCCGTTTTCAGTTGTTCCGCCAGCAGACAGCCACCTCTCCAATGACCTTTCGCAGTAACATAATAGCACTGCGTCACCAGGTTCTAGGTTAAAAGTCAATGAGCTGTTACCTCCGCCTTGCCAAGCAATTGGTACGTTAGTTATAACAGGATTGTCTAATATTTGTATCTCACCGTCTATCAGGTATTTCTTTTTAATGGCTGGCTGAATATCAGCAGTTTGTGTTGCTGGATAATATTTTTGCACTATCCCAGGCAAATTTGTGTGCAAGTCTTCTAAACGAAAATCTATGGCATTAAGTAAAGCATCTGTTAATTCTACTTTCATTAAAGCCCCAAAAACTTAGTTTGAAAGGTTGTCGTCCAGTCCTGTCCTCGGTTATCTCCTTTATGTTCGACACTCTCTACAATATAACTGCCATCAACAAGCTTACTCTCAATTTTAATTTTTTGTAGTGGTGTTATATCAGGCATTAACAAGCATGTTACTTTCCAGCCATCAGTAGGCACAACTTCCGCAGTATCTCCTATTTGATTTTCTAGTTTTTCAGGTGATTTTAACATTCCAGTTGTTGGTGAGATTAAAATAACCTCGTTTAGTTTTGCCCCGCCTTTCTCGACTATAACCATGCTGCCATTGTCAATATACCACGTTAAATTTGCGGCTACTGCTATCTTATCCATAAATGTTTTAGCCAAACCGCTGAATGCCACACCTTGTGCAAACTGCACGTTATTTTGTAGATAGTTAGATGCTTGGCTGATATTTAACTTCATTGTTCTAGCTATCTGGTTTATTATAGTGTTGCTATCAATACCAGCTTTATAAGACTGCGATATAAGAGATGTTTTTATAGGCAACGCACCATTTCCACATTCTATCTTAGTAATATAATCAGGGATAGATTGCATAGTTGTCATGCGAGTAATATTTCCATTAAATACTATTTTGTAGCCATCACCTTCTGAATATCCTGCATACAGCGTGAGAGTTAGCAAAGGTTGTTTAGCGTTGCCAAGCTCTGTATTACGCTTTATTACTCCACTCAATGTTGCCCGCGTAGCAGGGGATAAATTATAAAGCTGAATTATTGCAGTATTAGCAACAGATGTTAAATTAGACTTAACGTCAAAGGTAATTCTAAAGTCTTCATTAAAAACTAAAGCCTCATCGTTAGTAGTACCAATAACAACTTTTACTATTCTTCCAAACAAATACTTACTCATGCCAGCATCTCATCATCTGACGTTATGTAAACTAAAAAGTGTGTTTGATTAATATCATAGCGGTCATATTGTACGTTTTTTTCATTGAATAAAATAATCATGCCTGGTGGCACACCTTCTTGGATGTAGCGAGATATTAGCTCATAGTTTACAACAAGCTTTATTCCCATAATTATAGGTATATCATTTGGCTTCATTATGTCCATATTCCAACTGTTGTCACGGTTGTTCCATGTAAATCTAAAGATATAATTTTTTCCTTCCAAGCTAACCGTCTGCTTGCTTATAGCTTGCTCTGTATCAAGTGTTATTTGTAATATTGCCATTAGTTAAACTTACTCAAATATTGTGCTGTGCCATCAGCAATGCTTGCTAACGCGCTCTTACGTAAAACCTCCTTACCATTTGCCGATTGGTCACCTTTATCAACTGGACTTTGTTGCTGGTCTTTTGCATTAGCTGGGTCGCTCGCTACTTTATCACGCGGCAGTTTTATTGTAACTGGCGTGGCAAGCAGTATCTCTTGAGCATCAGCAGTAAATGATAATGTTTGAGATGTTGTAGCATCTACTTGCACGTTAAAAGTTGTAAAAAGCATATTGCTATAAATACGCCTGCTAGTGACAATCTGAAACGGTGTCTTACTTTCGTATAAAGCTTTTAATTGATAGTATGCCGTGTCGCTTACTGTTTTACCTTTCTTTCCAAAAAAGTTTTGTTTAAGCACTGAAAACGTACGGTTAAAGTCATAATCTGATATTTTACCCGTAATGGATAATTTTAACGGCTGGTAATATATGCTATCTGAAATATCCGTGCCATTTTCAACTGGGCTTGTTGTAATTGTCGCGCTATTGCTTTCTGGTAATGAAATAACAGCATCAATGCTAATGCTTCCAAGCTTGGTTTTAGATTTTGCAGGGAATAAAAAAGTAGCTAAACTCATTGCTCTAACCTCTGAAAGCTAATTAATGTTTTATTAAGCTCATCGGTAAACATAGTGTCAAAAATGTTAGCCGCCGATTGTTTTAAATAATCTTGTTGTGCTGATGCTGTACCAGCAGGGACAGTCATGTGGATTGTTGTATTAACATTCATGTTTTTATTTGTAGGCATCGATGCCCCAGCAAATGCCGTGGTTGAAAATCCAGCTTGTCCTAAATATGCTTGCTGCGCTCCTCCAGCTGTTTGCACTATTTTGTTAATACCTTTAAATAAGTCTACAAACTCGCTTAAGTTTCCAAGCATTTTATCTATTTCTTTTAACAATCTCCAAATTATCTCTAACGGATGTATTATAGAGTCATATAAAATAAACTTAATCGCTTTAAAAGTTTCCTTTAATGCAGACAAAAGCTTAGGATGGCTTTTAGCAAATCTTCCTATTAAGCTATCGCCACCTTTCATATACACATTTATATCATCTAGCACCAAAATTATGGCAGCTATGGATAGAGGGATGGCGTTAAAGGCTATAGATAAAGCAATTACTATGCCTGTTATTTTTATAATTTTGCTTTCAAGCGGAGTTAAGTTGTCAATTAATGACTGAAAGACTGACACTACTTCATTAGCTGCGCTTATGATAGTATCTAATATATACCCAAGCCATTTAAAAGCTGTAGCTATACTATCTATAGTCTTCTTAATGTCCTGGTCAACAAGCTTTTTATTTGCAACATACCATTCTAAAATCTTTTTAATTATCGCATTTATTCCAGGTATTAAAACAATTCCAATTTCGTTTTTTACGCCTTTTATAGCTGTTTCCATAAGAAACAACTGATCTCTAAACTTAGCACTGCTTTTTATTGCTTTATCATCTATTAGATAGGTGTATTTTTCAAACTCACCCATTAATTCTTTTATAGAGCTTGCACCTCCGTCTAAAAGATTAATTAAGCTTAATCCACCTCGCCCATACATCTCTTGAGATACAGCAGTCTTATCAGCGGTATTTTTTAATTTTGAAAAAGCATCAGCAACATCTAAAGTTAATTGATATGTGGTTTTTAAGTTGCCGTTAGAGTCTCTTAAACTTACTCCTAAAGTTTGGAAAGGCTTTAGGCTCATCTGCATACCTTGGCGAGCCATACCTATGTTTCTGTTAAATATCTCAAGTGAAGTAGTTAATAGTTCAGGTGTTATACCAGATAGCTCACCAGCACCGCGCAGTAGTTGAAATTGTTTTGCAGTTAATCCGACAAGCTTTAAAGTCTTATCTAACTCGTCACCTGCCTTTGCTGCGCTATTGGCAACAGTAAAAAGAGCAGTGCCTACGGCAGTAGCCACGCCAACAATAGCAAGCATAGACTTTTTAAGCTTAGCCATTTCGCTTTCATACGAAACTAAAGCTTTATCGTCAGCTTTGAAGCCCAGTATTGTTACTAATTCGCGTAAAACCACTCGCTAACTCTCCGATTATTGCATCTTTTGCGCCAAGCACTATGTTAGCTTTGATTATATCACGCAGCGACCATGTGTATAACTCTTGCAATGATGCTTTTCCGCTTATCCAAACACGCCAGATAAGAAACTCCTCTTTTACCTCGTCAGGTAAATCTTCTAAGATTTTCTTAAATTTTGTAGGCTCGGTAAGCTCGTCAGTTTGCTCTTGATTTTGGTAAAAAAATTTGTTACCAGACCCCCGTAATTTAACTCGAAAATCTTAACTATTAGCTCTGCAAGTTCTTCATAATTTCCAGCAAAGTCTACATCAAAATTAGCATCAGTTAATTTCTCTCCATCTCTTATAGTAGTTATCAAAAACTTAGTGATTAAAAAATGGATAATTTCATCATTACACATAGCTAAAACATCGGCTGCTAAATTGACAATACCAACACTCCCCATGTCTTCTTTGATAGGTGCGTATTTTTTAATTAGATTACCTAATTCACCCCAAATTTTCATGCCCTCACGAGCAAGGAAAAAGCTAACTTCATAACTATGTTCTTTTCCTTCGCTATCTTTTAAAGTAAAGGTATTGCTCATGACTCATACCCCTGTATTAATACATTTGTGTGTTTGCTAAATAGTGACCATACCCTGTTAGTATCAGCAGAAGAAGCAAAACCACCAGTTGCAAACTGTGTGATAAAACATCCTTGACAAAGATAAGATGGTAATACTTCGCGTAAGTCTTTCACCTGCAAAGCAAAAGGCAAGTTTGAAAGCAAATCTGCATTTAACAGTGTAGATAAAATTAAGTTACTACGCGATGCCTGTTTTAACGTAAATGTGATATTAGAATTAAATCCCTCAGGGTTTAAAGTTCTTGTTTGCTCACCGTCTGCGCCAGGTGGGGTTGTCGTAAACAAATTAGCTGGGAAGGCTATATCAAAAAAAGTGCCGTCCGCCCAACCATCAATAACATAGCCTGCTTGTGGAATTAATCCAGCTATTAAGGCAGCAGCAGCGTTATCAATAGTCAGTGTTGCTATAATATCCTTGGGATTGTATTTTGTTAATCTGTTGCTCATTATTATATCCTCACATAGCCGTTAACTTTAACATTATGGATAGCCCCCGATAATTGACACGTAAAATCAACATCAGGCAGCATTCTTGCAGCTCGATCAATTGGCGATATGTCGGCAGCTTTTGGCACGGTTACCGTTGGCGCAGGCGATGAAGCTATCGCTCCAGCAGTAATACCCAAGTTCAAAACCGCTTGCACTGTAATCTGCACTTGTGCAATGCCTTGGTCTGTAAAAGGTACTTTTGGTGAACCTGAAATTAAAGCAAACAAATCTTCTTTAATTCTTTCTTGCAGCCAGTCTACTGTGCGCCTAACATCAATATAACCATAAACTGTGCTGCCAACTGTGCCAAATTCTGTCACATTACGTCCATATCTCTGAACATAGACGTTTGCGCGTTTATCTAAAGCATTCTGGCGTTCAGTATCAGTAAGTTTTACATAAGATATGCCGTTTAATGTCTTATATGCCCATGTAATACTTCCAGGGTCATAAGGTAAGCCAACACCAAGCCATGCGCACTCTGGATATTCAGTGTCTGCTAAGTCATGGTACATTACGTTAGAGTATGTGTAAGTTGCAGCAGCAATTAGCGCGGCAACTGATGTAGTATCACTTAGCAAAGGGACTACCACAATATCGGTATCGCTAGAGCTGGTAAAATATAACTTCTTGTTAGCCTCTGCCCATACTGCAAGCTCCATGACTTCTGTGGCATCATGCAATAGTTCTGTTACAGCATACCAATCATTATTATAGTTCTTAATTGCGTCCATATCGTCCGCTATATCTTCCAGCGGCTCGTATGGTGATATTGTTTGATTGCTATCTACTGCCAAAGTCCAAGGTATTAAAGTGACATCCGCGTTTAATTGATACGTGCCGTCAAGATTGTCGACAGCGGTTACGGGTTCTGTGCCTAAATTTATTGCTGCAACCAAGCCAGCCGCTATAGTTGCAGCGGTCGGCGTACCTCCAGAATTAAACGTAAAAGTAGTTCCATTTATAGTTGTTGTGTAATCGGTATTTAATGCTACGGTAGAAACGGTAACTACAGCATCATCCACGGTTCTCCTGCCTATAATGACATATGGCGGTCTCGGCGATTGTCCAAAATAAGCGCTTGCTGCGTGATATTCTGCATCAGCACTTGTAAAGCCGTCATCTACCATTGCTGATAGTGACGTATAAGAACGCGCTCTTTCAGTCCAGTATTTATTAGTCCCAACTATCAAGCCTATGCCAAAACCCTCGCGAGTTATTGCTTGGTTTTCAGGCGTAATAGTAACATCAATTTCATTTATGTTTGCAGTCATGTTATTACCTCTTTTTTATATATTACCACATTTGGGATAATTTACTAAATATTTATCTCATAATCGTTAATTATAGTATTGTTGAACGTGCCAGTGCCCGCCACCTTTTCAATCCAGCCAACATCGTCATAAATCCCCATGGATGTTTGGAACAGTAAATCCATGCTCGCACGCTGTTCATATTGAGAGCCGCGCAGATCATTTAAGTTTGTCAAAGATAGTACGCCAAGAAAGCCTAGCTTTTTATCCCTAAAATAATCAAGTGAAGCGATCTTTGACGTAGCTAAGGATAATTCACTTAGTAATATCATCGCATCAATATTTTCAGGTTGCTCATTGCTATATGCGCCAACATTTAGCGTAAACTCTAAGCCATTCTTGATTAAAACTATTCCGTTATCTTGCTGGATTGTTTCAGGCTGCCCAATTATCATTATGTTGGCTATATTAAGCGATAGATAAGTGCGCTTAGAGCGTGGAGCGTTTGAATATTCCCAGATTACTTTATCTGTGTTTATAAATTGGTTGGCATCTACATTTAAAGTAAATGCTGCGTCGTCTGCTGTAATTGTATAAACTCCACTGCCACCATTAACCGCTGTGACTGGTTCAGCTCCTAAATTAATTGCCGTTACAAGTCCCAATGCTATGGATGCAGCAGTTGCGCCAACCCCTGAATTATAAACAAATGGTGTGCCATTAATGGTGGTTGTATAGTCGGTACTATCTATAACCTTTAATATTTCTATTCTGCTGGCTGTATAGTTAGGTTCAACTCCCAGTCCTGATTGTTGTACAACCCACCGCCACAAATCTTTTTGTAATTCACTGGCAAACATTATAGTGGGTTTCCGTCTTTAGCAACTATTATCGCTTTATAGTGATTGATAATATTATTCTGCCACGGGGCTACTGAATAGACCTCAAATTCACTGCTGCCGATAATAATAGTGTCTGGGTTCTGGTTGTGTACCGTTTTAAGTTCGGTGTCAGTGTACATTTTAAATGCTTGATTTGTTCGCCGTCCCTCGGGTAGTTGTTGCAATTCTTGAGGTCTTAAAGGTTGCAGGCTTGCTGTTATTGGTACATCAATAGGGTTAGCATCTTCCACCCATTTACCGTCAATACGCTGACCTGTAACATTACGTTTAAAAACTCGCGCTTGTCTGAAAACGTCGAACGGACTACTCATAGTTCACCTTTTACGTGCACTGACTGCGTAGTGCTTGCGCGCATTCTGCCTGTGTCAATAAGTGGGTTGCTACTTCCCTTTTCCTTTATTGTTGCTGCGGAATTTGGTGGGTCTCTTAAGTCTGTTATTTCTTTTCTAATTTTCCCAATCATAAATTCGCCAAGAAGAGTTAGAGCATTTTTTACGTTAATCTTGTTGTTTTGGACTGCTATAATCTCACGTGCGGTCAATGCTGCTAGCTGCTCCTTGCTTTTGTCTACTGCGTTTGTGAAAAACGGTCGTGCTGGTATTTTTTTTGGCACACCAAATTGATTTTTGATAGCGATTTCTGCAACACTTTCCCCGTCTGGGTATTGATTATCTTTATCGCTTGGATAGCCAACTTTAGTGTAAGAGCCTGATACTTGCTTCATGTTCTTAACAAATGCCTTGTAGCCGTGGTCAATATCCTTTACACCGCTTTCCATTAGCATAGGCTCGTGTTAAACGCAACCCTCAAAGGAATAATGTGCATCTTACGCAATCGGTCATATTCTTGCCCATATGAAGTAGTTAGTAGTGTGTCAGTTGCCGATATAGTGGCATACATGACTTGCAAGTCACCTTCTTTTACGCTAGATACTTGTCCGCCTGTGCCAGACCTACCGCGTATTGTCAACATATGCGCGGCGAGGTTAGCGGAGGCGAATATATAATCATCGTCAAATTCGCATTCAGATGTTTGCTGTTCTGCAATAGCTGAATAATAACCACGAACGATAGAAGACAGACTGTCAAATTGCGGGGCTATGATAGCCAATGCTTCAATGACAGTCATTTAATTACTTCTCGCTTGTTGCTTCGTCAGTATCGCTATTGCTTGGTTTAGAGCCTTTGGCTTTAGGTTTAACTAAAGTATTCTTTTCGTCTACTCTAATTAAATCATTATCAACCCTAAACTTGAAGTTAGGATGCTGCATTAACAGTTCATAGTCCTCTTTACTAACTTCCGTCTTCTTGTTGGTAGTAGCAAAAGGAGGAAATACAAAATGCTTAAGCAAACTTTTTCCGCCAGTGTCTACCCCTGTTTTTACGCAGGTTTTGTAAAGATATGAAGCCAGATTAATGATAAACATATTAAATGCCCTCCTTAATGTTAGCCGACTTAGGGAATTTGAAGACTACATCGCCCATTCGGCATAGCATTCTAACTTCAAAAACAGTCCCGCCCTTATTGTAAAGAGGGAATTGCATGAAAGGAATTGGTAGTCTGTAGCTAACTTTTATCGGGTTACGAGTATAGGCAACCATGATGTCTTTGCTATCAGTGCCAGCTTCATTTAATTGTAATACATAGTCAACTAAAATGCCAGGTCTGTTACGTCTAAACACAGTTAGAACACTGTCGCTACTGTTGTCGCTATCATAAGCAGTATTTTCAATTAAATTGTATTGCTCAAGTGGTAAAATCAAAGTATCAGCCGACTCCACCCCATTAGAAATAGTATTTACGTCAGAAATCGCTTGCACCATATCTCGGTACATTTGAATGCCTGTCTTTGTCGACCATAAAGTGCTTGAGCCTGTACCGTCAGCAGGAACGTCAGTGCGCGGAACATCTGGGTTATTTAAAAATCCTGTAATGCCCGCAGGAACATTTCCATGCCAACCGTGATCATCAACAGCCTCGTCGATAGCTTGCTTTGCAGCAAAAGCCAATTCATTAGGCAAGTTAATATTGGTTCTCATGGATTGCTGCAACTCTTCATAATTATATTCATAACTATCACCTTTCACAACGAATTTTCCAGTATATTCAGCACCATTTACGCCTACTTGACTAAAATCCTGTCCCCAATCGGCAATAACTTTGGCTTTACCGACGTGATTAAATTGCCTGTAAGTTTGAGTTTTTGCCCACTCGTCCATTCCTGCATAAGTCTGTACTGGAATTAAAGCTGTTGCTTTTAATTGAGGGTAGACAATTTGCAGTGCTTGCGCCTCAATTAATTCTAATTGACGTGCAAAATAGCCCATTTGGTTATCATCCATGTTGAAATGACATTGTTTAATTTGATCGATGTAGCTCATTGGTTTTATTAGTTCTGGCATGTTGTTCTCCTCTATACTCTGATTACTTGATAATTAATTGTACTAGCACCTGGGTCGGTATTCCAAGTCACGGTGAATTGCCCTGCTGCTGCTGTTATTGCTATAATGTACGCTGGATTAGTTAGCACTACGTTTGATACAAAGACCAAATCAGTAGCTAACATATCAGCTATAGTCACAACGTGAGCATTGGCGGTTACTGTAGCGTCTTGTCCAGCGGCAAAAGTTTGTACTGTTGGTGCTACCTGGCTCGCTAAAGGCAATAATATTTCGATACGTGCGAATTCACCATCTCCAGCAGAAGACTTAAATACGGCGTTAGGCAGTAATTCTGTATCAGCACTAATAACATTAGTGAAATAGCCTGCATTAGCTCCAGTTACGTAGTAATAAACTGGCGTGTCAATAACAACAGCACCAGCAACAGTTACCCATATCTCACCTTTACGCAAAACCGACACTGTAGACTTATCTATATATTCGGCGTTAAGAGCAGTATTGCGCTCCAGAGCCCAGGTGCCAATAGACACACCGCGAAATACCTGCCCTTTTGCACTAGGGATTTTTACTTGCGAAGTTGGGTCAGTACCAGCCACTAAAGCGCGACCAAAACCAACAACACCCTCAGCGATATAGCTAACAATGGTATTAGGTTGCAAATCGGTTACTAACCCTTCTTGCCCTTCGCTCATTGTTAAGTTGTAATTAATCTGTGGCATATCTATTTACCTCCTGCGGTCTTATATCTGTTTTCTAAATCTGAAATACTCTTTGCTCTCAACTCGTCAAGATTAAAGCCTTTCTTACTGTCTTCATCTTTGCCTTTTTTATCAAGATTAAGCATGTTACCTGCTGCTACGCTGTCCATTCGCAATTCCAGAATAGCGTCAAAGCGGGCATTGATATAATCCTCACTAACAGCATCAAACTTTACTTCTTTAGTAGATAGTTTGGTAATAACTTTTTTCTTAATATCAGCATCAGATAACTCGGCAAGGTTATCCTCTTTTAGAATATCTTTGACCTGCTCAATTAAGGCTACTCTAGCCTTAACAGCTTCGGCGATGTCTTCTTTAAGATCACGTTTTTGCAACTTGTCAACTTCTTGCGTTAAAGCGTCTTTTTCACCAGCTAAAGCGTCAAGCCTTGCTTGCATATCTTTTAAGCTTTTATCTTTATCAGCAATAACAGCATCACATCTAGCTAAAGCATTAGCTACTTCTGGTGCTGCCTGATAATCAAT
>Ga0307376_10003051_pt1 | contig 15857 bp, 17 predicted proteins | sample TR2MG_FD_202536 | JGI IMG/M metagenome (GOLD analysis project Ga0307376, IMG submission 202536) | Soil microbial communities from Risofladan, Vaasa, Finland - TR-2 | ecosystem: Environmental > Terrestrial > Soil > Coastal area > Acid sulfate soil | place: Finland: Risofladan, Vaasa | collected...
CATCGACGGCATCACGATTACGCCTGTCACAAAGACTCAGTAGCTCGTAAATGGCGAATCAGATCGATAACGTCCTTTTGGACGATGACACGACGGGTCTTCCCCGCACCATCGACGTTGGTGTGGATGCCCTGTTCTTGTCCACAGATCTGACCCTTCAAGCTGGCGGTATCCTGACCGCCGATAACGTCAAACGCGGAACGGCCGATCCCAACGTCGCTCTCTTGGCGGGCAACGAAGGAGATGTGTACCAACGGACCCTGGCAGCCACAGGGCAGTTTTGGGTCAACACCAATGGGACGACAACTGGTTGGGCTCAACTACTCACTGCGGCGGGCGCTACGCCTACGTGGGCCCAGGTACTTGCCGCCGGCAACCTTAGCGGTGGAACGAACCCCACACTCACTTCAGGGGATGAATTCCGTGGACAAGCTGGAGCTTCATTAGCCGGGGCTTTGGTCCTTCGTGGTGCCACCCCAAGTTCAGGCACGGCTGCCGGTGGGGTTGTCACGGTCGTGGGCGGCAACGCCCTGACGACCGGAGCAGGCGGGAACATTACTCTGACTCCTGGTAGTGGAGCCGGAGGCGGAGCGGCAGGGATTGCTCAAGTCAATGGTCCCAAGCATTACGCAAGTTCAACAACTGATCCTTCCTCCCCTACTCCGGCCGGTGGAGACCGCTACTACAACACGACTCTCCAGATGGAGATGCGCTATGACGGCACTCGATCCAAATGGTTGAGCGTCGAGTCAGTCACCCTTGACTGCTCCGACCAGGGCACGTTGAACAGCGGCTCCTATTTCCAGGTCGGCACGCTTCGCATGACTGCGGCTCGCGGGTTCCCGGCGTTCCATAACGGCACCGTAGTCAGCATCGCCTACACGCGGGACGACACCGATGCGGCTTCCTTCGCTGTCACGGCAGGCGGTTCGACCATTTCTTCCCTCGCATCTACCGCAATCTCGGGAGTGGACAACACGAAGAACGATGATTTCTCCGCGAGTGGTGTCCTTGCCGTGCGCAACGACGGTGCCAACGCTCTGACCAACGGGATCGCTTGGGTCCGCCTGAAGTGGAGGGTCTGATATGGCTAATCCGAGCATCACTTTCGACAACTCCACGGCGTCTCCCATTACGCTCGATCAGCTTGGACTTTTGGTCCCTGGCAGTGGAAGTATCCTGGCTACCGACAGCGTGCTGGTGTCGGATGTCATCAACGATCCGCAGCTAAACGTCTTCATCGACGCCGGGGACATCACGCTCACCGTGGATGCCGTCGCGCTCACGGAGGAACAGTCCAAGGCTTATGTCGGGTATGACCGGGTGCTCGACAACGACGGGGCAACTGCCTCTCCTATGGTCAACGATGACGCGGACGCGGGGTATCGGGTCGGGTCGATGTGGCTGGATACCACCAACGACTCTGCTTTCGTTTGTGTAGACGCGACGAACAACACGGCCGTGTGGCTCCCTCTCGGTGGTGCAGATTCATTCGCTACTCCTGTTACCGTCGGGACGGTCAATGCGGCGGGCTCGGCCGACACGCACAGCCGCTCCGACCACGTTCACGCCCACGGCGACCAGACGGTCGAGACCCTCCACGCGCTCGTAACAACCGTCACCGATGGGTTCATGTCCGCCGAGGACAAGACGAAACTCGATGGTTTGGTTTCGCAGGTTGGAGCTTCCGAGTTCACGAGCCTTACGTCTTCCACGAGTTTGACGACGTTCCAGGATGCTTTCCCGACGCAGAACATTACCGTCCCCGCCAACGAAGGAGGGAACTACCTCATCCAGTTTGAAGGGAACATCGAAGGGTCGGCGGGTAGCACCGTCAACGAGATTGGGATTTTCCGAGATTCCGGGGGTGGCCCGGCCATCATCGCTGATTCGCAGCGACTCATGCAGGGGAACGGCGGCGCTTCCATTTCTACCTACTGCCACACCTTTCTAACCCTCGCCGACGGAGATGTGATCACAGGAGGTTTCCGCAAAGCCTCGGGCCCAGGCACGACCACGATGGACAACCGCCGCATCACCATCATCCGGTTCAACGTCACCCCGTAGGAGTTCGATATGTCGCAAACCTACACATACTCGATCTCGGTTGATTTCCCGAACGGCACCGTCGATCCCGACACGCTCACCGATCAGATCAACGACTCCAGCATCAGCAGCGGAGTCTTGGAAGGCATCACGGTTAGTACGCCCAACATCGACGACTGCTATATCCAGTTTGACGTAGCCCTTTCGGCTCCCGACGTGACGACCCTCGATGGGATTGTCGCGGCCCATACGGGAGTCCCGAATCCCCTCTTTGAGACCTCGGATGGTGTCGCAGCCATCTTCCGGCTTGAGGGTTCCTCCGGGAATGGGGTCGCCATGCTCCAACTCTGCCAGACGAACCTTGCTGGCGAGTGGCTCGATATGGAGAACGCGGTCGATGGCACCAAGGTGGTGCGGTTTCGACAGTCGGCCGCCGGCCACCCTAGGCTCGTGATGGACAGCGCCACGGGGGCGAACAAAGTCATGTTGGGGCCCGAGGTGGACTCTTACATCGTCTCCACTGCTTTCGGAATTGGGACCGACACCCCCGATGTGGCCTACGGCGTAGACATCTCAGGGGATGTCAACACGGATGGTGGTTACTTCACCGGCGACGTGGAGATCATCAACAGCACCAAAGATCTCACCAACGTCAGGACGGCCAACTTCACGGCCGAAAACAACAACGGCTCCCAAGGGCCATCGGGCTACACGGTCAACTGGAACAACGGCCAGAAACAACTCATCACCCTGAGTGGTAGTTTGACACTGACGTTTACCGCCCCGACGGGTCCGGGCAACTTCCTTCTCCGGGTTGTCCAAGATGGTACGGGAAGTCGCATAATCACCTGGCCTGCAACCGTGCGATGGGCCGGGGCGGTCTCCCCCACGCTCTCGACGGCCGCCAACGCCATAGACATCGTGACTTTCTACTACAACGGGACGCACTACTACGGAGTCGCATCCCTGAACTTCGCGTAGAGGACAGTGAACCATGAGTCTCCAACAACAGGCAGATGTAGCAGCGGACCCCCTTTTCCAAGGTCGGGTTCGGATGTCCACCTACCGGGCGGCCGATGCCGTCGTCGGAGAGGATTGGGTGACTGCTGGATACAGTCAGGCCAAAGCCGACAAAAGACACCAACTGGGCGTCACGATCCTGGGAGGGAGTAAAGGCGCCATGCAGTCTTTCTTCAATTCGGTTGCAGCGCAGATTGGCGACGTGGCCGACCAGAGTTCAATCGTGGATGCGACCATTGACACGACGGTCGATGCGGTTTGGGACGATGTTGCTGGTGTCACCTTTACGGAGAACCAGTAAACCTTGCGCTGTGAACCCGATACAAGAAGGAAAAAGGAAATCTCATGGCAGCCGATAGTCAAATTTACGTTGTGCTCATCAACCCCGCTGGAAATCTGATCCAACGGAGCGTGAGCTTCAATCCAACCAATGGTAGCGCGAACGTCGAGGCGCTCAGCAAGAGTGCTCTGGAGGTCGTCGCCTGCTTTGTCAAACGGGACCTCAACGGGGACCAAGGGGGCCCGTTCTGGGACGAGTACAGCGGGAATGACCAGTATTGCCTGGCTGAATCCTACGATGGCATCCAGATGAAAGTCCGGGATGTGCCCGGTGGCGGGGGCGGACAGGCCAGCGTCAGGGTCAAGAGCTACTACAGCGATCTCACCAACCCGACTCCGTTCGGCAACGTCGCCGCCGTCTTCCACGAGTCCACGATGGGCGCCGGGTCCAACTGGGTCGTGTTCGATGACGGGCAGGGCAGTCTTTACGAGCAGAAGCTCGCGGAAGCGCGTACATTGGTGGGCTACCCCGGAGCTTGATGCGGATTCTGTACCAGCCCACCCAAGGCAACCCGACCGGATGGAAACAGGTTGATTCCTCCGGGTGGGCTGGTCTCAGTTCGTTCATTTGCCATGCCTTGTGTGTGCAGGGCGTCGTTATCGACGGTTTCGACCACTACTCGGTTGAGCCGGTTGAGGCGGGAATCGTCAAGGTCATCGTATGGAATGATGACGAGGATGATTGGCCCGTAGGGCAGCGTTGGGCGCGGGAGATTTGTTTCCGACATCTCGCCCCTGATCCTGATCCTCGATTCGGTGGGGCGTTCAACACTTGCCAAACCCATGTGATCTATGCCGAGGCGGGGATCCGGCCAACGCTGGAATCTGCGTATGGCGGGAACTCCAAAATCGAGTTCAAAGATTGGTCTGAGTTCGATCCCAATCGGTCGAACCCGATGGAAGGCCAGTGGGTCACGGATGCCCAACATGCGGCGTTCCAGAGGCAGCAAACTGTAGAGGGATGGCGAACTTGGACCGAAGGTGTAGACCCGTCTGAGTTGGATGCCCGAGGGCGCGTAAAGATCCAGCGTGCGATTGGTCGTTACGAGAAACCCAAGGGAACTCGGACCTACTACCACAACGCGACGGATCTTTCGATTCCGGCGTACACCCCGGACAACGCCAACGCCCTCGGTCTTACCGCTGCCGGGGCTGCTAACGAGAACAGCGGCAACGTCAACCAAAACGGATCTCTTGTTTGGGCGGCGGCTTCGCCAGCTAACGAACCCAGTTCTGCGGCGTGGCCTACAACGGGGACCTACCGATACCAGATCGACTGCGTTGCGGCGGGCGTGGACCTAACCTACGGGTTACTCACCCAAGGCGCCAACAACGGTGGGTTCGCACGCCTGAACAGTGCGCTGGCTTCCGAGCTTCAACTCTTTGTCCAAAGTCAGTCGGCGTTTTTCGGGAGCGGTTTGTTTCTCGCCACGGTTACGAACCCAGCTTGGTCCGCAGGGGCTTCCTCAGATCGATTCGCAATCAAAGTCGCTGCCGTGCGTGTCACCGGCCACGGCAGCCAAATTATGACTCTCCAGTTGGGGGAAACCGACGATTTTGCCGACGGGCCGTGGTCTGCTGCTCCCCCTCCGGCTCTTACGAACGGGTTGTTTTTCGGGACTCATTTCTAGCCGGTGATGTTCCTATGAGATTCCATTTGAAGGAGAAACCATGAGCGGACGCCCACAGACGGAGCCCCTGATTCAAGGGGATGTGACCCCCCGAGTGACCGACAACACCGATCTGCGGAATGACAACGCGGGCGGGGCGCTGGATCAAGGTAAGAGCATCATCCTTCGGTATCTGGAGACAGCCCCGTCGGACGATTTCGTGGACTACACACAAATGGTGGAGGACATCACGCGCCACTGGCCTTTCATTGGGGAGAGCGGCGCGGATTTCAGGGATGCGTTGGAGGCGCTCAAGGACGACGGCCTCATCGTGACGGTGGGAGATCAGCTTCAAATCAACAAAACCGCTCATGTAGCCCAGAAGTGGCTTCGGAGCGTTCTGCAACGTAGTCGGTAGTGCGGTTATATCCCTCCGTAAACAGGACGAAGTAGATGTCGAATACGCGCTCAAGCCAATCGAGTTCAGGAGGAGGGTCGCCCTGGAAGCTCGCTGACATGGCGTTCAAGGCTTTGAGTATTGTCGTCATCCCACTTGCCCTTTGGGGGATTAAGTTGGAAGTCAGCAATGCGATCCAAGACGAACGCATCTCTGAGATCCAACAGGATTTGGACAAACTCTCGGATGTGACCAACTCCGTGCAATCAAACACCCTGGCCCTGGTCCGGTTGGAAGGCAAGATCGATAATGTCAACGAGAAGATCGATGAGGTCAAGAAACTACTGCGCGATCAGTAGTCTCGTCCTCATTTCGGCCTGCCTCGCTGGCGACCCGAAGGCGGACGCCCGAACCGTCGAAGTTCAGACTGCTGACCCGAAGGAAGATCTCAAAGAGGATCGGAAGTCGGAGCACAAGGAAGACTCCAAGGAAGACGAGAAGAAGGATGATTTCAAGGAGGATAGCGGCTACGGATTAGGGCTGCCTTTCGATCTCCTTCCCGACCCCGAGCCGCCGTGCCCCGTGGGAGAAGGGCGGATGAAAGATGGTGACTGTGCTCCCGAGGAGGAGTTTTTCGGTGAGCAAGAAGCTCTCGACGCTGAAGCTCTTGCTCAACTTCAAGCTGCGGACGACGCCAAATCCAAAGCCCAAGCTCAAGGGCAATTCATCAAGCAGCAGATTCGTCAGACCGAACAGGCCGAGAAAGACCTCGACGAGATCATTCAGGATCTCAAGAAAAAGAAGTCCAAGAACGGCAAGCTCGACGACCCTTTTGGTGAAGGCGGCGGGAAGTTTGACGAACCATGAGTACCCCCAACGACAAAGAAGCCGCCGTTCAGGGCCGCAAAGGTCGTATCTACGAATACACCAACGATGATGGGGTCACGTTCTGGTCTTTCACCAAACTCCCGTTTGTTGTATCCCCCGCCCAGCGGCTCCGTATTGCGTCCCGAGTCGGTACCGAGTTCAACAACCATCTCTTTGAATTACGGGCGCTACGCAAGTATCTGAGTAGCGGCCAGGATAGCTCGACAGACACAGAGTAGGCGCGGGTAGAGTACAACCCGTACCAGAGGCTCAAATGGAAACAACGACCGACACTACCCCCGAAGAAACTCCGACCCCGGCCCCCGAGGCGCAGGAGGCCAAGGACCCCTCTGATCTTGGAAAGCTCACTCCCGAGGAGCAGACTTCGTTGATGAAGATCAAGCAGGAGTCGGCTCAGTATCTCGCCAAGATCGGCGAATTTGAGGTGATGAAGGCTCGCCTTCTCGGCAAGCTGGATCAGATGGACAAGGAGATGCAGACCATCATGGACTCCATCTCCAAGCGTTTGAACGTCGATCCCGGCCAGCAGTGGGCCGCCATGCACGATGGAACGATTCGCCTTGTCCAAGCGCCTGGTGGGGGTCAAACTCAACAGGGATGACGAATGGGCTGTGGGAACACACAGGAGCCGTGGGTAATCAATGGGGCCGGACCAGTGTCCTGCGAGACCCCTCCCATTCCTGTGCCTCCTGATGGCCCCGACTGCGGGAATCCCGGTCCTTTCGGCCCCGGGTGTGCTGGCTGGGAAGCAGGCGCCGAAGAGTGCCCTGCTCCCCCCATCAACCCCGCTGTCGTCAGTCCTCTGTTTGCTGGGACTCTCGATCTCCGTTGGGACAATCCAGCCATCCTCGCCAAGAACGGGAAGTTCGCGGTCGTGGGGGTCAACATTTACCGCTCGGACACGTCTGAGCGAGGCCCCTATCACCGTCTAAATGCTGCCCCGGTTGGTGGAACCTTCTACCGGGATTACACCAACAACACGTTGGTCGAAAGCCAAGTCGTCGATTGGGAAACCGATTGGTTGTCTCGGGGCGAAGAAGCCAACGCACGACGCTGGACGTTCCGCACCAAGAACTTCCCCATCGTGAAGAAGTCCGGGCAGGCCATCGCGGCCAACAGCCCAATGGACATCCAACTCGTCATCAACAACCAGATCACTCCCGTGCAGGGTATCTTCGGCCCCACAGGCGAAGTCACTCTCATCAATGTCCGTGGGTTCAACATCTCCACGAACACATGGTTCGATCCTCCGTTGCCGACGGGGCCTGAGAGTGCGGTTTCGATCACGTACTACTACAACCAGAACGCGGTCAGAACGAGTCTCGACAAGAAGATTTGGTATCGCATCACGACCGTGGCGGCCGATGCAAACTCGCCGACGGGATACCGAGAGACTCCGATGGCTTTCACGGAACCCGTCACCCACATGGCGGTCGAGCGTCTGGATTACATCTGGCGTGAAGCCATGCGTCGGAACAATTGGGTACTGGAGCAGGGTGGAGAGCGAGTCAAGGTTTTCATCAAGAAGACCAGCGGCCACAAGTGCTGGTGTGGACGTGACCCCCGGACGCTGGAGTACGACAAACAGCCAGACTCTCGCTGCGAGATCTGCTTCGGCACTGGGTTCATCGGGGGCTACGAAGGCCCTTACGACATGATCATCGCCCCGGACGACAACGAGCGCGCCGTTCGTCAGTCGCCCACTGGACGCCACCTGGATCACAGTCAGGATGCGTGGACAGGACCGAGCCCGTTGCTCACCCAACGTGACTTCATCGTGAAGCAGACCAACGAACGATACAGCGTTGGCGCGGTGCGGAAGCCGTCAGCACGCGGCAACATCATGCAGCAGCATTTCCAGATCAAGTATCTGGATGAGAAAGACATCCGGTACACGATTCCCTTGTTCGATACGACGGAACTGTGCTGGCCTGAGTGCAGAGGTCGTCCTGCGGTCACACAAGGTGGAGGCTGGGAAACAGAATACCCACCAGAGGGTCCGCACCCGGTTGGTGCTGATTACCAGCAGACGCCTATGGAGACCGAGAAGGAAGGCATCCCCGATACACGGGAACAGAGAGGCCGAACGCCAGTATACGAAAACATCACGTATGCTCTCTTGCCTTTTGCGGTGTGGTTGAGTGATGTCCTCTCATCTGGACTCGTGTGAGGGTGAGAAATGATCAAGCTCACCGCAACGGCTCCGCCCCGAAAAACCAATAAAGCCTTCTCCCTCGTGTTTTTGAACAAAGTGGGGAGGGTGATCCGAGACGCTATCGTTCTTGAGGCCAAACGTCAGGCGGCGAAGGACCTCAAAAAAGGCACCTACCGGCCGTTTGTTGAAGATCAGTACAAGACCGATAAAGTGCCGGAGGGCATCCCCAGGTCTTCTAAGTTCTTCAATAGCTTCCATTGGCGCATTGCCCCTGTGGAGAAGATTGAGATCTACTCGACATGGCCGTTTATCCACCAAATCCTTGACGGACGCGACCCGTACAAGATGACTTGGCTGACTAAAGCCGCTGGAGTAGAGACGGTTCCGTTTTCGGATCCTATGGGTAAAGTGATTTTTAGGTCTACCCCGATGAATGACACGGACGCATGGGTCCACCCGGGGTTCGCCAAGCACACCTTTATTCACAAGGGATGGGAACGCGCTTTGCCTACAGTGAGACGGATGTACGCGGCCGAGGCCATCAAGATGGCCCTTGGATGATCGAAGCCCAGATCATCTGCAACGCGCCGGTGATGATCCCCGATTTGAGGCTCGATCTCAGCCGTGGTGAAGAAGTGTGGGTTGACGAGCAACTAGCCCGCACTTCCAAAGATCTCGCAAAAGCCCTCGCCGTCGGTAAAGTCAAAGTGTACTACCGCGTGCGAGATCGAAAGAAAGTACGGCGTCATGCGCCACCGAACTACCAAAGGGTCAAACCCAATCCCAGGGTTGTGACTGAAGAGAAAATCGTCGTCGAGACCAAAATGGAGAAGACGGACACCGCTGCCTTGGCGGCTGAGATCAAAGCGGAACTCCTGGGGGATCTCAAAGGCACCATCGCCGAGGAGATCGCCAAGGCCCTTGCGAATCAGCCCAAGCCAGAGGCCCCAGAAGCCCCTGCCCCCCAACTAGGGGCGGCCGAACTCGCTGCGGTCATGGAAGGGGTGCTCAAGAAGCACATGCCTGCTCAGACAGGGGGTGGGGTGGTGGTGACTTCTGGGCGCCCGCGGTCTGAAAAGACTGAAGACGAGGCTCCGCTTTACATGCCCACGGGTATTGTGGACAAGGACGCCAAAGCCGCGATTTCGGTTCAATCGAAAACGACAAAGGAAGGCGGCGACGAATTGGACGAGAACGCCAGACTCCTCCGGGAGATGCGGCGGAAACGTAAGAACGGAGATACCCCATGAGCGAGAACGACACTGCCCCGACCCCGGCTCCCAATTCCCCTCTCGGCGTCGGCCTCGACATGGGCACGATGAACATTGTCGCTGCTCGTCGTGACCCATCAGGGGTTGTGACGAAACGGATGCGCGATGCGTTTATCGATCTCCCCTCCGAGCACAAACGGATGCTCAAGCTGTCGAGCGTCAACTACATCGAGAAGGATGACGACATCATCATCGTAGGTGACGCCGCCTACGAGATGGCGAATGTCTTTGGTCGAGAAGTTCGACGACCCCTCGCCGCGGGTCTGATCTCAGCCGGTGAGATTGACGCTCTGGAGATCCTGGGCATCTTGGTCCGGCACGTACTTGGAGATCCCCGACACGACAAAGAGGTCTGCGTGTTCTCGGTGCCTGCTGCTCCGGTGGACGATCCGGGCCGCGACATTGTGTACCACCGAGGCATCCTTGAGCGCATCGTGACCGAATGTGGCTACAGAGCCATTCCGTCCAACGAAGCTCTGGCGATCATCTACGCTGAGTGCGGGAAGGACCAGTTCTCCGGCATCGGTTTCTCCTTCGGGTCCGGCATGACCAACGTGGCCCTTGCCATCAGGACCGTGGAGGGTCTGAGCTTCTCCGTGGGACGTGGGGGCGACTGGATCGACAACGGGGCTGCCAAGTCCGTTGGAGCCACTCAAGCTCGTATGTGCTCCATCAAGGAGAAGGGTTTGAACCTGCTCAAGCCTGTAGGCCGGGAACAGGAAGCCTTGGTGGTCTACTACAAGAATCTCGTCGAGTACGCCCTCGACAACGTGGCGAAGGAGTTTGAGAAGATCCGCACCCAGTTCGACATGCCGTTCCCGGTGCCAATTGTCGTATCTGGTGGGACATCCAAGGCGGAGGGGTTCTTGGACTTCTTCAAGGAGGTCTTTGAGTCCAAGCGCAAGAAGTTCCCCATCGAGGTGAGCCAGATCCGAGCGGCCACGGAGCCTTTGGATGCGGTTGCGCGCGGTTTGCTCGTGCAGGCGGTCCAAGAGTACGAGGACTAATCTGCCTATGGTCCCCCTCTGAGTAGGACTCCCAGGGGAGACTTTGCGCGATGTACTATTTCCTCACAGAACAAGTGCAAAGAGTTTTCATCGAAGAACTCCGTAAGTATTGGTCGTACCACCCCAAATACAACAAAGACCTCGTAGACAATATCCAGGGGAAATACAGCTTCTCAGAACGGCCGCAGTACGGCATCGTTTTGATGAACTCCTCTGGAAACCAAGTCGCTTTGGCGGCGGACAACTTCCAGGGGACCATCGAGAGTTACTTGACCCTCGCCCACGTTGAGAACTATCCGGGGTTGAGCATCGAGTGGGTCCGTGAGAACGCCATCGACATCCAAAACAACCAAGGGTTGATGCCGTCGGCGCCAGGTATCTATTTCATCGAGCTTTGTGACCAATACGGAAACCCCACGGACAAGGAGTTTTACATCGACCCCCTCCTGTTCGTGCGGGATGAGACGGTGTTGCAGGTCACGGCGACTCAGTTCCAACTGCTCAATGGGAAGTACCTCGACAAGACGTTGAAGGTCTACCAGATGCCTGGGAACATCGAGCTTTACGAGGGGATCAACTACACGGCAGACCCCGCTACGGGCGTCATCGATCTCATCATCCCGTTCACGGAGCCGGAAGATTTCATGTCGGCGGATTACAACTATCCGGCCACAACGACAGGTCCGTGGAAGATTGAGGAAAACCGGGCGCTGACCCAACCCCTCCCAGGAGCGGTTTTGGCGTTTGGTCGCCGCATTACGCCTGGAGACCGTCTGGCGATTGTCGTCACTGAGAAGCGAAGTATCTCTGCGTTGGAGTACGGCGGACGTTGGGATTTGAGTTTGGATGTCAACGTGATTGCCCGTGACCCTCTTTCGCAGCGGGAGATCCTAGATCAGTCCATGCTGTATCTGTGGGCGAACGCTCGTCCCCGTCTTTCCACCCAAGGCATCGAGATTTCGACGGTAAATGCTGGGGGAGAGACCGAGGAGCAGTACGACGAAAACGCGGACGACTTTTACTACAATGCGAGCTTTTCGGTTCAGGTCCAAACGGATTGGGCCATCCGTGTTCCCGTGAGTATCGTATTGAGCCGGGTCATCCCAGAATCCCCGGATCTCGCCATTCAAGTGGCTGGATTGACAGATGAGGAAATTGCGCAGGTCAAAAACAACTTTGTCCTGTTGGAGAAACTGGGCCTACGACCCACCGATCCGTTTCTGACGGGCAAAGAAGGGCGAGTAGGGCGCTACCGGACGTTTGAGATGCTCCGATAGTCAGCTTATAGGAACCCCCGTATAGACGAGGGATCCTCTACTTGCCCGTTTACCGCTACTCATGCCCCGCTTGTGGGCTCCGTTTTGAGAAGATGCAGGGAGCGTCGGCGAGAGCCGAAGCGGCCTGCAAGCGGTGTGGTGGGGAAGCTGCGCGCCAGGTCAGTGCGGGGAACTTCCAGTTCGCCCATCAGCCAGGCGCTCCGGCTCCCACAAACACGGGTGCTTCGTCCGTAGATCACGATGTCGATGTGGTGATTGGCCGGGACTCTGCCCTTCGATTGGCCGAGATGCAGAAGCGCCAAGACTACAAAAGGGGCGTTGTTCGCGCCAATCAGTTGGAAGACGGACGGCGACTCAGCCGACTCCCCGACGGCGACTATTTCGTGATGACGCCCGACGAGGAACAGGCCGCAGCACGCGCACGGGACCTCAACGGTCAGGCCATGCGGCGCATCAAAGATTTCAAAGAGCGCAAAGAACGCGCTCAACAGGCTGCCTCTTGAGGCGGTTGCACCCCATCTCCCTTCGGGGAGACAGACACACAAACACACACATCAGATTGAGACTCCCCGCTTTCGGGCGGACTTTGCGCTGACGACCTCCGATCTTCGGATCGGATGGACAAATGGAAACGGACACGACGGACTCGATTGAGACCCGAATGTGAACTGCAAGGCGCACCCAACAGGGTGTTGCTTACCCGCGACCGTACATGGGCCGTTTCCTGCTCGACAGGAAATCTGCGCCCCCAGCCCAAAGAGGTAGTTTCACAATGCCATTCCCAGGCTCGATTTACGCACCACCCGGCGTCTACACACGAACCCTGTTTGAGAACCCCGTCCAGGGCGTTCTTGCCGGCGTTCGCATCCCCATCTTCATTGGTACGGGCAACGAGCTTCTCCAGCAGCAAGACCTGGAGGTCATTCGTGGTTCGTCGTCCTCAGTAGACCAGCAGGTCCCCCAGGAAGACGAGACGGGTCGCTCCGTGGTGGACATCACCGTGACGGGCAACGTCGTCCTCGGTGACTTCAACGGCGACAGGCGGCGCATCCAGGTGCGCAACTATCCCATCGTCTCCGGCAACGGAACGGGGACCACCGCCACCGACCCCAGCACCATCCTCGTGACCATCAACGGTCAGCCGGATGTGGTTCTGAGCGTCGCTCGCGCAGACATCGGTGTCATCGAGATCAGCACGGCTCCCGAGCTTGGGGACGATGTGCGGATCACGTACTTCTTCAACCGGACGGACACCCAGACGACCGACACCGTGTCGTCTCAAATCGCCACCGGGTCGGCAATCATCGACGGGGCCATCGGGAACTTCTACGAGTTCACCTCCGAAACCAACGTGATGAACTTCGTGGTGGACGATGACCAGAACCAGGGGATCGCGGTCACGTTCCCCACTGGCGCAGTCACCGCAGCCACGGTTGTTTCTCTCATCAACGGAGCCGCCGCCGCGACCTCTCTCGTCTCCTCGACGTATGAGAACAACTTTGGACAAACGGCAGTTCGCCTTTCGGCGGCCCGGAACATCCTGATCCGGGAAGGCACCGCCAACGCGGTGCTCGGTTTCACCGCCGGTCAGTACACCAACCGCAACAAGACCTTCTTCACGTTCAACGGACCCATCGTCGATGGCACCAACGGCGGTATCACGACCACCGATCCAGCGAAAGTCGTTGTGCGCCTCAATGGCGTACAGGTCGTCGCTTCGGCGGTCAATGGTCAAACCCGTGCAGTCACGCTGCCCTTCGCCCCTGAAGCCGGCGCGGCCCTGACCATCGAGTATTTCTTCAATACCTGGCAGGACACGTTCGACTACCTGGCGAACATCGGAATCACGGAGGTTCTGCGTTGCGGAATCGTTCCGGGCAACACCGACTTCACCCAGGGAGCCGATTTCGTACTCAAGGACGACAAGATCGTCTGGGGCACCAGCTATCTCATCTCCTCTGGGGTCACGAGCCCTGGAGCCCCCGAATTCGGTGAGGCTCAGATCAGCGGGTTCCTCGTGGACAACCGTTGGTATGTGGCTCCCACCACTCCGGTGGTAGACACCACGGTCAACCCCCCGTTGGAAAACCGGGTGGATTTCCAGCTTCCTCTCCAGCCAACCACAGGAAACGGTCGCAACAACCCGCTGGGCCAAAGCACGTTCCTCTCGATCTCCAATGGCCGGATCGATCTACCGACCAACAACCCCGGCCTGGTCGTGGCCTACTGGGGATTTGGAGTCCAAGACGCCATCCAGCGTGGTCCCGTCACCGTCAACGAAGTCAACGGCACGGTCGTCACTCTGAAGAACCCCGTCCCGGTTGGCGCGGATGTCTACGCCACCTTCTACTACAACATCCTCGTTGATGAGACGTACACGCTGGAAGTTGAAACCAGTGGTCCGTCCGGCATTGGCACGTACTTCATCTTCAACAGCAACGGCAACCCCGTCTACACGCCCAAGTTCGGCGTGAAGGGTCCGGCGCTTACAGGCGTCACCATCGAGTTCCCCTCTGGATCGGAACTCACCCCGGATGTTCACTTTGAGGGTGGCACCAAGGGGCCCGTCGAAGAAGCCGTTACCGTCACGTTTGCCGACAAGGACGCGACGCTTGCCAAGTTCACTGTCAAAGGCCAAGGCCCTTACGCGTTCGTATCCAGCGCATCGGATCGTGCTCGACTCACCGTGGACAGCAGCCCGCTGGCTGGCGGTGCCGCAGGGATCGATCTCTCGGCTCCCAACGGTGTCCAGGGTCTCGGGTTCCTTGCCAGTCTTCTGGGCGAGGAAATCGTCTACACGGATGCTTCCGGCTGCACCACTTACGACATTCTTCAAGGGCTGAACGACCAGTTCTCTGCCCAGGTTGATGATGTGGTCATCTCGGTCGTGGTCCCCGCGGCAGCGGGGGTCAACGCAGACGCCTACGTCGAAGCCATCAACGCCCAAGCCAAGCTGGCGGCGAACAAGCCGTTCTACTCGTCCAGCACTCGGTTCATCGCCACGACGGTCATCACGGCTGGCGAATACGACAAGTTTGTTCTGAACTACACAGGTGTCACGGCTGGAGCGTCGGGTCCGGTCACGGTGACGATCCCGGCCGGAACCTACGTTTCGCCCAATTCCTTCGCCGCCGCCATCAACACCGCAACTGGGACGGCCGTTGGAGCCCTTCCGGCAGCGTTCGATGGGTTGGATGTTGAAGTTAGCGCCAACTCCAATGGTCAGCTTCAGTTCTCGCTGTGTGCGGCCACGGGTGACTTGGGAACTTTCGCGTCCGGCACCGTCACCAACGTCACGGGTGGCGTCATCGGGGACACCATCGACATTGGTGGAAACGTCCTCACCGGCGCTTTGACACAAGTGTCTGGGAGCGACAACTGGGATACCGGTCAAGCACGAGCCACTGTCATTCCGACAGGGGTGCAGCCGGGCGACACCATCAGCCTTGATGGTGGATCGGGTGTGGTCCTTCTGACCGCCGCCGGAGCGCAGACCCCAGGTGGGCTGAACTTCGACCAAGGCGACCAGGCAACGGGAACCGTCACTTTGGCCGGGGCTCTCCCGATCTTGGGAACGGTCGTCCCCGCAGCCGATACCGTCACCATCGACGGTATCGTGCTCACCGCTGTTGAAGGTGCTCCCGCCGCTGGGGAGTTCAACGCCGGTATCCGTGCATCAGGTGCTTGCACCCTTGCAGCCGCCCAGTACGGCGATACCGTCACCATCGACACCTCCGTCATTGGCGGTGCTCCGGTCACTTTGACGGCATCGACGACTCAGCTTCCCGCTGGGTTGGACTTCAATGTCGGAACGGCAGCCACCGGAACTGTCACGCTCACGGGCGTT
>Ga0307376_10003052_pt1 | contig 15856 bp, 16 predicted proteins | sample TR2MG_FD_202536 | JGI IMG/M metagenome (GOLD analysis project Ga0307376, IMG submission 202536) | Soil microbial communities from Risofladan, Vaasa, Finland - TR-2 | ecosystem: Environmental > Terrestrial > Soil > Coastal area > Acid sulfate soil | place: Finland: Risofladan, Vaasa | collected...
TTATTAGATAACAACCAAATGGCATCTTTTGTTAATGGTCACATTTCACCAGTTTTTGACGCAGCATCAAGTTCTGTAAAATTCTCTTCTACAGCAGGTGTGTCAAACCCAAATCCAGTTGGAGAATAATTTAAATTAAAAATATAAAAAAACCCCTTATAAAAAATAAGGGGTTTTTTGTTATATAAAATATTGTATTTATTGATGTGATTGCAATACTTTTTTATCGCGCTCTGAGATTGATTCTATTCCCATTTCGTTTATTTTATCCAAAACAACATCTGCATCAATATTTTCATCAATGAACAAGTTTGCAATAGCTTGTAAATTATTGTTAAGCTCTTCTTTTTCTAATGTTGGAATAGTTCCAAACAAAACTTGTTTTGTTATATCTTCATAAGAAAATTGTATTTCGTTTTGTATAAATTCAGAAATTAATTGCTTTATTTGAAACTCTTCAATTGATGCATACATTGCAGTTTTTCCGCTTTCATTATTAAACTCAACATAACTAAAAGAGTTATAGAGATTAAAAATTCTATCAAATGTTATTTCGTCAAATTCTGAAACAAGTTTATCAACTTCTTCTTGAGTGTGTGATGTTACAATTTTAATGAATTTCATAAGTAATTGGCTTTTATCTTTAAACGTAAATAATTTAAATTTGTTACACTGTTAAGATAAATATGTGTAAGTATTTGATAATTAGCAATTAAGCATATTCAACAACTTCGGTTTTATTGATGGTTATGTTTAGGTTTATGTATTGTACTACAGGAACTAATTCAATATCAACATCCATTTCTATTGTATTTGAATAAATTCCTGGACTAATAAATACTCTGCCTCTACCCCAACCATGTAATTTTAAAAGTTCTATTTCTCCATTTCTATTAAAATTGGGAGTAAGATGAGATTTGTTATCTTGGAATTTTTCAATAATAACAAATCGCGTAAATACAAAATCAAAATCAATTATTTCATCTCTCATTTAATCAATTATAATATCTAGAGGAAATGTTATAGTTAAATCTGTGGTCACATCATTAGCAACGTCTACGCCGGCATAATATCTATTATTACGACCTATTGACTGTGTAGCGTATCTTGAATAAGTTGGTTCCTTATATTTTTCAAAAATAACAATTCTACTAAACACATCTTCGCGCTCTGGAGCATCCATATAAAACAATAAACCTTTTGGTAAATTCATTGGTTGTACTTGAACTAAATCCAAAGCCATAGTTTGAGCAAACACTTGTCTTACTAAAGGGAATGCAATAGTGTCAAATCCTGGGTTAGAAACCAAGTCATAAGAAATTAAATTAAATTCATCCTTCTTTTTGAATAATTTTTTCCAAATTGAAATAAAGAATGATTTAATTTTTGATAAAAAGGTTTCTTTTATTTTTGGTTTTTGAATTAGTTCTCCAAACCCTCTACTACTAACACCTACAGTTTGAGGGTTTATTATTTGTCGAGCTTGACTCTCAAGCAAAAAAGTAAAGTTATTATTTTCAACAGGAGACCTTAATCCATCAAGAAGTCCTGTTGAAGACCATTTGTTAATAGTTTGTTGTCTTTGTTTTTTTAATGATAAAAATGGTTGATATTTTTCAAAAAGAACTTCTCTAGTTTTAACATCTCTTTCGTTTTTAATATCTTCTGCTTCTTTCTCTTTTATTAATTGAGATGCTTGACTTTCTAATAATTGAGAAATGTTTTGTTTTTTAACAAGATTTGTCCATTGACTTAAATGGTTATAAACAGAATTTGAATCGTCTGATTTTATTTTAATATCCAAAGGAGGTGCCATTGTGTAAATTAAAAGCTTTTTTTGATAAAAGTCAATTAATTAAGAGATGAATAAAACTTTTCTTAAATTAGTATCTTTGTATAATTTATCTAACTCCACTGCTAGTGGTTCATCTATTTTAACTAGGTCAATTCCACCTTCATATGCATCAACGCCTTCGCCTTTTTCTATATTAATAAGATTGTCATTTACATAATTTGATACGATTTGGCCATCTAAGTCCCAGTCTCCATACTCTTCATCAAATGAAGGTTGTCCATCTTCGTTGTTGCCAATAAATTGACTTAAATCTTCTGCTCCTGAATATGGGAAGTAATCTTCTTTTTTGGCAGAATCATTATAATAAAACCAATTAGAACCATCTTCTTTGTTTTTTAGAATAGTTATTTCATTATTGAAATAAATCGGCTCAAAAGTCTCTTTTTCTGGAGTTTTAACATCAACATATTTTGTATCACCTTGGTTCCATGGTGCACTTGGGTCATTTACTGTCCCCATAGGATAATTTTCTAACAATCTAAACAGTTGTTTTCTTACTATTTTTCTTATTTTTTCCATTATTGATAAATAGGTTTTAATTTCTATTTATCTTTACAATATGAACATTAGGAAAATAATCAGAAACACTATATTTGAAAGCTTAAAGCCTAGGGTTTCATATTCAGCTGTAGTTATTGAAGACCCTGTTGAAATAGCTAAAATACAAGACGTTATTAAAGAGTATGTTCCTGAAAATAAAGGTTGGAGAAAGCCTCATAATTTCCACATGACAATTAGTGTAGGCCCAATACCTGAAAGTTTGTATTTAAGGGGTGATTTAAATAAAGAAGTTGAGCTTAAGATTGACTCTATTGGAATGGACAGTTCTGCAATTGCTCTTGGGACATTTGGATATTATTCAAAAAATGATATACCACACATCACAATAGCTTTTAACAAATACTCAACACCAGCTGCAAGTAAGGTTATTAAAAACTGGAAACCTATTGATGAATTTTATGTGACCGGAGTAATTAGAGAGGTTGCTGATGGAAATGTAATTATTAAAGAAAATATCAACAAAGATAAAATCATAGTCGACTTTGATAATATGAATATTATGTTGGGAAATAAAATTGTTGGTGTTTTTTATATGTACAACCACAGGAAGGGGAAATATTTAACTTTAAATAAAATAGAAATAATTCCAGAATATAAAGGGCTTGGATATGCAACTGAAGCGATTAGGCAAATAGTTGATTATGCTAATAAAAACAATTTAATAACAGTGTTAACTCCTGATTCATACAAAGGTTCAAATGTAAATCGTTTAATTAAATGGTATAAGTCTTTGGGATTTGTTATGAATAAAGGAAAAAATAAAGATTTTGAAACTATGCAGTTAATGTATAAGTTGCCGGATAGTTAGTTAATTAATCTAAGTAATTAATAATTGTTATTAAAAATATTATTTTTCACAACAATTCTTCTGGTGGTTGTTTAGCGTCCATATCAATCATTTCAAAAACAACACCTTCCATTTCTCTAAATCTAATATTATTTAATACTTTCATTCTTATCTCTTCAACATCTTCGTCTGATATCATTTTTTCTTTTTTAAAAAATGGAATCTTATCATCTTTAAATCTTACTTGAAATGTATATCTTTTTGGATTTCTATGTTTTTCAACAATTACACGTCTACTTTCTTTCCATAAGTTTAATTTGAATATTTTTTCTTCTTTTGCTTTTTGTTCAGCAAGTGGGTCTTTTTTAATTCTTTGTTTTAAGCATCTTTTACATTTATCTCTTCTGGTTTTTATATCACAGTTAAGACCTTTCCCTTTTTTATAAACCCAATCAACAACAATCCACTTATGCATATGAAGAAAGCATAGTATTTTGCCAATATATAATTTAAAAAATCTGATTAACATTTAAACTTTTCAATTAAAATATTACGCGTATTCTGTTTTTTGTACCATCCTTTCTCATTTGGATATATAGGAATCCAATCCAATATCTCTCCGGCAAATCTTAAATTTATTTGCTCCTCAGAAAACTTAACCATAGAATAAGCATGTGATATTAAATCATTACAGACAGCTCCTAATAAACCTCTTGATAATGAGTGATAAGAATAAACATGACACTCTGCTATGTATCGGTGATACCAATATATATTAGACCAATGTTGATGCGTTACCTCGTTAAATGGAATTTTTACACCATCCTTAGTTTGCCAAAATTCTTGTTCCATTATAATATTAAACGTAAATGTAGTTAAAAAGTTACCTAAAATTTAAATTCTGCTTTCTGTCTTCCCAAATTGCGCAAATGTATTCCTTTAAAAAACTTTCTTGTACTGGGACGCCCCATCCTTTTAAATCCTGAGCAAATTCTGCAGTTATATTAAAAGATGTGTTTTTGCTTATAAATATAACCCTTCTCATAGGTGAGAAATCATTAGGATTATAAATTAAAGGAGTAACAATAAAATCTTCGGACTTTAATAATGGGCCCAATATTTCTTTACAAATATAATGAAATCTATCTTCTGTGTTTAGGTTTTGTCTATTAATTTCTTCATCTTTCTGTTTCCATAAAAAATTAGGAACATCATGTGGAGTACGACATCTATAAAACGAAGTTTGCTTCTCAAACAAAACAGTTCTAGTTAGAACATTTGAATCTGAAGGGTTGTAAAATGTATTTGGTGACGCCACATTTCAAAACTAAATAATATTAGTTATAAATGCAAATTAGTTGTATCCTCACCAGGATTCGAACCTGGAACTTTTCGTTTAGGAAACGAATGCTCTAATCCAATTGAACTATGAGGACATGTATTTTAAAATTACTGTATTTTATGCTTTATTTTTAATAATATTATTTGTATCTTTGAACTTAAAAAATAAAATGAAAAAAGCTCTGATAATAATGTTGGCAATTACATCAATAATTGCGGTATTGCTTACTAAATGTTCAAATAACAAACCTAATAATTACCAATTTAATTATTCTATTTCACAATCAAATAAATTTACAAACTTACCAGCGTTACAATCTTTTGGGTTTGGGAGATTTGAACAATTTTGGATTATGATAGGAGGTAGAACAAATGGATTTCATGGATTCCCAACTCAGCCAACACCAGCATTTCCATATTCAAACGCCAATAAGAACATATATATTTATGATTATAAAACAAACAAATTAGATAGTTTGAGCATATTTGAATTACCTAGTGCTTTAAGTACACAATATGCATCTAGTAATATGCAACATACTCAGATTGGAAAATATCTTTATCTGTGTGGTGGATATTGCAAGTCAGACAATTTATTCACAACAGATAGCATAATTTCTAGAATAAATTTAGACTTATTAATCAGAAGAGTTGTTTATAAGGATGATTATAAATTAAGTGATATCTTTGTTTTTGATAGCGTTCCTAATATTGCTGTATGTGCAACTGGTGGAGAATTGGTAAAATTAGAAGATGATAACTTCTACTTAACAGTTGGCCATAAGTATTACGGAGAATATTCTGATACTTTACCTTTAGCTATTCAAATTTACAGAGATAACGTTACAGCTTTTAAGTTAATCGAGACCGATAACTCAATTCAATTAGATACAAATTCAATAAGATTTATTTCAGATAATTTACCTGATAGTTCAACTCAGTTCAGAAGAAGAGATTTAGTGGTTGCTCCCACTATATTGTCTGATAAAAAATCAATAGGAATAAGTCTTTATGGCGGAGTGTTTACTTTACAAAACACAACTCCATTTGACCACCCAATTTACATTACTACAGATTTTAAAAACCCATATCAAGTAGATTCATTTAAACAGCCATCAAACCATTATTCTGCAGCTCACCTAGAAATGTATTCACTAGAGAAAAACACAATGTATACGACTGTTTTTGGTGGCATTGTAGACAGTTTTGCAGACAGCTCAAATGCAAGCTTCACAAAGAAGATAATAACTCTACAAAGAGATAATAAAACCAACAAAACAACTTCATTTTATAACATAAATCAATTAGACACATTTGTTGGTTCTGAATCAGTTTTTATACCATATGACAGAATAGAAAAATATAATAATAAATATGGTATTATTGATTTTGATTGCATTCCAGTTATGGATAAAGGAGAAGATTCTGTATTGGTTGGTTGTATTTATGGTGGAATAATTTCTACTGCTGCACAAAGTAATCAATACCCATCTAGTGGCCAAAAGTTTGTTCCAACATTTTCATCAAAACATGTTTATTTAATTTATATTAATAAATTTATAGATGGAGATAATCATAAGCCTCACTATTTTCTTATTAAATTATTTTTGATTATATCAATTGTATTAATTACAATTCTTTTAATAAGAAAATTTAGATAATTTAATTGGAACAAAAAGCAGGAATCGAACCTACGAATCTTCAAGCTTTATACTTGGTCTTGTCCCTTGGAGTCGGGTGTTTTTCCAATTAAACTATTTTTGTTTGTGTTGTTGTGCCCTCGGAGGAAGTCGAATCCCCATCTCAAGGTCCGTAGCCGAGCGTTCTCTCCATTAAACTACGAAGGCATTTGTTGTTTATTGAGGTCCCGGTATGAATTGAACACACGTAGCAGCTTTTGCAGAACTGCGCCTATCGACTTTCGTCTCCACTCGGCCACGGGACCATTTTTAAATTCGTAAAATCCTGAGCTTAGCCGCGATTTTGTTTTATCCCATCATTTATCTTTGCCCTAACCCGTTCTCACAGGAAAACCGATATCCTCGAACTGTTTAGGTTGCTGCTTCCGTAGTACAGCCGCTATTTGTTATAGCTCCTACGTTAGGTTTTGCAGTCGCGAACTTCCTCTGTTTCCAGCGATGAGTTCTCTTTGGATTTTACTTTTTGAGCTGGTAGAGGGATTCGAGCCCCCGTGGGAATTTAATCCGCTTGTTTACAAAACAAGTGCAATCGGCCGCTATGCGATACCAGCATTTTTAATGTTCAGAGAGCCAACATCGTTGACTAGACGTTGTTGTTTGGTTGTCAACCACTCTCTGTTCGTGGAGCCTGCCGGTTTCGAACCGGCCACCTCCTGCTTGCAAGGCAGGCGCTCTAAGCCAAATGAGCTAAGGTCCCATTTGTAATTTATAAAGAAAATTACTAAAACTTTGGCGGTCTGTACGGGACTCGAACCCGTGACCTTCGCCGTGACAGGGCGACATTGTGAACCAACTCTACTAACAGACCAAATTTTTAAAAAAGTAAGACATCGTTTTGCTAGTGATGTTTTCTGTTTTCTACTTAACGCACCGAGAACTTGATATCTGTTCAACACTTAGCTTCGTGTTTGGTTGTTTTTAGTATATAAACATTTCTAATTTTGTCTCCTTATCTCTTTTAAGATTGTTATTTGTTAATCTTTTTTAAACAGGTTATTATCCTATTTTTTATTTTTTAAAAATTAACAACAATCTTAACGTCTAATAAGTTTCTTTTTCATCGGGTCAACGCTTTTTAAATGTTGTTTGGTGGGCAAACCTTACAACGCGTCCTTTTCTCACCGACAAATATTAGTAACTTACTCTTTGTTGTAGTGCCTCCCAGGCTCGAACTGGGGACCTTACGCGTATCAGGCGTGCGCTCTAAACCAACTGAGCTAAGGCACTGTAGCCCGGACTTTTTGCTGCTCATCACTATGAACACCCAAGGACTTGGGAAGTTTTTTTATTCCGGCAACTTTATTTCTTCTGGCCGTACAATCTCTTGCTTTCGCATTGTAGGCGTGCCATGACGCCTCGTTATTCGGTTTTTAAAACCTACATTGTACGCAAAAGCGTTATTCTAGCCCTTAAACTACACGACGGCTTTCGCTGTCATAACGGGATTCGAACCCATATCTACGCTCGTCGGGGTAGGGAGAATCGAACTCCCGGCCTGACGGTCCCAAACCGCCCGCTCTTCACACTGAGCTACACCCCGATATTTTATCTGTCTTTCCAGATTGTATTTAATTGGAATCCGAGCTCGGTTATTCACCGATTCGAGGCTTCGACACCTCTCTGCAGACACTCGGATATTGGAGCGAAAAACCGGCTTCGAACCGGCGACCTCCTGCTTGGAAGGCAGGCGCTCTAAACCAACTGAGCTATTTTCGCAATGTGATATAATTCTCTTGGACCTTATTACCAAGATTTACTTTGGACTTATCATTTACCACTACAGTAAATGTATAAGCAGAATTATATTTGTGGGAGTAGAAGGATTCGAACCTCCTACCTATGCCGGTTACATGATTTACAGTCATGCGCCTAACCAATTCGAGCGTTACTCCCATTATTTTTTTTCTATCTTAAAACCATTATATTCTAAAATTTTTTTACACCACATAATGAATTCATTTGGAGTTAAATCAGATTTCATACTATTTACAGTCTTATGTGATATTCTTAAATTTTCAAGACTATTATCACCTCCTTTGCTGTGTGGTATTTTATGGTCAAGACTATAATTATTTTCAAACAAGTTTATTTTTTCACCAGATAAATAACAATTTGTTTCTTCACCATATTTTTTTAAAACATCTTCCCAAGTAAAAGTCGTGTTTATTTTAGAATCAATTTTTCTTTTTGCATTATTATTTCTTTTTTGAAACTTTCTTACTGATTCTTTTGCATTTTTAATTTTTCTATGCTTAAAATTTTCAACTTTATGCAAAAGAATATTTTGACGTCTTTTCTTTATTCTAATCTTAGTTTTTTCTTTTTGTCCTTTTCCGCAATGATAAGATATAGTACCTTTTGAGCAATTTAATATTTTTTTAATCTCACCATAACTTTTACCTTCGCTTTTTAATTTTAAAATTTCTTCTTTCATAATGTTTTATTTTTAAATAGAAACAAAAAATGAAAGTTCGAATTTTAAACAAAGATTCGCACAGACGGTCATAATCGAAATGACTACGTGCAGCTTTTGGAGAGCCCACCGACACCAAGCCTGTCGTCTGTATTTTTATCTATTTTTAAAGTTATAAGATAATTAACTTTTAATTGGAAGCGGGTACCAGATTTGAACTGGTGGTCTTCAGCGTATGAGACTGACGAGGACGGCCGAACTCCTCCAACCCGCAATGTAGCCCCTGCCGGTCCCGACCCGACGACCCTCCGCATGTAAAACGGACGCTCTCCCAACTGAGCTAAGGGGCTATTTTAATGTTGGCCAGTTGCTGTAAAATCCTTCATCAATTAATTAAGTTGAATTCGGATTTCACCATTCTTTATATACCGACTGGCCGACGGTTCCTACTTTCACAAAGCTGTACATCTTTATGATTTCAATTGGTAGCGCGAGCCGGATTCCAACCGACGACCTCCAGGTTATGAGCCTGGCGAGCTGGGCACTGCTCTATCGCGCAATATTTTTATGTACCATAGACAAGTTTCGAACTTGTGACCCTCCGCGTATGAGACGGATGCTCTAAGCCAACTGAGCTACTATGGCATATCATAGGAGCCGGAATCACAACACTGTTTTAAAAACTAATATGTTATAATCCAAAACTCCTTTCTGTGAGCAGAAGACGGACCACGATTCCGCAACCTTTACCTTGGCAAGGTAATGCTCTACCAATTGAGCTACTTCTGCAATTTGTGACTAGAGACAGTTATCACAACTATCTCTAGTTACATTTTTTTATTCACCAATACGTCAAAAAACTGTGCAAACTTTTAAGTCATTGCTCGACTTATTTCTTCTTTTTTACTTTTTGGGCAACAAAAAACCCGAACCTTTTTAAGTCCGGGTGTGTTTTAATTTGTTCCCTTAAGTTTTATATTTTCTTAAATCATGAAACAAAATGTTTTAACACACCCTTATTATCGCGGCTATAATCGCCGGCAATAATACACACATTCCCCGTTGTCGGCATCGCCGGCCAAATGGTAGAAGTTGTTCTTGTATATGTTAACCTTGTTTTCATTGAAGATTTCTCTTATTTTTATTTAAATAGTAAAAAAAATTATTTTATTAAAACTTTTTCTAACTATTCTTACGCAAAGATAATACTAAAGTTTCTTAAAAACCAAATTTATTTTTAAAATAAATTATAACTACTTGATTTTCAGTCTAATAAAATTAAGTTTTTACTCATAAAGTTTTAAATTTTTAATGTAGTCCCAGACTCCGAATGGTAAGAAATAACGTATATCTTTTTTTTCTTTTATAGCCTCGCGAACAAATGTTGATGATGACTCAACCATGTGTGCATCTATTATTTTTATTTGTTCATGAGTTTTTAAATAGCCGCCATCACTTGTTGAGCGCGAATAAACATATAATTTATGTCTGTGTAATATTTTTGTAAAATCCTTCCACTTATTAAAATTCTCAAGATTATCAGTACCCATAATAATCACAAATTCATCATCAGGATTTTCTTTTGTAATTAAATTTAAAGTGTCAATTGTGTAAGATGGTTTTTCTAATTTAAATTCAATATCACTAGCTTTAATTCTTTCATTTTCTCCTATAGCCATTTTGACCATATTATAACGATGTTCTTCATCAAGTAATATAGATTTATCTTTAAGAGGGTTTTGAGGAGATATAACAAACCATATACGGTCTAGGTCAGTATATTCAAGCATGTAATTAGCTAAAATCATATGGCCAACATGAACTGGGTTAAAAGAGCCGAAAAACAAACCTATTTTCATATAAACAAATTTACGAATTATTTATTAATAAACCACACTATGAGTGATAGACTTAAAAGTCTTGAGTTTCAAAGGCTTTTTCAGGAATATACTTTTTTAGACATAGATGAAGAATACAAAAAAGAGTTTATAAATGAAAACAGTCACAAATTCAATGAGGCTATTAGAAAATTATTATCAGAGGACCAATCTCTGAAAGATAGTCTATTTCCAAAAAGTGAACCTACTGAAAATGTAGAAGAAATAGAATCAGTAGAATCAGAAGAAATAAAAGGGTTATTAAATTCTGCGGAACCAAATTTCTATTCACTTGAGTGGCTTTTAAACACAAAAGACCATGGTGAAATTGTCATGTATTCAGCAAGTTCTGAAAGTTATGATAATAAAAAAGAAGAGACAAAAAAGAAAGTAAAAGAGGATAAAAAAACACCGGATAGTATAGAAAAAGCAAAGGCTTTATTTAGAAAAATAGCGAAGAAAACTCATCCAGATAAAACAAAAACAAATCAGCTTTCAGATTTTTACATAAAAGCCAAAGCTGCTTATGAATTGTGTGATATATTAGAGCTTTATTCTATTTGTATTAAATTGGGAATTTCTTATGAAATTAAAGATTGCGAAAAAGAGGATATTCAAATAAAAATCAATACCAAAAAAGAAGAAATCAACAGGCTAGAGATGTCATTTATATGGCTTTGGGCTTCTAGTTTTGATGATGATTACAAGAAAGCTTTATTAAATTCTTTCTTAATACAAGAAGGACATAAGCATAGGTCTTTTTTTTGTATGTAATAAGCTAAATTATGCACTATTTATTCAAAAATAAACCTTACTAAAATGAAAAACAAAATTTTAAGAACAGCCATAAGAAGATATATCTCTGAAAACTACGAAGATTTAGGAATTTGGGGTGACTTTGATTCTGAAGAAATGATGGGTGACGCAAGAAGAGAAGCTATGCAGGATATTGAAAGTTCTGGAGAAGATTTTGTTGATTTAGGCAAAAGTGAGTATGAGAAAGATTTAAACATTGATGATATGCTTAAGGATTTAGAAAATGCTAAACATAACAAAACTGGGTCTGATTTAAAAAGAATTCAAAAACAAATTGACCAAATTAAAAGATTTGGTGGAGGTTCTTTAAATGAAAAATTGGATTTTCCTGAATTAATGAATCAATTTAAGGATAATATGGAAAAAGAAATGACTCCAAAAACTCCTTCGAACGAAACTCCAGAAGAAAAAAAATTAAGAATCGATACAGAACTTAAAAGATTAAAAGATAAAGAATTAGAAAGACGTAAAGAGGTTGGTGAAATTGAAGAAGGAAACACAAACTCTGACAGATATATGTTTTTCAGCAATCTTGAACAGATGAAAAAACAAGCAGAAGAATTGCTTAATCTTGGAGAAGATAAAGTTAATAAAATTCTAGATGATGGTCACGATTGGGCACAAGACCATATCGCAACTGCAAAAGAAAGCATGGACCAAGTTTATGATTTTTTAATTAACAAAGAAGTTGAAGAAGAGATTGAAGAAGGTATTGGTACTGGTTTAGAAATGCAACACGGAATGAATGTGAAAGAAGAAGTGACAGATGAAGGAATTTCAATTTCATTACAAAATAAAAAAGGAATGAATGTTAAACCATTTCAAAAAAATGAAGGAATGTCAATATCTCTTCAGAATAAAAAAGGAATGAACGTTAAGCCAACAGATAAAAAATAATGGAAAAAATAAGACAAATTGTTAGACAAATACTATTAAAAGAATATATGACTCGAAGAGATTTAAAATCTGTTGAGGATTATGCTGATGATTTATTTTCTGACTTAAATATAGATGTCGAATTTTCAAGCCATTTTTTAGATAGAGCAAACGACCCAAGAAACGGAGAAGATATAACTCCAGAAGAGCTTAAAATGCTTTATAAAAAAACTCATGATAAATACGGAAATTATTTATCTAATTTAAAAAACGGTTCAGAAAGAGTTGTTAATGATACAAAGAGTAATATAAACATACCAGTGGGAATCAATAAAAGACCAAAAGAAACAGAAATGGATGCCATAACTGTTATGAGAAAAAAAGATTTCTTTTCAAAACCAGACTCACCTAAACTGAAAGTAGAAAACATAAACATTCCAATCAATGTTGGCGATGAAATTCTTGGTGGAAAATTTAAAAATAAAAAAATTATTGTAAAAGATATTGGAAAGAATGAAAAGGGAGATATTACCATTAACGGAAAACCTCTTTTGAGATTTAGAATTCCAGATAAGAAATAAAAAAAGGCTCCTAATTGGAGCCTTCTTAATTTGTAACATCACTTAAAAACCACTTATTTCAACAATGTTACATGACCTGTTTTTGTATGTTTTGCATAATTAATGCCAGTAGCTTCAATTTTATAAACATAAGAACCGTCTTGGCAAATTATACCTTTAAAAGTTCCATCCCAAGATTTATTTATATCATTTGACATAAATATAACTTCACCCCATCTGTCAAATATTAATAGTTCAAAGTTTTTAATTCCAATTCCTTTTACGCTAAGTACATCATTTAACCCGTCTCCATTTGGAGAAAATATATTTGGTACAAATAATAAAAACTCATCTTTAATATTTAATATCTTAGTAAGGGTGTCGGTACATCCGTGACTAGTTGTTACCATTAGTGATATTGGATATTTACCTTGAGTATCAAATGTATAAGCAGGATTCTTTTCACCAAATTCAATTCCATTTATTTCCCAAGTCCATGTATTTACATCTTTATATTCTAAAGGGAAGAATGTCACATGATTTTCAGAAACAGTGTTAGGCGTGCTTGGATTCCAATTAAAATCAGCTGAAGGTTTGGGGTAAACTACAATAGGAGTTGGGTATAAGAAGTTTTCCTTACAACCATTATTTCCTATTGTGGTTATATTTAATGTATATTGACCTGCATTTAAACACACATTGATACTATCTCCTAAATATGACGAGTTACCATTGAAATTATAACTTACAAATTGTGACTGATTTTTTACTTTAGAATCATAAACAAAACAAAATGGTTCACATTGATTATTTTTATTTAAATTCAACATAGGTACTGGAGCTTTATTTACATTCAAAGTAAACGCATGACTTATTGTATAATTTGGACAAGAAATATCATAAACAGATACATTATAAACTGTTGTGCCAACTCCAATTCCTGATTGAACACTTCCTGTTGGCCCTGTTAAATAAACAGAAGGGTTCCAGTTGTATGCATAATTTCCACTACCATTTCCAGCTGCAGCAGTAAGTGTGAAATTATCACCCTTACATATTGTTTGATTTGATGGCACCAAAGTCCATGTAATAGGATTGTTTACATTTACAGTTATGCTGTTTTGAGTTTTACAGCCATTTAAATCTACAACTAATGTATATACACCTGCATTGTTTGATAAAGCATTTTGTATATAAGCATTTTGTAAATTTGAATTATACCCTGGTCCAGTCCAAGTATATGTACTTGCGCCTGCAGGCCCAATAATATTCAATACATCATTATAACATAAAGATTTGTTTGGTCCAAGAGTAAATGGCATATCTGGTTTTACTATCAATTGAGTTGAGTTTGTTTGTGAACAAGTTATGTTGCCATTTGTAAATATAGCTGTGACAGTATAAATACCTGACCATGTAGGATTTAAATTACTAAATGTTGTATTTGGTGAAACAACATTAAAATTATTTGGTCCAGTCCATGTATAAGAAACTGCACCAGGCGCATTTGCTGTAAATACAGCACCTTGACCATTACAAACACTAATAGTTGGAACAACAGTTATTGAAGATGTTTGAACCACATTAATATTTATAGCACTTGAAGTTATACAAGATACAGTTCCAATACTAAATATAGCATTCACAGAATAGACTCCTGTAGCAGATGGTTGTGCATTATTAATTACATTCACTTGGTTTGTTGAAATATATGCATTTGGTCCTGTCCATGAATAAGCTGGATTTCCAAGTGCATTCGCTGAAAATGTTGCTTGAGAATTCTGACAAACATTAGCAGTTGCAAATGCAATTACTTGATTCATTGGTACAACAGATACGTTAGACACAGCGGTTGATGAACATGTTAAAGTAGTGTTTGGTGCAGTAAATGTAGCCATTACTGAATAACTACCATTCAATGATGGAGTAATATTTGATAATATTGGATTTTGTAAATTAGAAGTAAAACTATTTGGGCCATTCCATACAATAGTTGGAGTTCCTACTATGTTACTATTAAGGTTTATTGTAGTTCCTTGACACTGTGTATAAGAAGGAGTTACGCTTATTTGAGACACAGGAACAACAGCAAAACTACTTGAAGACGTTGCTTGACATACGCCGCCATTTGTAAATGTACTTGCAATAGTAAAATTATAAGTTCCAGAATTTGATGGTTGTGCTGCAGCTATCACTGGCGCAACTATATTATTTGTATAATTGTTTGGCCCAGTCCAACTATATGTTAATGCACCACTTCCTGTTATGTTATTTGTAAATGTCAAATTACTTCCTTGACATAATGGTCCATTATTTGTTATTGAAGTAGATGGATTTGGATTAACCCATATTTGAATTGTGTTTGTTGAATTACATCCACAAGTTCCTGGTGAAATATTTAATGTATAAACTCCACTTTGTAAAACATTTGTAGCTGTGAATGATGGGTTCATTACATTACTTGTAAAACTCATCGGCCCTGTCCATGCATAAGTAAATGATGGTATTGCTGCTATGCAAGTTCCTGCGCCAGGCGCTAATGTTACTTGTGTATTTATGTTTATTTGATTACCTATACAAACAGGAGAATTACTTGTTAAAGTAACAGTCATTGAGTTTGGTGTAGTACCAACATATACATTATATTCTTCTGTTTCACCAAATCCATAATTATTACACGGCTGAATAGTTGGTCCGGCAGTAAAATAAGCGCATCTTACTCTCATTCTATAAATTCCATTTGGAACAGCAGGAACAACCCATGCTGGCATTGCTGTCATAGCTGCTGCTGGTGGAACACCCGCTGTTGATGTCATGCGTTCTGTAATAGGATTATAAGTTCCATCATTATTCCAATCTACAAATACTGTTGCACCTTGTGCATATACATTACCTGATTGAAAGTTACTTGTAATAACTTGACCGGGTGAAGCTATCATATAATATTGACAACCCCAAAATCTATAGTTTTTAATACCTGCTAAATTTTGAGCATTACACCCAGAAGCATTATTTACAATATTAAATGTTGCACCGTTAGTGTTATAACTATGAATAAAGTCGTTAATAC
>Ga0307376_10003055_pt1 | contig 15852 bp, 12 predicted proteins | sample TR2MG_FD_202536 | JGI IMG/M metagenome (GOLD analysis project Ga0307376, IMG submission 202536) | Soil microbial communities from Risofladan, Vaasa, Finland - TR-2 | ecosystem: Environmental > Terrestrial > Soil > Coastal area > Acid sulfate soil | place: Finland: Risofladan, Vaasa | collected...
ATTAACAGGATCAATCAGGATGCGGCCGATACGTTCACTCTCCGCCAAACCCATAAACTCCCATTTATCACCACCGTCTATGGTCTTATATATGCCTGTTCCTACAGAAACGCTGTTGCGTGTCCATACTTCACCTGTACCTACCCATACGGTATCAGGGCGTTTCTGGTCGATAGCAATTGTGCCTATCGACTGGGGATACTCATCGAAAACAGATTTGAAAGTAGTACCCTGATTAATTGATTTCCAGACTCCTCCACCTGCAGCTCCAACCCATACCGTATTAGGGTTCTTGTTTTCGGCATCAATGCATGATATTCGCCCGCTCATTCTGGCAGGTCCGATTTGCCTGCCTGCTATATCGCCGAAAGTGGCATCGCTGACCTGTCCCTGGAGTCCAGTCATGCCAGCCAGGCAGAATATACTGATTAAAAGGTGCTTGAGGTTCATAGTATGAGATTATGAGTATTTGATTTTTATTGATACAACTACACTCCTGGCTTTTCAAAAAGTGTGTCGCTGAGATCTGTGTTCAGTTCGACCTTATCGACAATTAAAGTCCCCATCAGTTGACCGTTCATCTTTGTTTCGATTTTTGCAGGGACTGCGATGCCTTCTACCATCATGTAATTACTGTAGTATGTGTCCGATTCGATTTCATTACCCATAATTTTCATTTTTGAATTTGAGTGCAACAAAATGTATGAATCCGAATCAATATAGTATGTAAAAAAATCACCCTCTTTGGTTTCCAGCTTTATTTTGAAACAGGAAGTGCCTTCCATATCCTCTTTCCCTTCAAAGGTCACAGTATAACCTTTCTCATTCCAGTTCCAGAGCATCCCATCCATATCGGCCTGGTAACGCATTCCTTTAAGATCATCATCCGACATCGGCTGAGCCTCTGTAACCCCGGCAAACGGGTTTACATTCCATCCCTCTTTACCGTTAAATGTCTGGATAAAGGTTAAATCCTGAAAGGTACCCTCAACACGTACTTTATCAGGACGTTTGGCCATTTGAATAAACGGTATTTCAATACCACCCTGCATCATTTTTCCCATTAATTTTTGAGCATTTACTTTTAAGATATTGTCCTGGCCAATAGCTGAAAAGTGTTCTTTAAGGATTTCATCCAGCGACTGGGATGATACTGAATTTGCCAGGGCCAGAAGCAGGACTGTCAGGAATAGTGTGGTCTTTTTCATGTTATTCAGGATTAGTTGGTTTTAGTATGGCAAGTTATTTATTCCTGTGCACTTTTACCAGTATTAGAAACGATTTGTCAGTAGCTGTTCATTTTTCGGTTAAGTTCCTGACGAGCTTCTCAGCGATCCAGGAGAAAGTCATACATCTCCGATGCATTCTTATTATCCGGATCGATCTTCAGTACTTTTTTGAAGCAGACCTTTGCCTTCTCGTAGTTATAGTTTTTCATGTGAGTCCTGCCCAGATGATACAGCGCGGAAACATGCTGGTTCGACTTGGTAAGAAGTTTCTCAAAGAAGACCATTGCCTCATCATATTTCCCGGCAGATTTAAGAGCCACACCCATGTAATAGTTTGCCATCACTGTCTCGGGGCAGGATTCAATAAGTTTCCTGTATGATGCTATGCTCAGATCCATTTTCCCAAGGTGGTAATAGCACAGGCCCAGCCAGAGGTATGACATGGGCAGGTATTTCCCTGATTCAACAATCCTGTTGAATACCTTAACCGCATCCGAGAACTGGGTGGCACGGTATAATGCAAATCCCATTCTGTAGTCTATATAGGGACTGTCGGGCTTGAACTTAAGAGCTTTTTCATAATAGCCTATGGACTTTGACAGTTCTCCCAGCATATAATAGATATTTGCCAGTTCAAGCAGGATATGAAGGTTGTCAGGGTGATCTGCATAACTCTTTTCAAAGCATTCTGCAGCTTCCTTTAAATTTCCGTCAAGCAGCTGGTTAAAGCCGTTGTCAATGCAATTATGTATCAGTTCTGACATTGTTTATCGTTTTAAGTTTTTAAATATCACCGTTCCGGTTTTCAAGTGGGATATAATCATGTTCTCCGTAAACATTCTTAAATGCAGGACGGACGATCCTTTTTCCGGAGAAGGTCAGTTCCTCAATCCTGTGCGTGCACCATCCTGATACTCTTCCGATAGCGAACAGAGGAGTATAAAGTTCCTTTGATATTTCGAGACAGGAATATACAAAGCCTGAATAAAAATCGACATTGATGCAGACCACTTTGGCTGATCTGTCCCCCTTGAACACCCTGAACACCTCGGGAGTGAGTCTTTCCACAAGCGAATAGAGTTCAAATTCAGCAAGCCGGCCTTTTTCCATTGCCAGCTCTCTCGCCTTGGCCTTTAAAATTCCTGCCCTGGGATCTGAAATGGTATATACCGCGTGACCGATCCCGTAAATCTTGCCTGACAAATCGTTGGCCTTCTTATTCAGTATCTTCAGGAGATGCTGCTTTACTTCTTCTTCGTCAGTCCAGTCCTTCACGTGGGTTTTCATGTCATCCATCATTTCCAGCACCCTGACGTTAGCTCCTCCGTGCAGCGGTCCTTTCAGTGATCCGATAGCCGAGGTCACCGAAGAATAGATATCGGTTTCCGATGAGCTGGTCACTCTCATGGTAAAGGTCGAGTTATTGCCGCCTCCGTGGTCAGCATGAAGCACAAGCATCAGGTCAAGCAGGTCAGCCTCAAGCTTCGAAAAGCCGTTGCAGTCGCCCTTGATCAGATAGAGGAAATTTTCAGCCGTGGTCATCTCAGGCTGCGGGTGGCGTATTGAAAGGGTCTTCCCCTTGTACAGATGCCTCAGAGCCTGGTATGAATAGGCAACTATTGTAGGAAATTTGGCAATAATATTCAGCGATTGCCTGATCATATTGTCGAGAGCGATACTGTCCGGCTTATTATCAAGAGTATATAATCCCAGTACAGATCTTGCAAGGATATTGAGCACATCCCTGCCTTTCATTGACAATATCATGTCCTTTGTAAAATCATCAGGAAGGGAACGCAGAGAGGAGATATGTTCGGAGAAAACCTTTAATTCCTCCTTTGTGGGCAGAATACCGGTAAGCAGCAGAAATACCGTCTCATCAAAACCGTGCCTGTCTTCTTTCTGAAATCCGGCAACAATGTCCTCAATTTCGATGCCCCTGTAAGTCAGTCTGCCGGGAATTGCAAGGACTTTACCGTCCTTTTTGTCATAACCTATTACCTGCGAGATATTTGTCAGGCCGACAAGCACACCTGTTCCGTCAGAGTTGCGAAGTCCGCGTTTTACATCAAATTTTTCAAACAGGTCGCTGTCTATCTGGCATGATTTCCTGACAGACGGTTCCAACTGAGAAATGAATTTATCGATTTCCATATGTGTACTGAATTAATTCTTTGAATTTATGATATTTGAGATTATTGCATCTGCAAACTCTGATGTTTTTAAGAGGATTGCGTTTTCCATCAGCCTGTGAAAGTCATAAGTCACCGTTTTGTTATGTATGGCCTTTTCCAGCCCCCCGTGTATTTCTTTTGCAACTTCATCCCATCCCATGTATTCGAACATTAGCGCACCGGATAGAACCAGGGAGCCAGGGTTGACCTTATCCTGATCAGCGTATTTCGGTGCTGTGCCGTGCGTGGCCTCGAAAATGGCATGGCCTGTCTCATAATTTATATTTGCCCCCGGTGCAATCCCTATTCCGCCAACTATTGCAGCAAGTGCATCGGAAATATAGTCGCCGTTGAGATTCAGCGTGGCAATGACAGAGTATTCTGCAGGCCTGGTAAGTATCTGCTGGAGAAAAGCATCAGCTATAACATCCTTTACAATAATCTTTCCTGATCGTTCAGCACTCTTCAGGGCTTCGTCCGCCGCCTTTTCTCCTTTCTCAGCTGAGATCTTCTTATGCTGGTTCCATGTGAATACCTTACCGTAAAACTCCCTTTCGGCAAGGGCATAACCCCATTTCATAAATGATCCTTCGGTATACTTCATAATGTTGCCTTTGTGTACCAGGGTTACCGACGGCAGATTTTTCTTTATGGCGAAAAGAATAGCCTGTCTGATTAGCCTTTCCGAACCTTCCAATGACACTGCTTTAATGCCGATGGAGGAGGTCCCGGGGAACCTCATCGATGTTACACCCATTTCTCCGAGGAGGAACTTTTTGATCTTGTCTGCTTCCGGGGTGCCGTTCATGAATTCGATGCCGGCATATATGTCTTCGGTATTTTCCCTGAAGATGTGCATGTTGACATTCTCAGGCTTTTTAACGGGGCTTGGCACGCCGCTGAAATATTTCACCGGTCTGTAACAGGTATAGAGATCGAGCAACTGGCGCAGGGCCACGTTGATGGATCTCATCCCTCCTCCGATAGGGGTGGTCAGCGGTCCCTTTATGCCGACAAGATAATCCCTGAATGCGGCAAGGGTCTCATCCGGCAGCCAGTTCCCGGTCTCCCTGAATGCCTTCTCGCCTGCAAGCACCTCCTTCCATGCCACCTTTCTCTTGCCTTTATAGGCTTTTTCAACGGCAGCATCAAATATTCTTACGGATGCTCTCCAGATGTCTCTTCCCGTACCGTCTCCCTCAATAAACGGAATTACCGGAACATCAGGAACAGCCAGTTTACCATTTTCGATTTTGATCTTTTCACCCATATATTACTTTTTATTTTTGTTTCCGATGAGGTTCAATGCGCTGCCGGCCCTGAACCATTCAATCTGCGCCTGGTTGTATGAATGATTGGCATAAATTGTGTCCTTCCCGCCGCCTGCATGGTTCAGGATTATTTTAACCTGTTTGCCGGGAGCAAGTTCCCCAAGTCCCGTAATATCTATTCTGTCATTTTCAAGTATCCTGCCGTAGTCTGCCCTGTCAGAAAAGGTAAGTGCCAGTAACCCCTGTTTCTTGAGATTTGTCTCGTGTATTCTGGCAAATGACTTGACAAGGACTGCCTTAACGTTCAGGAAACGAGGCTCCATCGCTGCATGTTCACGCGAAGACCCCTCTCCGAAGTTTTCCTCACCGACGACAACAGAGCCTGTCCCTTCAGACTTATAGAATCTTGCCACCTCCGGAACCGCCTCATATTTTCCTGTCACCTGGTTCAGAATACTGTTTGTCTTGTCATTGAAGGCGTTCACCGCACCGATCATGTAATTATTAGATATATTGTCAAGATGCCCGCGGTATTTGAGCCAGAAGCCGGCCATGGAGATATGGTCGGTGGTGCATTTGCCCCTGGCCTTGATAAGCAGAGGCAACCCTGTAAGATCTTTTCCATCCCATTCCGGGAACAGTGCAAGTGTCTGGAGTCTTTCGGATGCAGGGTCTATTTTAACAGCCACTGCACTCTTGTCACCTGACGGTTTCTGAAATCCGTTCTCAACACTGATGAATCCGCCGGGAGGAAGGTCAAAACCCGAGGGCTCGGCCAGCTTCACCTTTTCTCCTTTGCTGTTTGTAAGAAAGTCGGTAAGAGGATTGAATGTCAGATCCCCGGCAACGATAAGTGCTGTTGTTATTTCCGGTGATGCCACAAAGGCGTGCGTGTTAGGGTTCCCGTCAGTCCTTTTTGCAAAATTCCTGTTGAATGAATGTACAACGGTATTTACTTCTTTTTTGTCGGCGCCCTCACGGTCCCATTGTCCGATACACGGTCCGCATGCATTTGCAAATACCCGTCCTCCCAGTCTCTCAAATATTTCAACATATCCGTCCCTTTCTGCAATTGCGCGTATCTGTTCCGAGCCGGGAGTGATAGTGAACTGTGCCTTTGCTGCGAGGTTCTTTTGCAAGGCGTCAGCTGCTACTGATGCAGCCCTGGAGATATCCTCGTATGATGAGTTTGTACATGACCCTATAAGGCCCACGTCAATCTTCAGCGGCCAGCCATTCTTCACTGCCATCTTTTTCATCTCTGAGACGGGCGTTGCCAGGTCAGGAGTGAAAGGCCCGTTTATATATGGTTCAAGCTCTGAAAGATTTATCTCTATAAGCTGGTCAAAGTACTTCCCGGGATTTGCATAGACCTCAGGATCAGCTGTCAGATGCTCCTTTACTCCCTGTGCAAGATCTGATATTTCAGCTCGGCCTGTTGAACTCAGATATCGTGACATAGCATCATCATAACCGAATAAGGAACATGTTGCGCCTACCTCAGCGCCCATGTTACAGATTGTTGCCTTACCGGTGCAGGAGAGAGACTCTGCGCCCTCACCGAAGTATTCAATGATGCATCCTGTTCCCCCCTTTACGGTAAGCAGGCCGGAGACCTTCAGGATAATATCTTTTGCAGAGGCCCATCCGTTAAGTTTACCGGTAAGCCTGATGCCTATAAGTTTCGGGAATTTAAGCTCCCATCCGGCGCCGGACATGACATCAACTGCATCGGCTCCACCGACGCCTATTGCTATCATTCCCAGTCCGCCTGCATTCACGGTGTGTGAGTCAGTGCCTATCATCATACCGCCGGGGAAAGCATAGTTCTCAAGTATTATCTGGTGTATGATACCTGCTCCGGGTTTCCAGAAATCAATATCATATTTATCACATATCGAACTAAGGAAATCATAGACCTCCCTGTTGGTGACATTAGCATTCTTCAGATCCTCGGCCGATCCTGTTCTGGCCATAATGAGATGATCGCAGTGGACTGAAGCCGGAACTGCGGAAGCATCCTTGCCGGCCATTATGAACTGCAGCAGTGCCATCTGTGCTGTTGCATCCTGCATGGCCACCCTGTCAGGAGCAAAATCAACGTAATCGCCACCGCGTTCATATGTCCTGAAAACTGTTTTATCATAAAGATGAGCGTAGAGAATTTTCTCGCTCAGTGTCAGCGGATTTTTCATCTCTTTCCTCATCTCACTGACCAGGAGAGGAAGCCGCTCGTAAAATGATTTTATAAGTTCAATATTGATGATCATATAGGTGTGCTTTTATTTGACATCTGCAGGAGACAGGTCTTTTTCAAACTGGTCCCTGTCGAAAGTGAATCTGCCGGAAAGAAATTCCATCAGTCTGGTTGCGTCTTCAAAGGCATTGCCAAGACAGGTTGATGCTCCGGGAGATGGTGTAATATTGAATATTATCTTTTCACCCAGGATCTTAGCCTCGCCAAGTTCAAGTTTTTTTGTTGTATTGTTAATGATCTGGGGCCTTGTTCCTCCTACTTTTTTAGCGAATTTTATCTCCTCAAGCTTTATGTTAGGGACAATCTTCTTTATCTCTTTGAGGAAGGATCTTTTTCCTATCCAGGGGAAGTCGTAAAATACATTCTTTAGAAGGTAGTTGAAAATTACCTTGTCAGAAGATATTTTAAGGATGCTCAAAATGGGTCTTAGGCCTAAGCCAAAAGTTTTCCAGTACTCCCAGAATGTTGAGTAATTGTATCTTTCAAGGAAGAAAATCGGTTTGGCCGTTGGGCCAAAGCGCGTGATATGCTCGTTATGTACTTCGGGATCACCATGCACTGCAGCAAAGGGGAGCTTCGGGATCTGCATTGTATAAACCTTACCGTTCAGCACTTTTGGCCCGGTATAAAAACTGCCGGCCATCGAAAGTATTGAAAAGCTTTTACCGTATCCGAGTGATTTGGCAAATTTCAGGCTGTGACTTCCGGCAGTGACAACCACGGCTCCCGCTTCAAATTCACCCTTATCAGTTTTGATAATAAAATTTTCACCTGCGGGTTTTATTGTTTCAACCTTTGTTGACATGTAAACAGAGATGTCAGGGTTAATGGCTTTTGCATTCTGTGCGAAGGAGTGACTCAATTTCCTGAAATCAACCGTGTAACCGTCTTCTGTAAGAAGTGCCAGCAATTCCTGGTCGGGGTCACGTCCCTCAAGGATTCGCGGCTCCATTATTCCTATCTCTTCCCTGCCTATCATTTTCAGCCGGGGAAACAACTGCCCGAAAGCAGGATATCTTTCGCGCAAGGTCTTTACCTGGTCTTTGCCCACAGCCAGCACCATCTTGGGGACTTTTATAAAAAGGCCTTCATCCCCTTTAACGGACTTTTCCTTTTCCAGGTAATGCATCACCATATCAGCGTAACATTTTACCTTTTTTGCTTTTTCAATGGTATAATTGGTTTCAATATCACCGAAATGAAGAGTCTGGCTGTTCATCCTGGGAGATGAATTGACAAGCCCATAGTCAGAATACTTTTCAATCAAACCAATGTTTTTCAAGTTTGAATATTTACTCAGGGTATAGAGCAGTGCAGTACCGCTTACACCACCACCAATTATTATTACATCGTGCTTCATTTACAGAATGGGGTTGAAATAAATTATAAACAAAATTAATTTCTATGGATTTTTCCGAAATCGGGTTACAAGAAAATGTTTTTTTTAATGTAAAACCAGATATGTTGTAAATATCAAGTATATAATTGTTTAACTGTTACTCAAATAACACTGAATCCTCTAAAAGAAACAACAAAAAACAGATTTTGTTTAACTATTCTACCGGAATGTTTAATAATCTGTGATGAAAGCCGCAAAAAAAAAATACTAAATTTTTCAAGGGTTGGCAGGCCTTGTCGGGCATACCTCCTTAAAGGCTTGTTGTTATACAACAGCTTTGCCGTGTTTCGGTGAGGATGAATCGTTATTATTTACGAAATTGCACCAAACATTGTCAGGAAAATCCCCGGCATGGTTAACCCGTACCGTTATGAAAAAAGTCGTTGTGTTATTCACTCTGTTGCTCTACTGCGCTTTTTCCGGTGCACAGTCGTTCAATACATTTCCTGTAACAACGCAGAAGCCTCCGCTCCATGGCATGCACTGGATGGCTATTACAGGAAAGCCGTTGGCAGCCACTGCCGGAGCAATGATTTTCGACCGTGGTGGTAACGCTATTGACGCCGCCTGCGCCATGCTCGCCGCCACATGCACCATGTGGGACGTGCTCAGCTGGGGAGGGGAGACACAGGCTCTTATATATAATCCCAATACAAAAAAAGTAATAGCCATAAATGCCCTGGGTGTGGCACCAACCGGTGCTACGTCAGAGTTTTTTAAGAACAAAGGAATGAAGTATCCTCCAGAGTACGGTCCGCTTGCAGCAGTGACGCCTGGCACTCCGGGAGGGCTGATGACCATGCTGGCTGAATATGGAACCATGAGCCTGAAAGAGGTACTGGCACCTGCTATGAGCATGGCTGCCGGCTACCCCATTGAGGCGCAGACTGCCAACTCGATGGAGAGACAGAAAGAACTCATCAAAGAATGGCCTTTCTCGGCAAAGGTATTCCTGCCACATGCAGGTGAGAAAAGAGAGGCACCTTCAGCAGGGGAGATATTTGTTCAGAGTGACCTACTTGCTACGCTGACAAAACTGGTGGAGACAGAACAACAGGCTCTTAAAAAGAAAAAAACGAGAAAAGAAGCTATATATGCTGCTTATGACAGGTTTTATAAAGGCGACATAGCACAGGAGTTCGTCAGAGGATGCCAGGAACAGGGGGGACTTATTACCGCCGCAGACCTGGCTCAGTGGAAGGTGAAGACTGAAGAGCCACTGATGACAACATACCGGGGTGTGGATGTCTATAAGTTGCAGCAGTGGACACAGGGACCGGTCATGCTCCAGACACTTAACATCCTTGAAAACTTTGACCTGAAGAGCATGGGCTATAACTCTGCAAAATATATTCACACACTTTACCAGGCGATGAATCTCGCCTATGCTGACCGCGACTTTTACTACGGCGACCCTGCATTTCCACCCGAGGAACCAATGGCAGGATTACTCTCCAAAGAATATGCAAAAGACAGAAGCAAGTTGATAAATGCTCAGCAGAACGACAGGAGTGTGCGTCCGGGTGACCCTTATCCGTATGAGGGTAAAACGAATCCTTTCGCTGCACTGCTTAACGGATGGACAAGCTCAATGCAGGAAATTTACCCTTCCAATGATCCGCTGAAATATGAACGGTTCCTTGAGAGCTTTCAGTCGGGTACCACATCAATAGAGGCGACTGATGAAGAAGGCTGGGTCGTCTCTGTCACCCCTAGCGGAGGATGGATTCCTGCCTGCATTGCAGGCAATACAGGGGTGGGCATGAGCCAGCGCATGCAGAGCTTTGTGGTTGATGAAAAGGAGAACCCATTCAATGTTGTTGAGCCCGGCAAGAGACCGCGGGTGACACTGACACCCACACTGGCCCTGAAAGACGGCAAGCCTTACCTCTCATTTGCAAAACAGGGGGGCGACGAGCAGGATCAGCTCCTGCTGCAGTTCTTCCTGAATGTCGTTGAGTTTGGAATGACGATCCAGGAAGCTTGCGAAGCCCCCGGCTTCAAGACTCTCCAGATGTATTCCAGTTTTGGCAACCATGAAAAGGCAACAGGAGGACTGGTATTAAATAACCAGGTGCCTGACTGGGTAAGAAAAGATCTTAGTGGGATGGGTTATCGCCTGACTTTCCAGGAGAGGACCTCCGGTCCTGTCAATGCTATTGGCTTTGACCCCATCCACGGAACATTCTGGGGCGGGTCAAGCAACTTTGGCGAAGATTATGGGATAGGATGGTAACCTTGCCTGGGTGTTTAATCCTCAAGGTTATCCCACTTCTGTAACTTTTCAACTTTTCATCTCTTCAACCTTCCAACATGATTGTTATCTTTGTGGCTTCTTATGTGTTGAAGGATGGCTAAGAACGAAAAAAATAAGCAGAGCAACTGGAAAGACAAGTTCAGGTTTGCTGTATTCAATGACACAACCTATGAAGAGGTGTGGCGTATACGCCTCTCAAAGTACAATGCCCTGTTAGCCCTGGCCTTCGTGGTCTTCCTGATAATTGGCATCACTACCTCTTTGATTGCCTTCACCAACCTGCGCGAGTTTATCCCGGGATACCCCGATGTGACCCTGCGCCGTGCAATCATCATGAATGCCCTGATGCTCGACTCACTGGAACATGAGATAGATATCAGGGACAAATACTTTATGGATCTCAATGATGTCATTTCAGGCAAGCAGCCTATTGAAATAATGACAGTAAGGGACAGTACCCGCGACTACAGCAGGATCACTTTTCAGAAGTCTCCTGAGGATTCCCTGCTTCGTTCCAGGGTTGAGCATGAGGAACAATATTCGCTGGGGACAGGCACCACCGGGTCAGAACGGGGAACCAGCCTGGCAAGCATTCATTTCTTTCCGCCGGTGAAGGGCATTGTGTCAAGCAACTTTGATGCCCGGACAAGGCATTTTGCCACTGACATAGTGACACAGCCCAAAGCGGTTGTATCATCAACGCTTGACGGCACGGTGATAATGACCGGCTGGACCATGGAGACTGGTTTTGTGATGATTATTCAGCACAGTAATAACCTGGTTTCGGTATATAAGCACAATGTCACACTGCTGAAGGAGATGGGCGACAGGGTATGGGCCGGTGAGGCCATCTCAATAGTGGGAGACTCAGGCGAGCTCTACACCTCAGGACCCCATCTGCATTTTGAACTCTGGTATAACGGAGAAGCTCTGGATCCGATACAATATATTTTCTTCTAACATCTAAACATCAGATGCATAAGCGGTTAGCTATTCTTGGTTCAACAGGATCAATAGGGACGCAGACACTTGATATTGTCTCGCGCTACCCTGATCTTTTCACCGTGGATGTTCTGACAGCCGGAAATAATATTGATCTGTTAATCCTTCAGGCCAAACTATTCAGGCCGAGGCAAGTAGTAATAGGCAATGATGCCCATTACCCAAGACTTAAGGCGGAGCTGGCAGGGATGTCAATTGAGGTCCTTTCAGGCATGGAGGCTGCTGAAGCAGTTGTCACCGGAAGCACCATAGACACCGTCGTTGCAGCTATGGTGGGTTTTGCCGGATTGGGTCCCACGGCGGCTGCCGTTGCCGCAGGCAAGGATGTGGCACTTGCGAACAAAGAGACACTGGTCGTTGCCGGGGAGATGATAACGGGTTATGCAGACCGCTCCGGCAGCCGCCTCATACCTATTGACTCGGAGCACTCTGCCATCATGCAGTGTCTTACGGGCGAGACTGAGGGTTCTGTGGAAAAGATTATACTTACAGGATCAGGAGGACCCTTCCGCACTACGCCGGCTGAGCAGCTGGCAGATGTTACCCCTGAAATGGCACTGCGCCATCCCAACTGGAACATGGGAAGCAAAATAACCATCGACTCCGCCACTCTGATGAATAAGGGTCTTGAAGTAATAGAGGCACACTGGCTCTTTGGCATTCCCGCAGGGAAAATAGAGGTTCTTATTCACCCGCAGTCTGTCATTCACTCACTGGTACAGTTCACTGACGGCTCAGTAAAGGCTCAGCTGGGGATACCGGATATGAGACTCCCGATTATATATGCACTTACCTACCCTGACAGGGTCAATACGGATATACCGCGCCTGGTACTGGAAGACATTGCCACACTTACCTTTGAGAGGCCTGACACCAGGCGCTTCCGCAATCTGGCACTGGCCAGGGAAGCGATAGACAGGGGCGGGAATATGCCATGCGCGCTCAATGCAGCTAACGAGATTGCTGTTGCATCGTTCCTGGAAAATGAAATAAAATTTACAGACATTGCTGCAACAGTGGAACATGTGCTGGAACATACCGAATTCAACAAAGAGGCTTCACCAGGCGTTTACCTGGAGACTGACAACAGAAGCCGGAGTCTCGCAAAAGAATATATCAGTAAAAAAGTAATATAATGACAGTACTTATCAAGATAATTCAGCTTTTACTCTCACTTTCCATTCTCGTTATTGTGCATGAGTGCGGTCATTTTCTCTTTGCCCGTCTCTTCAAAGTCAGAGTCGAGAAATTTTATCTGTTCTTCGACTGGCCCATTGCCCTTTTCAAAAGGAAAATAGGAGAGACTGAATACGGAGTGGGTATGCTGCCGCTGGGAGGCTATGTAAAGATCTCAGGCATGATAGATGAGTCGATGGACCGCGAGCAGATGAAGCTTCCTCCGCAGCCTTACGAATTCAGGTCCAAGTCAGCACCGCGGCGCCTGCTGATAATGACAGGAGGTGTGCTTTTCAACTTCCTGTTCGCCCTTCTGATATATATTGGAGTGCTTAGTTTCTGGGGTGAGACTTATCTTCCGTCAAAAAATGTCACTTACGGTATTGTCACTGATTCAACCGGTTACACAATGGGATTGCGTAACGGTGATAAAATACTCTCTGTTGACGGAGTGGAGACGGATAATTTCTATACCATAATCCCTGATATTATCCTCAATGACCGAAAGGTTTTAACCGTTGACCGCGAAGGAAACACTGTTGATATTCCGGTAAAGAGAGAGGTCATCCCGTATCTGCTAAAAAACCCTGATGTCATTGATGCCCGCATACCTTTCGGGCCATTTATAGTGACCGGTTTTGCCGAGAATTCTCCGGCACGCACTGCCGGAGTGCTTGAGGGAGATCGATTAATTGCACTTGACAGCATGCGTTTCGAATGGTATGATGAGTTTCAGGCTTACATGGCTGTCAATAAGGGCAAGCCAATGACATTAACCATTGAGCGGGGAAGCGCAACAGTGGACCTTAATGTCACACCTACCGAAGCTGGGATACTGGGTATCACGAGAGATGTGGCAAACATATTTGAGTTCAGCACAAAACACTATAATATTTTTCAGGCTCTCCCTGCCGGAATAAAGAAAGGTGTAAAAATCACAGGTGACTATCTGAAACAGTTCAGGCTGATATTCTCAAAAGATACAAAGGCTTATGAGTCTCTGGGCGGGTTTATAACCATCGGCAGCATTTTCCCGGGCATATGGAACTGGCAGTCGTTCTGGAACCTCACTGCTTTCCTCTCCCTGATCCTGGCGGTGATGAATATTCTTCCTATACCGGCTCTAGACGGAGGTCACGTCATGTTCCTCATTTACGAGGTGGTCACCGGACGGAAACCAAGCGATAAGTTCCTGGAGTATGCCCAGATAGCAGGAATGATCATCCTTCTTGCCTTACTGGTCTTTGCCAATGGTAATGACATACTCAAACTCATCAGGAGATGAATAATTAAATTATTTGCAACATGTGTTTGGTAAGATTTTATAAATTTGCAAGAAAATAAATACTTAGAGAGATGGGAAAAATTGGTGCTTTCGAAATTATTCTGATACTGGTTATCGTGGTACTTCTCTTTGGCGGCCGCAAAATTCCGGAATTGATGAAGGGTATAGGACAGGGTCTTAAGGAATTCAAGAAAGCCAAGGACACTGATGGAGCAGAGATCAAAAAGAACGGAGAAGACACTCCGGAAAAATAGACTGTGATTTTCTACAGGACTAGCCTGCATGCGAGTGCAGGCTTTTTATTTCAGATATAAGTTTATTTGGATGAAAATAATAGTGCCTCTTCTTGCAATAATGGTGATTCTTTTATCATCATGCGGCGACTCGTCGCTTACACGTACTCTTCCTAATGTTTCAGGTTCTTCCGGTGAGCTGCTCGTTGTCACGGACAGGGCTTTATGGGAGGGCAGAACGGGAGAACTGATAAGGGAGGCACTGGCACCTGATCTCAGAGGATTGCCACAGCCTGAGCCTGCCTTCAGCCTGATTCACGTAACACATGCCGGGTTTGCCAATATATTTCTGGTACACAGGAACGTGGTGTTTATAGGTACAGACCCCGAAATTACTGAAGCTGGCCTGACGGTCACCAGAAATCAATGGGCTGAGTCACAGATAGTTTTACGGCTTACGGCCCGTGATACGGCAGAGTTGTCGAACGCCATCCGCAGGTTTGCCCCGGAATTACGAGAGCGCATTAATGAAGCTGAAAGGGTAAGGCTTACATCGTGGCTCAGGGAATCGGCAGGCAAAGAAAAGGAAGAGGTCATCAGTGGCAGCAACAGGCTGGAGATATTGTTACCTGCAGGCTACAAAAAAGATTTCAACCGTGATAGCATTTTAATGATTTCTGCGGAGACACCCATGACAACGCAGTCAGTGATAGTATCATACGGTACACCGGCCATGGACAGGATAGGCTGTATTGACCTGGCAAACATGACAGAAAAGATCACTTCAGCAGAGGTCAGGGGACCGGACGGAGGGTCATTCATGGTAATAGAAAAAAAGGTGCCGGCAGTATGCCGTTCCTTTACCCGTGACAACACACAATATATTGAGATGAGAGGTCTCTGGACCCTCGAGGGTGGCTTCATGGGAGGGCCGTTCATATCCTATGCCTGGATTGACACAGTGGCTCTTAAGACTGTGGTGGTGACAGGGTTTGTTTATGCTCCGAAAAGTGACAAGCGTGAGCTGCTCAGGCAGGTAGAGGCTCTGATGTACTCCGTGCGCAGAGCATCGGATTAAACATGGTGACCTATTTATAAGGCTGATACCGCTGGTCTCTTCTTACCGGCATGAATCCTGCTTCCCTGATTATCTGCTGCATCTCTTCCGGCCCGCAGCGGAAGGCTTCGCCGGCAGCGCTGACAACATTCTCCTCAATCATCACAGAGCCAAGGTCATTGGCTCCTCCGTGGAGGGTGAGCATGGCTGTCTCTTTACCGACTGTCAGTATTGACGACTGTATGTTTGGGATGTTATCGAGTACGAGCCTGCTGACAGCGATGATCCTAAGGTAGTCTGAAGAAGTTACGTTACTCCGTATACCGTATTTTTCGGCCAGCAGTGTTCCCCGGTCCATGAATGGCCATGGTATGAAGGTAATAAAACCGTCATGCCCTTCGGGTCTCTCATCCTGGAGATCACGCAGGCGGATGAGATGTTCAATTCGTTCGGCATGAGTCTCAGCATGGCCGAACATCATTGTGGCTGAAGTTGGCAGGTTGATCTTATGA
>Ga0307376_10003056_pt1 | contig 15843 bp, 11 predicted proteins | sample TR2MG_FD_202536 | JGI IMG/M metagenome (GOLD analysis project Ga0307376, IMG submission 202536) | Soil microbial communities from Risofladan, Vaasa, Finland - TR-2 | ecosystem: Environmental > Terrestrial > Soil > Coastal area > Acid sulfate soil | place: Finland: Risofladan, Vaasa | collected...
AAATTGATCTCCAGGCATAATCTCCTCCTTTTTGTGAGTTAAGCCTCTGTTGTTGTTGAAAAATTATTAGACTCAGGCAAAGCAGAGCTCACCTTGTGAAGAATCTCCTGAGCACTGTAGCTTGGAGTTCCTTCCTTTACAAACTTCTCCCTGGGAATTTCCTCGATGACGGATGCCAAAGAATCGTGTTGAAGACTTCTCAAAACCTCTTCCTTTGTCATATCCGTGTTCGGGTACATATCCCCTGGGAACTCTTCGATTGCCTTTGCCACATCTTCATCGTCGATAACCACCAGATGAAAGTTGTAATCCATTAAAGACTCATATCCGAATGGAACATCAGCGATAGAGAATGGATCGACAAAAATTGTCATCCCAGTCTCTGGATTTCTAAGAATGGTATAGACGGGTTCGTCTTCCATCCTTGTATCAGTGAACCCTAACTCCTCCTCAAGCTGATGAATGAACCTGCTCGTTCCTTCTTCTTTCCGATCAAAATCATCGATCAAACGTCTTTCCTCTTCTTGACGATCAAGCTCTTTCTGAGCGTCTGGGCCCATTTCATCTCTCCCCATCGGCTTGAAGATGTCCTCTTCTCTGAGTTGTTTATAGAGCTCGTATATCACGGAACAACCTCTTCGTCTTCCCCAACTCCGAGACCGTCGTAAACAATTTTGTTAAATGTTGCATTGTCAATAATGTGATCAAAATAATCACGATATTCTCTTTCCTCGTGCAAATAGACAACAACTGCAATCTTCGTATATCTCTCGTCTTCATATCCAAGAAGTCTATGACCTCCCCATATGCTATAAACCTCCACCCGTTCCGATTCTGTGCTTGGGATTTCTCTCCCAAGAATCTCTGTCCAAATATCTACTTTCGGAAGGATGTAATACAACTGAGCCTTTCTTGTTTCATAATAGTCCTTGAAATAATTGAAGTCGCCTTCCTCGGTCATTGCTGCGGTACACCAGTGAGATCCACGGCCATATAAACAGCTTTTTTCCCTAGTGGTTGGTTTAACGACAACGCATTTATCGTTTTTAAAAGCAGTGTCTTCCTTCGGGATCTTATCTAAGTCTTTGATCCCTCTCTTCTGCTGGGATCTCGTAACTGTTCCCCGTGCCCCACGAACAATATCATTCATCATCTCCGTCGTTCGGAATCTGCCGATATCAGCATTCTCCCCAGTCACGATGTTGTCTTTCACAAGCTCATCGAACTCCTTCACGACATCGAATCTAGCTAAATCTTTTTCCCCACGAACATACATCCCGCATATCCACTCGATATACTTCTTTTTCTCCGTAGGATCCTGTTCGACGAGTTTGTTGAAGTCCCCCTCTGGAATACGGCCAGAATCCAAATACATCTTCTTTGCTCGTGACAACCCCTCCTCAAGAAATACCGACTCAGGTAAAGCATCCAGACTCATTAACTTGAAGATGTCCTCTTCTCTAAGTTTTTTATAGAGCTCGTATATCACGGAATATCCAGGTATTGTTTGATTTTGTTAAACTCATCAGTTCCCATTGATCGATCACAATAATCGTAATATTCTTTGTTCCCGTTCGGATAAACAGCAACGGCAATCTTCGTGTATTTCTCATCCTCCATATCAATCTTCGGAAGAAGATAATACAAATTCGTGTAGCGTCTTTTGCGATAGTCGTCGAAGTAATTCCTGGTTCCCATCGCAGCCGTACACCACGTCGATCCACGCCCATACTTCTGGCTGGCTTCAATCGTGGTCGGCATCACCACAACCACCTTATCGTTCTGAAAGATGATGTCTTCCTTCGGGATCTTGCCCCAGTCCTTAACACCCTTCTTGATCTCTGACTTCGTAACTGCTCCTTCGTGACGAGTCACAAGATCATCCAGCCTCTCAAGGGATCGATAGCGATTGATGTCCTTCTCCTCACCCGTAACGATGTTCCTACTGGCGAGGTCATCGAAGATGGCCACAATATCGAAGCGTCCGAGATCAGGTCTTTCCCTCACATAAATCTTTGAAATCCACTCAATGTATTTCTTGTTCGCAGTAGGATCCTTTTCAAGGAGCTGGTTGAAGACATCCAGCGGAATACGACCCGTATCCACATAGACCTTCTTGGCCCTCGCTGTTCCCTCTTTCAACTCGTCCTTTAAAACTCTCATATATTTTCCTCCTCTGAAAATGGATCCTGCCATCCGTCTGGTTTCGGTGGCACATCGTTTCCTGGCTCTTGCCCTTCGACATCGCCCTCTGCTCCCTCTTGATCGGCTGCAGCTTGCTCTTGTCGTCGGACTTCTTCCTCAGCTTGAGTCACCACTGAATCGTAATAAGCCGTAATGTATTTCGCCATCGTCTGGTAATAAAATGGAAGAACATCGAAGACAAGCTGCATATGTTTGCACATCGCTCCGAACTCTTTTGGGTTGCGAACGACGGGCCTCCTGTCTTCGGGGTTCGTCCACTTCGCTTGTCTTTGCGTAAGGATGTAAGACGATCCCCAATAAAGAAACGCAGGACACACGCAAAGCAATTCCATATCTGTTCCGTAAAGAATCTGGGTTGCGAGAAGCCTTCGATCCACTTTGGATCCATCCTTCGTCCAAGTCCTTTTGTCTGCAACCTGCTTCTTGATGTCGTCCTCGATGCCACGGAACCTCACGATGTTTCTGTATGAAACGTGATCAATCGTGGCCGAAGAAACATTGAAGCTCCACTCATCCTTCTCGACTCCATAGAGCTTCACTCCGCCCTTCTTCGCAACCTTCTTCACCCGATCATAAAAGGTCGGGAAGAGATCCGTGATCGAGGCTTGCTTCGCCTTGAGCTCTCCATAATCCTTTTCATCAATCGCTTTGTGAATGTGAGTTACGCAGTCGCAAAAATTCATTACATCCTTCTCCCCATAACGAGCCAGCGTCCTTCTTCCGACAGACGCTTCTCCATATAAGTTTTCTCTTCCTTGCCTTCGTTGTAGAGCTGCTGACCATCGTTGCGAACTCCAATGATGTCAGCCTTTCTAAGCATATTGCCTTCGCACATCTTCAAGAGTCCCTTCGCATAATAGAGAAGCCAGTCCAAGATGTGCTCGCCTTTGATGTCTTCGTTCGGGAGAATCCTCTTCGATCCAACCACGCAAATCCGTGCGTTGTTGTAGGGATTGCCCGTGTATAAAAGTTGACTGTATTCGTCAGGAGATTCTGATCTGTTGTATGTCCAGCGAAAATCTGTACCGACATAGATCTGATAGTTCTGGAATGCCTGCGTCATCATAATCAAATCCGATGTGACGTTATCCAGGATGGTGATACCGAAAAGTTTCCAGAGAGTATTGTCCTGCCAAAGAAGCTGAGGAGATACCGCTGGATAGACTTCGCTGACGTTCTTGAACTCAGGTGGGATAGGAACCGCTGTTCCTCCGCCACTTGTATTGGGAGCAGCCGATGTCGCTCCTTGTGCAACGAAGTGATAAGTCGCTCTGAAAGAAGAGTCTTCGTTCGGGGCCACTGGGAAGGCTAAGGTAATCACACCTGAAGCATAAACAATCGTGCCTGTGATATCTCCAACCGTTTCATATGTGCCAGAAAGAACTCCTGCACCATCATCAGTAATTGTAATCGTGCTCTCCCCAACCTCGATTTGGATACTGATACCGTTGGATGCGAGAACACCTTGATAAGTCGTTGTCAGGGAATATGTCAATCGTTCCCCGTCTGCTAATCCAATCTTGTCGTTTTCCATTTCGAGATTAGACAAGGTATACATCCTCACCCATTTGTAGGCGGAATGCGTGTTCCAATACCGAATAGTGTTGTCTACGATCTGGGAGAGAGTCTCGTTCGTGGTGGCGAGCTGAACCGCACTAAACTCGCTTTTCAACCAATCTATGATTTCAGTTTTTTTCATATCCACGCTCTCTTTTTTGTAATGTTGGGAGGGCTTTTACACCCTCCCAACATATTCCTACTTTAACCCCTTACAATCGGTTAGGACTGTAAGTTAGAAATGTCGCCGTAAGCGTACATTCCTTCATTCACGAGCTTGAAGCCAGCAGAACTCAGGAAACCCTTTTGGGCTTTGAGATCGGCAGTCAACAAGGTCGGGGTTGCCATGAGCGGAATGTAGGGGGCGTAGATAAACCCTGCGAACAGGTAATTATCTCCCTTGAATCCCAGCAAATAGCGGTTGGTTGAAAGGAAAGGATCGTGAACAACGAGCCGTCCATCCAACGTTCCAAGTTCATACGGGCCTGTCGGCACGACTGAACCCAACCCAGGGGCAGGCACAAAATGAGGAGCGAGCTGACGAATCAGTCGAGCAACATTGTTACCGCAAACAATGAAGTTAGCTTGACCACGCAGGGTTTTCGCCAAGATCAGGTTGCTTCCAGCTTCAATGTTATCAACGAACATCAACCGTCTCCAGATCCATTCCTGGCCTGTTCCGAGAGTTCCACTGAAGGTTGGGGCTGCACCAGCTCCACCAGAGCCAGTAGCTGCGCCGAGCATCAGATCAATACCCAAGTGGTCGATTTCAAACTTGATCTCGCCACCGAGATACTTCACGATTTCGTCCTCAAGATTGAGGCCATGTGCCTTCTGCAGATCAATCGAAGCACCCAACGTGTAATCAGCACGGAGAGGAAAATCCTCCGCAGTGATTGTGCTGGAGGTCAATGAGATATTGACACCAGGGATGTCCGAAGTTGTACGTTCGTAGTCGTACTTGTACTCCACTACGACGTTGGTTAAATTGTCAGGAGCATAACCTGAATCGATGGTTACTGTGATAGCACCTGTCGTCAAGTTGATGGTTCCTGTTCCGTGTGCACCCGTCAACGCTGTAACCGTGGCAGAGTTCACCATCGTGTAGACGGTAGAACCACTTGTCCAGGAAACAGTGACGCTGTTGAGCTGAGATACAACGGGAAGATACGCAGCCGTGGAGCTAAACGCAAGAGTTGAGCCGTCGCCGACATCAACCAATTCGTCCTTCACACGCTGAGAAGCATACAAACGACCGCCTCTCGTGCTGTCGTGCCCTGTCTGTGCAGACATCATCGTGCCATCTGCAGCAACAGAACCCTTCGCATTGTTGTACTTCACGTCCAGATAGAAGACCGCTGCTTGACGGCGATCAAGTGCCTGCACGATACCGAGTTTGTTCAAAACAAGGCTCGGAAGAAGCGCAGCAATGACGGGAAGCTGAACGCCCAAGAAGGCAATGTCCGACTGATAAGTCGTACCTTCAAAAAGACGGCTTCCGCCCTTCATTGCACCTTCAATGAGAGAGTTCTCCAAGCACTGTGCAACGTTGTGCTTGTCGATCTCTGTCAGAGTGGTTTTACCCTTCTCTTTGAGGTAACGATCAACCGCATTGATATACGGCGACCAGCCCTCAACGAGTCTTGCTCTCTGAGATTTTAAGTCACTCAGACGAGACTCTTGTAGTTTCTGTAAGTCCATTTTAATACTCCTTCAAATTACTCGTTATGGATTGAGTTTTCCTAAGATCTTCCCGACCTTTTCGTTAATCCCCCGTTGAACTGGTGACGTGTTCTTGGTAATACTGACCTCTTTTATGTCGGGTGAGAAAGTGCCCATTCGGATACTCTCCCTAAGTTTGTCCACGACCAAATCCACATCTCCCTCAGATACGCAATGCTCCAATAGTGTTGCAGCATTTTTGGTAAGATGCTCATCGAGCCCTGTGACAGTCACCTTTGTTTCAAAATACTTCGCCAGAAGATTCTTAGTGTGAGCCTCCTGCAAAGACTTAATATCTGAATCCGTTTTCGCTTTGGCTTCCTTCAGCTCTTTTGCGTGAGCTTCTTCGGCCTTAGCAAGTTTGGATTCAAAATTCTTTTGCGCTTCACTTACTGCTTTTTCGTGTGCTTCAATCAACCTGGAGATTTCTGCCTTCGCTTTCTTCTCCAATATAGTTTTAGCTTCACCGACCGCCTTATCCGCAAAATTGAGTTTCGCTTTCTTGAGATACTCAATTTTTTGGGTATGGGAGACGGCATCTTTCGCATAGTTTTCCATAAGAGCATCGTATGCCTCGATTGCCTTATCAGCCTTTGCCTCTGCAATTGTTTTCTCGTTCTTGAGATCGCTTATCCGTCGCTTGATGTCGCCAGCGGATATGCACTCGGAAAGAGTAGACCGCATCTTCTTCTGCATATCAGGCTTGACCTTTTTAAATTCACCCTTGAGGAAGTTGACCATATCGTCAAAACTTTCCTTGACGGACTTACTCTTGGATTCCTTAGCCACAGGCTTGTTCTCTGGATCCTCAGCACCTTCCAGCTCTTCGGCTTTCTTGTCTGGGATCACTGGAGGCTCACCTTCTTTGCCCTGGATGTCTTCAGCAGGAGTGCAGCCTGGATCACCAACTTCGATCTGCTTATCCTGGTCGTCGTCTGGCTTCAGCTCTTTACCCTGGGAGTCAGCATTGGTCGTCTTGCCATCGATAGGAGCACCCTCTGGATCATCCTTCGCTGGCGTATCAATCACTTTCTCACCTTCAGGAGCCGTAGGCACCTGCTTCACGGCAGGATTGTTCTTGTCCTTTGGATTACCTTCGGGATCATCTCCAGCATCTTTGGCCTGAATCACTGGCTTCTCACCAGGCTGTGGCTCTTGCTTGAGCCCAGACGGGATCTCTTGCTTTGGGCCTTCATCAATCTTCTTGATTGATTCCATCAAGGCAACCGCTTCTTTTGTTTTAATTCCTTCAAGAAGAGCGACTGCAACTTCGCTGTTGATGCGATTGGATTCGTATCCCGACTTGACGTGATCGACAACGTTCCGTTGGATATCCATCGGATAAGCTCCGATGGTGGAAGGGTCTGCAGTAAAGTCAACGGTAATGAATTGATAGGATTCAGGGACGACTTCATAGTATTTATCTCCTGTGGCCTCTTCAATCTTTTCTTCAAGTTCACCCTCTGCTCTTGTGCTTGTTCCAACATCGCAACCTGCTTCGAGAAGAATGCTAATGAATTTGCCTGCTTCGGTGGGGAGGACATCGAAGTCAGCAAACACACTGTTGTCTTTCTCATACATACCAATGTTGGAGATGATGTGAGAAGTGTCGTCCTTGTTCAGCTTCAACGCAGACTCCACGGGATGTTCTTGATTCCCAAACAAAGTTCGGCGTTCCATTTTCTCTTTCAAGGTTCCGTCAGCAAGCACACGCTCCCATACCGCTTTGCGATAAACACGCTCGTTGCGGTTCTTTTTATCGATCATACAGATCGGATACCGAACTCGACAAAGCACACCCGTCGGTAACTTAGAGGCATCGGACTCAATGATGCGCCCTTTGCCGTGATAAACCTCAGTAAGTTTCTGGAGTTTTGGCTCCGTAACTTTATCCTTTTTCATCGTATTCCTCCCCCATTACGGTGTTATTATTTCAGCCACTTAGTGAGGTTATCGGTAACAGAGTTGCCAATTTCCTCTTGTAGTTTTTTTTGCATTTCCCCTTCGGTATCTTTACCGACATCAGGAACCTTTCCTTCAAACGGAGCCTCGTCTTCTGCTGGGGCTTTAAAGATATCGTCTTCTTCTTCGCCGACAACAGGTTCATCGAATGCAGGCTCTTCTTCAGGATTAACCGTCACGACAGGCTCAGGAAGAGGTTCTTCCCCAGGCTTATCCGCCGTACTGACATTGACTCCGCCGTCGTCTGCAATGACATTGACTTCCTTGTTGCCGAAGTCCACATTCACTTCCGCAGCAGGAGCATCTTCTTCAGGAGCAGGTTCATCGATGATTGGCTCATCATCCTGCTGAGTGGGGTCTTCCACCACAGGCTCATCAGTGATCTCTTCGTCTTGTTCCTGTAATTTCTTTTGCATTTCTGCCTCCGTATCCTTGCCGACATCAGGAACCTTTCCCTCTGTCAGTCCGTGTTTTTCCATTAGTTTTTTAACCATTTCTCCCTCCGTGTCCTTCCCAACATCAGGAACCTTTCCTTCCATCGGCGGTGCTACGGTAGGAGCTGGCTCGGCAGGAGCAGTAGGCTGGGATTGTTGTCCAATTCCACCCAACAAAGTTTTCAATGTAAAAATTTGAGTCCACTCGAACTCACTCTTGAAGAGCTGCCATCCTTCAAGTGTATCCAGTGCCTGCAGGAACTTAGCTTTTTCTTCATCGGAAAGTTTCTCGATGTCGCCTTCCCATTCCGCAATCGTTGACTCATCGATTTTTTTCTTCGATTCACCAAGATTATATTTTGCCTTGATGTCGTCAAGATTGACTTTTTCCCCAGTAACCCAATCAGTCGTTTCGGCTTTACCAGTCGGAGGAACGAGAACCAAGTACGCTTCTGACTTATCTTCTGTGACAATAACATAAATATTTTTGTACTCTTTTTTTCTCAAAGTATCAAAAACATTTATCTCACGCCCACCAACGTTCACACTTTCAAGCCACTCCTCGGCTTCTTCTGGAGACTCTACTCGAACGACAGTAGCCTTGTCGTTTCTGACAACGACAGATTCGCCTGTTGAAATAATGGTCTTTATCCCGTCCTCTTCCGCAGGTTCTTCCGCAGGTTCTTCCTTCTCTTCTTTTTCTTCTTCACCTTCATTACCTTTGGCTTCCTGGGACTGCTGTGCAACCCAGTCGTCAAAGCTCATCAGATTGAGGATGTCTTCTTCCTCATTCTTCACGACATCCTTGACGTAATCTTTATATGCAGCTTTCAGACAGTTCTCGGTGTCTTCCTCGTTGACCTTTGCTTCGCCAACAATTTGATCAGGATCATAATCTCTCCGCTGTCCACTGCCCATTCCAGGCTGTCTCCGATCCATCGAGGGACGAGGAGCAGGAGCTTCTTCACGAGGAGGCGTTGGTGCAGGCTCATCCTTATAGCCCCTCTCTACTTCAGGAGTAACCACAGGCTTCTCCTGCTTCACCTTTTTCGTGGATTGATATACGTCATCAATAATGGATGCAATATCCACCATCGAATCAGGGCCACTCTGATGAGCGACCTCGCCCTGCTTCCGTGCCCAGTCGAGGATACCCATCACAGTCGCTGTGTCTGGCCCCTCAACCGTAAAGCCTTTGGATTTGTCCGTGGCCGTTAAGATCCTCTGCGAAATATCTCCACCCTTCTGAACCCAGTTCGACATCGCATCTGCACCCATAGAGGCAGATCTCACCTGTGGCTGTTGGACTGCCCACTTGAGAAGATTCCCGACGACATACGCTTGAACAGGGTCAAGTTTAAGGGTCAATGCTTCATTGATTTGTTTGCTCATTTTAATATCTCCTTTTGAATTGAACTCTGTCCAGGGTTCTGTTCTTCGTAATTTGGCAACAAGAACATCCCGACAAGTTGAACTTCGTCGTCATATTCAGGTCTGTTGTCTGGGAAGACTTCGTAATTTTTATCATCCAGTTCTGGCTCTTTCTTTATCGGATCGTCCATCATCTCCACCTTTTGAAATCTTTTCTTCATCCATAGTTAAAAAATTATTGGAATGTATTGCAATTATATTCTCCATCTCAAATGATTCCATCATTTCCTCATCGATTGACGAAATATTTGCCATCGCTCGATACGGATATCTCTGGTATGAATCCCCTTGATAAAAACTCGGAGGCCCGACATAGAGCTCCCAAACTCTTCCTTCGGGCGTTGCTCCGTAATAAACCACCATATCTTCGGCCTCTGGATTATTCACCCAAATCTCTGTAATCTCCGCAGCCATTGACTCAACATAATGCAAAGAGCCAACCTCTCCTACCTGAAACTCAGCTTTGATCCTCTCCCAAACATCATCTGGAATGTCGTCGTTGGCATTGGCAAAGTCATCCTGGGCATCGAGCAATACCTGACGAGCTGCCTCTATTGCCAGTTCCCAAACTCTATCTATCTTCCCTTTACCCAGCTTCCTCTGTTCCTCCTGATCCTCTTTACTCATCGGCTTGAAGATGTCTTCTTCGTTGACCGACTCCTTCTGCTGCGTCCTTTGCTTAATAACATCGGAGAGGAAATTGATCTTGTCGCTCAAATACTCGATGTCCTCATCTTCCCAGCCACCTTCTTCTTCTGCAAATCTCAAGTCATCGTAAGCACGTTGCAATTTGTACTCAAGGTCTTCTACCGTAAAATGTTTATTCTTCGCTAAAAGTTCCGCAGCGGTCTGCAACTTTGATTTCCGAATATCACTCTTGCTCATCCCTTTAAAAATATCGTCTTCACTGACTGACTCGTTGGTCTTGTATGCTGGGATATCCACGATGGCCGTGTATTCCTTGTCGTCCAGGTTGTCCCAGTAATACTCCTCGTTGTGACCAATGTGTTCGATCATCATCGAACGACCACCAATCGAACTCGAATTAGCAAAGACTGCAGAACAATCCTTCGCCGATGGATCTTCTTTCCAAATATCCACAATGGATTCAGCAATCTGCTTTATTGACTGATCATCCCAAACATAATCCCTCTTCCAGGATCGAGTGAGCTTCTTGTAATCGGATTCAATTTCGTAATCTTTCTCGGCTTCTTCATCCTCGTCATACTTCTCGTCAAGCTCTTCCTGGTAATGATCCGTAATCTGGGTGTTGGCGATAGCTCTCCTGACAACCCTTACCGCTGCAACCTCGGACTGCTCATACATCTCCTTCGTTGGGCCACCAAGCTCCTTCAGTTCTTCGTCACTCATCGGCTTAAAGACATCACCCTTTGAAATCCCGTGCTCGTCCTCGAAGTCCTCTTTGACTGATTCGTTCTTGTCTTCGCAGTCACACTCATCAGAATGCTCGTGTTCAATGAGGCCCAGGTCGTCCACGCTTGTATCTGTTACACACGCCTTAGCGACCAGCAATCCATTAGCCAGTCCCTGCATATAGGAATCCGTTGCTACTGTCGGCTCTGCCAACTGGATATCAATAACATCATCGAGATCCTCAAGCGATTCTTTAAGAAGGTTCGGGTTCTTGTTGTCCTGAAACTTCTTCGATGCTTCACCGTCCGTGATGTCCTTGAGCGCACATACGTCACCTTTGCCGTCACCAGTCGTTGACCACTCCTGATAATGCTTGTCGCAGAACCAGGCGTGTCCGTGACCCTCTGCCCACAGAACATCTTTCGTGGGAGGTGCATCGCATTGCATACACTTGTCCCGACGATTCCGTGCATCAAAAATTCTTGACTCACTTATCGACTCAGCCACCGAAAGCATTCCGTCATCATTCTTCTGGCCGACGGTGATCTTGTCATCCATTCCGATCTCGTCTTCAATACGCTTCTTGGCATCTTTCCATTTCTTGGAATCGGTAGAGACTCCAATCACCGTAATCTCCCAGCCCGTCTCAGTCTTCGCTAAATCAATCTCGGCATCTCCAAACTCTTCTTTAAAGATCGTTACGATCTTAACCAGCACGTCGTCAGAGTTCTCTGCGATTGGAATCTTGTTCTCGCTCTCAATCTTCTCGGCTTCAGTCTCTATCTCAACTTCATCGATGGGCTCATCTTCTGCTTCAGTAATCGACTCGCTGTTCTTGATGATGTCTTCTCTGGACTGGGGCTTGAAGATCGGATCCTCTTTCGGGGGATACTTAATTCTTCTGCAATACGCAATGAGATCATTGGCATTGATGCGCCCCTTGAGATAATCATCAACGCTAATATCTTCGTAAGGCTGCTTCTCAGGGTAAAAATAATATGAATGAAATGAATCATAATCCGTTACGTCCTTAACCCAGAACGTATCGATGCCAGGAACCTTTAAGTACACACCCTGGTACTTATCGAACTCCTTATGCCTTGCCCCAGGGAATCCAGCTCGATCAAGTTCCTCAACAATATCGTTAAAGAAGTCGTGATCGTAATTTTGGTCAGGTTCTCCTGTCTCGCTAATCGCTTCAGTAATCGCTTCACTGACTTCTGAGATCTTCCCTTTTAATTCAAATGGATTGAGGGGAGCAAATCCCTTCAGGTCGTTAGAGTCTCTTGCTCTTCCGCCAGCATTCCTGTTGACTGCAACTGTAATGTGCTTCTTAGCATTGTCGCTAGGCACATCAGTCTCAACCAGCACTGCCATTACCTTGTTGTCTGCAGCGAATGAAACGACCTTCATTGTCGCTTCCTGCCCAAGTAATGAGGGATCTTTAAGTCCTCCCAGGTTGATAGTCATATGGTCTGCGATGACTTCCCAGCCTTCAGGGATCTCGAACTTCGAGAGAAGTTCCTTCCTGCTTTCTTCGGTGAGAAACACGCCTGAATAAGATGTTTCATTGAGCCTCGACTCCTTGAGTCCGTGGAAGCCGAGCTTGCCAATCGTTCCCCTGAGCTTTGCTTCAAACCCAGGAAGTTTCATTTGATCTGGGGACTCTGGCACTCGGAGATCTTTGAGGATGTCTACGAGTGCAGCGTTACCCATTGCGTTAAGTTCTTCGTCACTGTAAGAATTCGATTTCTGTTTGATCTCATCCACGAGGTACTCTTTGTTGAAGTCCTCTGGATCGCCTTCAAGTTCTTTGTCGTTGCGCCACTCTCTCATATCACTGATCATCTCATCCCACTCTTGATAACCCATAATCGCAGCGATCTCGTAATTCCGATCCATTGACTGAAGAGAATAGAACTCCTGCCAAGCCTCTTCATCGTAGACATCGTATTGTCTGTTGCCGAACCCACTGGTGACGAGAACAACTCTGTCTTCTTTGTCTGTCGTCCACCATTCATAGCCAATGTCATCATCACCCCAAAAGTAATAGGAGTCTTCGTTACCTGTGTATGCTCCGCCTTCGTGCTTCCAACCCTTCTCTTCGAGCTTCTTCTTTATCTCTTCATCGTTCCTGCTGTAATACGAATTCTCCTCTTCGACCTCGGCACGGACTTCATCCACCAACTTCGATTCTTCTTCGAGCTTCGTGAGGTAATACTCCGCCACTTGCTCGCTGTCGTAATAGATCATAAATTCTGGATCAAGGGGTTCCGCTTCCCAGTTGCGGATCGAAACCTCAGAGTCATATCTGCCTTGATAAGGAATGTCGATTAGGTTCGTACTGGATCCATCGAGGAACGCCTGCCAGTCCTGGAGATGCTCAAGGAACGGATACTCTCCGCCCAGGTCAGCCTTGCGTTTGTTCTTCAGTTCCCCTTGTTCTTTTCTGCTCATCGGCCTGAAGATGTCTTCCTCACTGACGGATTCATTCCGCTTGCCTTTGTACGGCAGGACTTCAGATGCTCCGTAATATCCGACTGGATGACGAGCATACTCGAATCTCGCTTGATACTCCGCCCAAAGCATAATGCCCTCAAAATCAACCTGGCCGTGAGAGTTAGCCGTGAACACCGCCCAGGCTCCGTCTCTCCAGTTGCCTGGATGCTCGTTCCAGAAATTGACGATGTGCTTTACCAGTGGACTTGTATAGTCGTCCTCATCTTCCCAACCATCGAGTTCGCTATTTACTTGATCCTGGATGTCCATCCATTCTTCTTTAATTTCTTCATTGTCGGAATCGTCATACCTCTCGAAGTCAGACTTCACTGTATCGATGATGTCAGAGACCATACTCTTGGCCTTCATCACCATCTTCTGGTCAGCGTCGAGCTTCATTGGTTTGAAGATGTCGTCCTCGTTCACTGATTCATTACCCTCAAACTCTTCTCCGCTGTTGGTTCTCTCGTCGGCATACGCAGCACAATAATCATTCAAGTCAGGATCTTTCTCTGCGATATAGCTGCGGTAATCACGGAACCATTGCACACTCTTCCTCAACCTTTCGGTCTCGTTCTTGACTCTCTTTCCAGTGGCCCTCTGGGACTGAAGATCATTTGCATACTCATTGGCTTCACTGTGGATCTTCTCGCTGTTGGGTCGTCTGTTGCTCCCAGCCATAAACCAATAGTTATCCATCCAAGCTCTCGTATTCCTAAGATCTTGAACCTCTTTCTGCTCGACATTCAATATCTGCGGTTTGAAGATGTCTTCCTCGTTCACGGACTCGTTCTCATTCGTCCACTCAGGATCGCTCCCCCACCTAGACCTCTTCTCCTCGGCTGATTTGCGAGCTTCTTCGTGAGCTTCAGAGTCGTGCCCCTTAACAAGTTCACCATAATCCGCATACCATTTAAGCCGTTTGGTGTAGCTCAGTGCCATAGTTTCTGGATTTGGTTCCCCACGCTTATCAGCTTCCTCATCCGCATACACACAAGCATCGTAATGAATCTGACCATCTCCCGACTTTGAAACAGAGTCCTCATAATCCTGCCACCATCCGACTTTGGCTTTGAGTTTTCTCTCAGCCTTCATCTCGGCACTCAGCTCCATAGGTTTGAAGATGTCTTCAGGCATTCTTTCTCCGTCGATTAGTTTGTCGATTGCGACGCTTGCTCTTGTTCATAACTTTCCCTGCAGCCTTTGCATCCGCTGGCTGCTTTCCATAGGCATAGCCTTCCCGTTGATCCTTGAAGAACTCAATGTGTCTGAGTCGCTTCTTGGCTTCTCGCTGGGTATCGTAGGTTCCGAGGTTGCGTCCCTTGCGAGAAACAACTCTGTACTTGGATCCTACTTGCTTGATCGTTTCCGACGCTTCGCCGTGCGGAAGATTAAAGTGGGTAATATCACTTTCCTGAACCACATCGGTGACGAATCGTTCGTCTCGCAGCACGTCAAGTAAGTCGGGGAGGTTGGCGATTTCATCGGCACCAATAAGAGTAACCGAGTATTCTTCTGGATCCTCAAAGTCGAGTCCCCACTTCTCGGCGTTCTCTTGCGCCCATTGACCTGCCCCTTTGCCGACCGCATAGATAAAGGTCGAGACTCCATCGACTCTTTCTCCGATCTTCGCAAAATATATATTGGTGATTGCTCTCTTGCTTTCAACTGTATGATTCCCACCGTATGCTGGAGGGATCCTTTCGCCTTGTACTGATGGCTGGCTGAGTGCTGACCCTGCTGGTGCTGATCCAGGAGCTCTGTTCTTTGCCTCTAGGTCTTCAGCGTTCTTGTCAGCCAGCTTCTTTTCGTCATCCACATAATCTTCGTCTTCTTCATCGGGGAAGATGTAATTCATTACAATCTCGAAGGCGATCATCGACATCTCTAGCTCGTCAATGGCCTTCAAGACAAATGCCTTTACATCGTCAAGAGGGATGCCCTGCGCTACCGCCGACAACAACTCCTCGTCTCCTGCATCGATCACCTGAAGATCTTCAATCTCGCCAGCGTCATTGATCTTTCGGAAGAGATAGAAGAACTCATCCGAGCCCTTCGTGCCGAGATACTCTTTCTCCTCGACTTCCTTCTCGAACTCTTGCTCCTCTTCGGTATCGTCTGAGGGTTCATTCTCATCAGAGTCCTTCGCCTTCGGAGCTTTTGCTGGTGCATCTGCAGACGGTTTAAACATATTGTCTGAGCCTGCATCGTCGGCCTGCGCTTGAGCAGCGACTCCTCCTGCTTGCTGTGGAGGGATCTGAACTTCGTCCTGCTCCCTAATGAACTTTAATACGCTTTCGGTGATCTCACGGATCGACATAGTGTGTCTCCTTTTATGTATAAGTGCGAGGAGAGGATCGTGTGGACGCTCGGTTTAAGTGGGCACCTGTTAATCTTGCTGTCGGCTCCCTTAACGTTTGTTTGTCCCATCGGTCACTCTCCCAGATCCTATGATGCAGGGTTGACTTGAATCATCCCTTTATCAAAATTCTTTGCGTTGACTAACATCTTTCCAACCTTCTCGTGAATAATGTCCACAAGAAGCAAATACTCAGTGTTACCTCTTTCACATTCGATGAGGCAGTGGGTCGCTAGTGACGACAGCCCTTTCATCGATGTCCAATCTGATTCGATCTTGCCTTCCATTACCTTCTTCATC
>Ga0307376_10003058_pt1 | contig 15840 bp, 26 predicted proteins | sample TR2MG_FD_202536 | JGI IMG/M metagenome (GOLD analysis project Ga0307376, IMG submission 202536) | Soil microbial communities from Risofladan, Vaasa, Finland - TR-2 | ecosystem: Environmental > Terrestrial > Soil > Coastal area > Acid sulfate soil | place: Finland: Risofladan, Vaasa | collected...
AGTTTTGTGGACACATCACTCGCGTTTCGATACAATGCATTGAACTCATCATCCTTGATGAACCCAAGAAATCTGCCAGTTAGCTTTTGTTCTTTTCCGTTCACCTTAGTAGTAAGAAGAATCAGATTCTGTTTGCTCATTTTGCTAGTTCCTTTGCCGCTTCTGAAATTTGAAGACAGTCACTTATAATTTCCTCATCGAGGTCATCTTCATCAACTGCCAGAGTTAAACTTATTTCATACCCATATAATATATAGACATGTTCTATTTCAAAAAAGAATGTTGCAACCTCTGGATTTTGCAACACGCTCTCAATTTCTGCACCCAACTCCTCACAATCATCGTCTGTGTCAGAATCAAGTAAAATTCCATAGCCGTCTGCTTCTGGGTCTTTGAGCATAATGAACGGCTGTCGTCCCTTCAGCTCCTTGGGTATTGATTTTGCCGAGGTAAGCACACCGTGAAGTACACGCAGATCAGAATTGACACTAACATTCTTAGTTTTCAGATATGTCAGCAACTTCTCAAAGGAATCGCATACTGTAAGCTCACCGTGAGCTGATACAGTACTGTCAACACCAACTACATATACTTCTTTGTATAAATATTTTTCCATACTATACCTCTGTCACATTTATCTGGGCGCCGCTCATTCCAAGGTAGAGTTTCTCAAAGGTGATTGTGTCTACTTTAAGAAAATCCCTTAGCATAACTAAGAACCATCCCCTACCTTTAGTGTTGTCGCTACTTGCCATCATTACTTCTGGATGCCACTGCACGCCCAATATCTTTAACCAAGGCGTGTAGATAGCCTCAACCTCTGGACCTCTGTAATCTATAGGCTCGTCTTCATCACCTATGTATTGTTTTGATTGTTTTTCATGTGACCAGGCTAGAATTTGTGCCTTCTTGTGAGGTACACACATTTGATGGTGGAAACTGTTGACAAGGAATGGTTCATCACAATCTTTAGTCATGATCATGTGTGAACTGTTGTGCCCTTGGAGGTCATGAACCATCTTACCTCCACCCATGACATTAAGGAACTGCATACCTCTGCAGATTCCTACCATATGTACACCACGTTGCTGACCAAACTTATACAGATCCGCTTCTTCAATGTCACGACCAGTATCATAGTGACATACCCTGTGAGGACTGGTGTCGCCATACATACCGGGCGACACATCAGATCCACCAGTGAATACCAACAATTTGAATGCATATGGATTAAGTTTGAACGCAGCCTTATCAAGTGTTACTTCACCAACTGAGCTAAACAGTGGTGTATACGGCGAACCACAGTCGGCGCCATCGTTAATGATAAGTATACGTTCTCTGACTCCCGTCATCTTATGCCTCCAGTCCCGGTGTTTTGGGTGCGTCCGCCTTCTTGGTTTCGTAAGCGATGTCAATTACCTCGTTCGCCGGAATAAATCTCTGCACAAACGAATCTACGAAGGATATACAAAATACCTGCTCTTCCATCCGTTTGCCTGCAAAAGCTCCGGTCTCCCGAAAATCAATATTGCCGACTTCAGGGCCGTCAGCCATCGGTTCGCCGTCAGACATGCAGGGCACCTCACCAACCGTAAACCGTACGGGTAGTAAAGCATTAGTCTCTCGTCTCCAAATTTCAATGATTCCAGCCATGTTACACCTCCTAAGTGTTTGAGCACCGCACCACAGATCGGTCAAAGAGAAACCCGAAGCACGGTTTATGTTTTAAATGGTTACCGGGGCGATATAGCCACCGAATTATGTTTCACATACCAGGTTCCCACACACCATCATTCAGTCGGCGTTTGGGATCTACCGAACCGTTATACTCATAGGCCCACGCAGTGATCACCTTTCCGTCAGGTAGCGTAGCCTCAACCTGATGACGATTGTAAAGTCCCTTGGTTGGGTTAGCGCTGTTGTATCCTTCGATCGAATCCAACATGCTCATCACTTGGTCAACCATCTTATCAGGGAAGGTGTGTACCTCACCTATGACCAGGCCCTTACCATCCAGTTTGATGGTGGGGTACGGTCCCAGACTGAAGATACTTCCTGCGATGTGTGCATCTTGTACTGATGTCCTAGTTCTGGCCAGTGTTCCCCGGTCAAGTGGTCTGCCTACCTTCAGTGTTCCGTACATGAAAAACTTGTTAAGTTTCTTGGACATAGTGATTCCTCCCTAGTTTTTTTTCTTAGTTTTATTATTGTTTTCAACCATGATGTTCAACCATGATCAGGTAGATGATATTTTTGCGTGGTACTTCGCAGTTGAATATTTCTTAACTTCCGTTATCTTACCACGAACTGCATCACTGGTGCTGTATCCACCACTGGAATATCTACCAGTAGTAGCTCCTTTATATGATTTAGGAGTACCGTACGTCTCTGACATAGATTTTTTCTTAGTGCAGCGTAATACATTTTCACGACTTAAGTTATGTCTTGCGGCGAAGTATTCATAGACCTGTTTCATTATTGTCTTAGCAGAATTAATAGTGAGGTGTTTGTTTGCGCCCCAAAATTCTATAACATTACCGGGGTTAGAGGAGTAGTCTAATTTGACTCCATCATCTATACGATTTCCAAACGAGCGCACTACATCTACTATAGATTTTTTATTGCCAATTATATTGATAACTGCACTGTTCACTGTTATGACAACGTTATCGGTCTTACTACCAACGATTTGTCTATAACGAAAACCAGGTGTACTCGAAAGAGCAGGCCGAGATTTCTTTTTGACCGCTTTGGACTTGGCATAGGCATCGTTGGCCTTCTTTAGATTGTCCATGATCTGATCTATCGATATTCCTAAACTCCAGCCACGCGCGATGTATTTATCGAGACGAGCCTTAAGTCTTTTGGCTTCGATACCCGGACGATAATCATTTATCCTTATAATCCTTTGCATACAGTCGTCGTAGGCATTAGGCACAGCCTCTAATACCCTACCATATCTATCGACTGCTATGCCACAGAATACAAAGTCCACGTTGCGAACTATATCTAATGCATCTTCAAGTGCATCGCCTGTCTGAATTTTAGACTCCATGATCTGTACACACGCATCATTGGTTGTTATAAATGATACCACATTGGACACTGGAAGATGTTCAGCCTCCTCATATGGATTTCTATCACTTTGTATAGATGGTGCACTTGATGAGGCTTTCAGTCCGCTTGGTCGCCATCCTTGGTGTGAACCTTGGTTCTCATGGATAGTTCGGCCGGAAGCCTGTATCCATTTGACAGAGTTAGTCACAGCATGTGTCATTTTACCATATTCATGTGTTGATACAGCTATGTCTAAGTCTCCAACGACTGGGAGTTCTGTAAGCAGTGAAGTAATAGTACTACCATATAGTATGGCATTCTGTGTCATTAGTGAAGTTATACCGTTGAATATCTCATCAACTGATTCCAGGACAGAAACATGTCCAATCTCCTTGAGGTATTTTTCTCCGGTATTATATTCCATAACCCTTCGTATCCTTTATTACAATTTTTTCGAGGATGACATCTTTTCCTTTGGTATCCTCAAAGTATTTAGTTATCAGCTCATCTAATATGTAGCTTGACACCGGGCTAAGTTTGCGTTTCTCTTTACCCGTAGCTATCTCAGCTGCCCTTGCCTTATTAATAACACTTTTTGCCTGCAGCAGACTGTAACTCTTGAAGATAGTGGAGGAAGAGCGACTAGTATCCTCACCCTCCACTAAATGTATTTCTGTCTTCCAAACTCTCATCCGACTGATCTTTCTGCCAATTCTGGGCCACGAAAGGACTTACTTTTACCGAAATGGTTGTTGAGAAGCGCATAATCCTTGAGCTCTTCGGGATGCCACTGCACGCCTGCAACCTTACCCCCTCTCCAGCTCTTCTTGATTATGAAAGCTTCACATACAACGCCCTTTTCTTCACTGGTAAGTCCTCGGACTGTCCAAGCAGTCGCCCGCATGTGTGGCGTTACTTTGTTCGACTTATTCAGTACGTCAGGCTCCACGTTCAGATGCAGGTATTGATGATGCATACTGTTTACTGCGAGCTGAATAGGAAGCTTATTCTCACTACCGTACAGAGAGTCTTCTCTTGCGAGAACATAATGATGCGGACGTGTTCGGAACAGGTTGAATCTACCGGCACAGTCATGGTTGTTGATGTCTTGTTGGAAGATCAGACGTTCATCTACGGTCTCTTCTGAAGAGGGCGTGACTGCCGCCCCAGTCTCCGCTTTGATATACTCAAGGGAGATGAGTTGGAATCCTCTACAGATACCGAAGACCGGCTTTTCAAGTGCCAGGAAAGCCCAAAACAAGCGACGTTCAAAGTCATCTTTGTCCGAGTCAGCCCAGAATGAGCCCCAGTTACTTTCGCCGTAGAAAATCGGATCAATATCTTTTCCGCCGGGCAGTAATAGCCCATCACACATCTCTGCTACTCCCATAGCGTCGTTGTGTGGGTTGATCGCAAATGGCTCATATCCAGCTCCCGCGACGTAATCACAGTAAGCCAGGTTGAGTTTGAATTGCGTGTCATCAGGTGATAATGGAATTGCTATCTTCATGTTATGGTCCCCCTTAATAGGATTATATACCCCACTCTTCTTTAATGGATTTGTATGTGGGTAGGTTTTCTGCGCACATCTCGTAAAAATCCATGGTCGTGGACGAGATATTAGGCAGGACATAGTTGCTGATAATCTTTTCAGCAGCGGCAACGTTCCCGGTATTGATTGTTTCTTGAAGTTCATCTTCACCTACCAGGTCAAGTAGTTTCTGCAGCTTGTTGTCAGCAACCAATAACATGGCATCTTGAGTTAATCCATCCATTAACATGACAAGCTGCGGTGATTTCATCCAGTAGTTGCTGAGTACACGGTACTCAACACCATACGGTGTAGCACGGTGACATCCGGCCTTACCGTACAACTCTCTCCTTCTGATGGAAGCTTCGGAATTGTCCAGCTTGGTGGAGATGGTGCCATGGAATAGATCCATAGCCTTGACGGCATTGATTTTACCACTAAACTCTAATAGAAACTCAAGCCCAGGAATGGCAATACCATTATCATCAAGACATCCCACATGAATATGTGCACCGCAGGATCTAAAGGTGGAGTCACCACACCAAGGTTTCTCATTCATACTGACCGTGTATGCATCAAAGTCTGGATCACACCCAAACTCCTGTGCTTCGGGGTCAGTCAGATGAACCGCGTCGAAGGTGGCTGATGGTTCAACTACCATCTCATGTCCTTCAGGCAGCATGTTGTGTGTATCTATTAGACAGGACTTAACCTTCGCTACGAAATCGTTTCCATCTACAGCAGGCATAGTGGCAAATTCTACTGCTACATTGTCCCGCTGAATTGTGCCACCATTCTTCAAGGTAACAGGCTCATGCTTTGTACCCTGAATTTTGGCACTCTGCGACGACACATACTCCCCGTTCTTCTTTAAAAAGAACTCAGGATCAGTTCCGATTGTGATTCTTTTCTCCAGCATTATTCAGCTCCTCCATCAATTGTTTTAGTTTCTTTGTAGATTCTGGATGAGTACCGTCATTGTTTACCAATGAGTTTAGTCCACTCCCAAGATGAAACCCACCCAAGCTGGCGCTATAACCGCCGGCCATATCATGAGGAAAGATTTCCTCATCGTTTGCCATGATAGTCACTAAATATTCATAGCTATTTTTAAGAAACGAATCGATGTCAGAGTCTGTAGTTCTGTTTGTATTCTGGAATATTAACTCATGCCAATATCCCTGCAATGAGTACGTATCGTTGATCCATTCGGGCACTTCATGGATCATACATATCCGTATTAATAGTATTAACATAGATATATATTGTGGTGTTCTTTGCCAGTTTTTGTCACCTACTACCATGTAACATTCTTTTTCAGCTTCTTCACCCTTTGGTAAACGACAGCGAACGATCCTTAGCTTACCCCAACCAGCCACACGGCCATACATGTTTGCCACACGGATACCATTATAAATCCCAGGAATAACTTCTATATCCTTGTTCATAACACATTCACAAACTAAAAGTAGACGGAATGTGTCTACATCCATTGTGAAATTCCATTCTGTACCTACGTGGTGGGATACGGTCGAACCATTAGTTGCATAGTATCGTATTGCTTCGTTGAAGTAGTCTCTACAGGACATAAGACTAGTGATTAATTGCCTCTCTTTGTTCACCAGTGCCATGTGTAACGGGTGTGTTATATACGAACCACTGTCACCAGGAACTGGTGTTAGGAGAGGCCGAAGATCACGAGGGCGTTTGCTTTCCTCGGCCTCTTTCTTCACGAATCTATCGCGAAGACACTTAGGTATAAACTTAATTTCCTGACTTAAAAATTCTACGAAATTCATCGTTCAGTTCCTTGACCGGTGTGTTGAATTGGGACAGTGATACGATCCCAGAATGGTGATGGAAGCTGTTCATTGGACTGTCATGAAACAGAACCTTGTCTCCCTTCTTGTAGCCCGGTTTCTTGAACAGATGCTTATCACGGTGCTCTAAGGCCGGATGGAGGTTCTTGTAGACAGTTTTAAGATACTTGGTGTCGTTGGAGTTGCTCTTATCCTTTATGATGCGTTCGTATTCGGCCATTAACTCATCATCGGTCTTAAACTCGGGCTTAAAATGACCCAGTCTAATGAGGAAGGTATAGATGGCGATCATAATGGCACCTTGAGACCAGATACCGGGACCTTGGAACAGATATACATCCTGATCAGGACCGGTACCGTTGTGTTTCGTTCTGATTAAGGTAGAACGGGGCGTAAACTTGTACATCTTTTCATAATGATTGACTAACTGTAGTGCAGACTTCATCATCAAAGCGAACTCTGTCTTACTGTCCTCTGTTGTTTTGCCAACTCTCTTTACCAACATGAGAGTTCTTTTGGTCTCAACCTTGGGGTCAGTGTCAGGATTGTAGTTGAAGCTGTAGATCTGATCCTTGCGGCCAGTCAACTGGTTCCGTAGGGCATCTTGCAGGAAGTCTCGGCACTTAATCCAGTGATGACACATTTTGTTGTCGGCCGACATGAAAGCATAATGGAAGCCAGTCACCTGGTACTCCTCACTGTAGCTTTTGGTAGGATACAATGAGAACTCTATGACTTTTGGTGCCGCCTTGGTCGCTGCCGGTTTAGAAAGGACCTTTTTCTTCACTGCTTTCTTCTTTGTTACCATTCTTATTTCCTCCTACGAATTTTAGTAGCGCCGCCGCACTCTCGTATTCCTTTTCATGTTTCTCTCTGGCGAGTGCAGCTAATTTTATTGGTTTAAGCTTATCTACCTCATCGCCAAAAGATATAATCTTTTTATCTTTGAGCATGAATAGTAAATGATTCAGAGGATGATATTGTACAACCTCTGCAAACTCTTTCACGTTTTCCGCGAGAGCAAGAGGTTCTACCATTTCCCATAGATTATGAAGCTCGGATAATAATTCCAACCTTACCTCTTGCAATAACTTAAGCATAGGTTCAAAGTCTGGATAGGAACGGCCAATAGTCATTGCATCTAACTTATCCCTACATGATTGAAGTATTTTAACCACATGAACAGGACGACATCTTTCTCCAGCATCTAAGGCACTCTTCACAGCTTTGTATATTGGATTGTGAATCATCAGTCTGTGCCCTATATTATCACAGAGTATGACACCAGGTGACAGTGTGCGCATTCTATTTAGTCTAACAGATATTGCAGTACTTCCACTAATAGGATGCCAGTCAGTCATGGACATGTTTAGCTTATCAGACAACTTAGTAACCATGCTAGTTGGGAATTCCTTACCAGTTTCTGTATTTATACAAGCCAGAAGAGTCAGTGATGGCTTAAGAATAGGCATTACCTTAGTATTATGTGGTGATACATAACTAAACACAAGGCACATGAATGGGTTAAGTTCTTTAAGTTTTACATCCCAAGCATTCACTGTATTCCCACTAAGAAGCGCTTTTATATCACTATCCCAGGTATAGCTGGGGGACACCTTATCAACTGCATCGTTCCAGGTATCTGCTGAGTTTGGTGTGCCTATAACCCATCTACCTTCTAAGTTATATATTACTACTATTTCGCCGTCCATCTGGTCTGATACAAAAGTATCTCTGGTGAAGCTAAATTCACCTGGGAAATCTTTCTCTGTTTTAACATCTAATGGATAGTCCCAAGCTTTACTTAGCAGCTCAGCCCGATCGTTCATGATAAGACAGTGTGCTTCTCTCACCAACGGGTTATTCATGTCGGCATTCTTTGTGGGTTTGTATAAGAATAGATCGTGTACATACCCATCATCATCACTGACATTGTGTAAGACAGCATCGACACCTGCATTTGCTCTCAAATATATATGAGCCTTGTCAATGTTATCAAAACAACCGATGAACTCTTGTATCTTAAGCATCTCCAACTCCTGTCCATTTCTTATACCGACTTTGTATCGGTGGCATTTGCATGTCTTTAGCAGCACGATGTGGTTTAGCCATTTTCTTGCAGCCGGCGGCCAAACATTTATCCCTACTGGTAAAATACTTATACTCAACACAGCGACCACATTTAAATTCACCGAAGAATTCCATGTGATACACAGTAGCTGTTACCTTAGGTACAAGACTATACAATGTATCCTGCTTGCTACGAATCATCCAACCACACCACTCTATGTCTTCTATCTTGTTAAAATCCTCATAGTCACCAACTTCCAAGTTCCATAGCCTTTTGAAGCTGCCTTGGTCGAAGTTTATGAGTGTCATAAAGGGTGGATTATGTTCGCGCATGTATTCGATTGTTTCTATCATGGTAAAAAGTATGGCCTCTTTTCCCGACTCAACAGGTCATCGATTGTTTTCATTATGAGTATGTCTATTTTATTATACAATATATATTTTAGATTCTCCACAAGACGATGTGTTGGCACTGTATGAATAACCAGACGGTGTTTACTTTCTAAGATACTACCCAGTTTCAATTGTGGAAACTTTTCTACCATCTCTGTTAAACCTTCAAGCACAATACTTGCCCAGTACGATGGGATCATAACTATAGAGTGCACACCAAGCTTATGTAGATTATAGAATCTTGTAAGCTCAGCTGCCGCTAAGACTGCCTTGTCATCATCCATTTCCCTGGTGACAGACCATAATACTTTTGGATCAAGTACCATCCGATGTTTCCTTTCTAAATATATAGATGCATTTTCTTCTTTACTATCTTTTGCATAACCTTATTCAGCACTAAATCCGAAGAGTTATCATCACAGAGTTTATTAATCCCTTCAGAAAAGAGATAGTGATGGTGGCTTGGCACATACAAGCTCTCCATAGTACGGTCACCGAATAAAGTACGGTAATTGTCTAAGATAAGTCGCCAGTGTTTGCCATGTTCTCTATAATAAGATACTTCTTGAGTGAAGTTCCGTTTTGCCAGCTCATCCAGCGTTTCAAACAGTGTATCAAATGAAGTTATCTTATTGTTGAACTTGTGCTTCTTATCGGTGCAGGCTATTCTAACTAGTAATAAATACATAGATAGCATAGCAGGTGATTTCATCCATCGTTTTGTGGCTTTCAGATAATAGAATCGATTGGTTGGATTACCATTATCTTGTGTGCCTTGTAGCTTTACATTATATACTTTAGTTAATGGCCAACCATAGTGGCTCTCAATAACGTTTAGCATATTTTGTACAGCTTCCATCTGTCGTTGATAGGCAGCAGGTCCTGTCTTCGGTGGCACTCTCCTATACATCACCATATGTAGTGCTTTGGTATCAATCTGATATTTGGCCACCTCTTTAACTTGCTGTCTTATATATTCACATATGCTTTCGCGACAGTAAGTCAAGTCAGTGCGTGCCTGCACGACCCCCTTTATCGGCGCGGATACAAAAGCAAAAATGGGATCTTCAAATGGTATGGTATTGTTTGCTATGTGCATGAAGTCTGTGTTTTTAATATGACACAACAACGTCTTCTCATTCATCTTTACTCCTCCAATAGTTTAAACCCACGCGCACCGCTTCCAGAAAATGCTCCTTTGGCAGTTATAAAAAACCCAAGATCAAGCAGATGATCTGTAATTGCTGGTATATGGGAGTCCACGATAAGCCTTTTAAATCTTAGCATAAGACCATGTTTTATTATCCCACAAATAGCTACATGCATGTAAGCATCCACCAGTTGTTTCTGACCAGCTATCAGTTCTGTAGGTTCTAAATTAGTTATTTGTATTGTATCACCCTCATAGGTGATATAACAGCTGAATATACGTTCTTGTGTTGTTGCCAGACAATAGGAAATAAATCCTGGTTTAGCAACCCAGCCACCGCTTTGTTCCCAACCAGACTTCACAGTGACGATGATTTCTCCCCGCTCGCCCATCTCTCTGACTACGGCCGGTGATAAAGCTTTGTACATTTTATATACCCTCAGCGGTTTTTTTTCTTCGTTTTAGTTTTTCTTTCGACCATGATGTTCGACCATGATTAGCACGGAGAGAATCCATACATAGACATATAATCGTCTTCCCACTCTGTGTACGTATTTGCCAATTTCAGCGATTCGTGCCATTTCTGAATTAGGCTTTTTCCGTGATCTAGGCGATTATAGACAAATCTGGTAGCAACTTTACTAAACGCATATTTGAATCTTACGTCATCGTCGATATGTATTCGAGATCCGAGTCTTTTGCACATTTCGGCTTTTGAGTTCCAATAGGTTTCAGTAGAACACCGGTAAGAATCGTGATCTTCACTATACCAGATATGTTCGCCTTTTGCCGATAAATGGGTAAATATAGAAAATGCTTCGGTAAAGTGTGTCCTTTCACTATACCCAAGTTCCTCTAATCGGCCAACAAGCTCTGATGGCATAACACCACTTATTACATAAATCTTTATACCTTCGAGCATAACATACCCTAGCATTTCTTTCCAAAAATCAGCATATTTGTCTAAAGTACCAAAAAAGTCTATTGTGATAATGGACATTACACACCTTTATGATAGGCTACACGATGTTTTATCTTTAACAAATCACCACCGACCAGTTCAGTTTTACAATCTGGGCAATGCGGGCCATTCATATAATCAGGATAATGAAGTTCGACGTTTTTACATTTCAGATTAGGGCAATCTTCGAAAATAAGGCCGTCAGTCATTTTACCTTGCCATTTACCCTTTTTGATTTTAAATACCTTCACGACGCCTCCTCAAAATGATAATTTACTCTGTGTTGTTGATAATTTAGAAGCTGTTTACCGCGTAGGTGAGTTTTACAATCATTGCAGACAACTGGGCCAGATTTTTCACTATAAACCCATAATGAATTACCCTTACAAACCGGATTATAGCATTCTTCCTTAATTTCTTTGATGTTGTCTTTTTTATTTGGCATTAACTTAACTTTGTGCATGATATCTCCAAAATTGGTCGGGGTGAGAGGATTTGAACCTCCGACCCCGTGCTCCCAAAGCACGTGCGCTACCCGACTGCGCCACACCCCGACATGGTACCAAAATTAGCCTTTCGGCAGAAAAGTCCACCAACCGGTATCTTGCTGCTTATTTAAAGCAAACCATTTGGTATTCCTATATTGGCCGAATTTGGCCACATGATAATGACCGAAAAACCATAAACTTGGTCTATATTGTTCCCAAACGGCATCTAACGCTAAACACGATGGATCTCTGAATTTCTCAAGCCAAAAAGAGTCCGTTTGCTTCCAATCATCCGATTTCTCGAATAATTCCGTTTTAAACCAACTAGGTGATGTATGGCTAACTACTATATCTATATTAGTATCTGGAAGATTACGTACATCGGACAAAGTGATCGTTTCTTCTGGATACCAATCATAACGATATTGACGATATTCCTTGTCTGTAGAGGCCGCACCGCCCATGAATAATACTTTACGCCCATCAGGTAGCTCCAAAACAGAACATCTGGGCATATAGAATACATTTTTGTATAATTCAACATGGATTGGATTGTAGGAATCGGCTTTGAGGTTTAGATCCTCCCAATCCTCATGGTTACCTGGGCAGAAGTATACCTTAGCCTCTCCGGGCTTTAACCCGAATTGGTTGAAGTGCGCTTCCCTTTTCATACCATAAAGCTCATCCCGGCGAAAAACACCTGTAGATATATGCGAGGTCTTATGAAATCTTGGCCACCATCCAAAATCTCCAACTTGTAATACTGTGGCAGGTTTATATTTAGCTATAAGGAAATTGGCCTTTCGCCAAGTACCGTGAAGATCGCCGAGAATAAGAACATCTTTGTCCCAGATTATCCCTTTGATATTTTTAAAATTCATGGTATCCTTTCATTTAAATATGATGGGATAGTCATAGACTCCGCCCATCGCCTCGCGGCTTCTGATTGGCCTTTAGTTAACCTTTCTGCAGGAAAAAGCGTAAATACATCCATCGTCGAGCTCGATCTCCAATTCATCCTGTCTGTTGATCACTGCATCGATAATGTAGAATTCACCTACATCTCTCCCAGTAACATGCTTTGCTAAATCTTCAAGCACTTCCTGGGAGCTCATGTGTTGCCTTTCCACAACATAAGGTGCTAAATTTTGACCCATTATAAATTCCTCCCTTTTCTTAGACGGCTGGTAAAGTCCCAGGGGCTATAGCCAGTTCCTGATCTGGATAACTGACATTAGCAGCTTTTCCGTCATAGATTGACTCCGCTTGGCTAATGAACCACCGGAGGTTTCTTGCAACATCTTGCGGTATCGGACCAGAAGCGGTCGAAGTAACATAGTTGCTGTTAGTAAAAGCGATTGTATCATTCAACCCACGGATGATAGCTGCAGTCTTACCGGAAAGCTTGGAAAAGGCAATCTCGGTTTCCTTGGGTTGTTGTATCGTTATGAACCTCGATAAGGCGGCCGAAAACAATTCAAATGCTTCTTGATAGTTTCCGTTTTCCTCAGTGATGTCGCCGGCGCTGTCAAGAACGGAATGAAACAAGTTATGTAGATTACTCGACTCCACAAACTGTTTAATCTCTATTCGTTTGGACCAACCGATTCTCAGCTGATTGGCATACATGAACGCTATCATGCAACCGTAAGGAATACCGGCACAGATTACTCGCCTTCGAATGGGGTCTGCATCAAGTATGATGGCCCCGTCTTCAGCATTACGGACAGGTATACTGGCCAGTCCCACTGTGGGGGCATTGCGAAGATAACGAACGATGTAGTTTTTCTCGTCCTTTATAATAATTCCCGCTTTGATTACGTCTGCTTCCCTGGCTTTGATGTTACTTGGCATTATTTGTTCTTTACTCATAATACTTACCTCCTTGGCATTATTTAAACTTCTTGGTTTCTATTTCTTTCTTTATGACCAGCAGTTCTTTGCGGATTTCTCCATACTGCGTATGGCCTTTGACAAGGTATTGAATACCTTCGGAACCGCCGCTACTACCGTCAAGTCTTTTCGTGTCCCAGTAATAGGGCATCTTTCTTTGACGGAACAATCTGGAGTAACCCTTTAGTAGAGCTTCCCAGTAGGGGTACGAGTCCATAACATATGTATGGTCGATTGTCAACTTATCGGCTTTTTTGGCGGAATCGTCCAGGATCTTGATTAGATCCTCATAGTTTTTGATACCGACAAATCTTTTATCTTTAGCCATACGTACCAGAAGTGTATACAATGACACTAGATAAGATGACTTCATCCAACGTCTTGAGCTATGGAAATAATAAACGCGGGCACTGGGAGTATTGGCATCAACGGCGTGGATACGAGTCAATGGCCAACCAGCCATTTTGTCAGCCGCCTGGATGATGGGAATTGCTCTATCAATCCAGCCATCGACTTCAAGGTTGTCACGGCCATGTGCACCTTGTGCGAGACGCCAAACGAACAGCATGCGCATTTTATCCGTGGGCTGACTAGAGTTAGCATCACAGATGCGTCTGCGCATGTTAGAGAAGAGTCCTTCGCGGCAGCTGTGTACTCCATGCACCAGGCCAATTTTATCACCTACTGGTTCTTTTGCAGCGCCGAATGCGAAAGAAAAATAATCGGACGAATTGCCCAGTGAGTTACCTCCATCAAATTTATACACGGTCTCTTGTAACATTTTTATGGTCCTCCTAAGAAATTTTAACAGTGTGTTTTTGTGTTAACTCTATTAAGTCTGGAACTGAATTCCAATCTTCATAGAATTTATCTAATGTTTTATCAATAGCATCTGACATGTTAAGAAAATAAAGTGTACGCCAGGATACACAAAGACCCTCCCTTGTTTTTATTTCATATTCGTATCGTTTTGTAAGTTTCTTCTGCGGCATTACATCTCCTTAGGCGCCACAAATTCCTTGTGGTTATTATGAGAATAGCAAACACTACATTTGCCATTATTGCGTACAGCACAGATACTACACTTGGAGGCAGCGAATGTTTTTTTATTGAAGCAGCTATCCAGATAGGCAAGTGCCTTATCCCTGAGAGGTTCATAGTTACCTTCAGCAGATATAGTTTCACCGTTTCTCAGAATGAAAGTGATTGTATAATAATTACTGCTGCGATCTATTCTGTCCGTTCGCCAGTATGAAGCTATTGTATCCAATAGGATACGATAACCGGCGTATTGAAAAACTATCGGTTTTTTGCCTTTCTTACGCATTAGCGGTGTTGGTGGTGGATGTTGGTCTTTCATTTAATTTTACCTCCTAAATCTTTTGTTTCCTTCCAAAGACAACAACCCCAGAGAGCCCATCAAACAGATTCGTTTTTCGTCTTTAACAGCATGAACAAACCCGCGGGCCTCATAATAATCGTAATGCCTGTCTTCTATGCCTTGCACGAGCCTCTCTATATATAAAGGTATGGTTCCGCCATTTGGAATAAGAAACACATCTTCTTTGGTTATGGCATTGTACTTGGGAAGATGCTCCATATGAATGAAGTGCTGATGTAAGGGGTCAAGACACCCACTGCAATCTGGTATGACGGGCCAGAAACCGCTGTTGGAAGATACATTACAGCCATGGATACAGTCTTTACACCCACCAAAAGACTCAATTCCTTTCAGCACATACTCAGTGAACAGTCGTAGGAGTGCTTTGACCTCCTCCAATTCCATATTGAAGACACCTTTGGGTGCAAAGCTATAGCGCCATCCTTCACCATCTGCTGTTAGATCAGGGCAGCCTTTCTGTGCTTCGCTGTACAAGCGGTTATAAATCTTGGCAGCATAGCATCTTATGATTTGTTCATCAGTCTGACCGGTTCTTTCAATCATGATTAGTATCCCTTTCGCAATCTGATTGAGTGCTTTAACCATTTGGTACAGTCGTAGTGGTCACAGGTTTCAATATACATCTTATGACTGTCATATCCGGCGTTATAGTGATCCCCTTCTTCAATTGGTTTGACACAGAGATCACATCTGGTTGGATCTTTATGTTCAGCCAGCTCTATTTTCTTTGGCGCCGCTTGATACCACCCTGCTAGAAAATTGACATTATACATTACTTACCTTTCTTTGCAAAATATGTTCTCCAGACCATAATATAAGTCCAGAAGTACCAGGCTATTGGGCCTGATGCAGCGACCATGCCATTAGCCAGATCGCCTTTAACGAATCCCTTCTTCATACCATAGATGAGATATCCTATGTCACATAGTATAAAGAAGCCCCACCAGTATGCCTGTATGCCAGATTTTACAAGGTTATCAGATAGTAGTAGTATTGTACCAATAGAGAGTAGTATACATACTACTGTATCTATTTTCATATCGTTAACTTCTTCAGACATAGGGCCTCCTAGTTG
>Ga0307376_10003059_pt1 | contig 15830 bp, 6 predicted proteins | sample TR2MG_FD_202536 | JGI IMG/M metagenome (GOLD analysis project Ga0307376, IMG submission 202536) | Soil microbial communities from Risofladan, Vaasa, Finland - TR-2 | ecosystem: Environmental > Terrestrial > Soil > Coastal area > Acid sulfate soil | place: Finland: Risofladan, Vaasa | collected...
ATGATGCCGTCCAAACAGATCTTCCAGACCAGGTTATCGACTCGGGTGAAGTCCGTGAGCTGTGTATCAGCCAGGATGTTATTCAGCTCAAAGAAATGAAATATTTGAAAAGCCTTCAGCACAAATCAACGCTTGAATCTCACATGCTTGAGAAATATCAATGCGAGATTCCTTCCGGACGGCTTGACAACATGAAGGCCATGGCCAATAGCATGCTCACAGACCTGGCCAAGGATAACCGACTATATCTTATAGACGGTCAAGTTACGACTAAATAAGGAGAAGATCAATGGCAGGAACAGCGCACACAAGCTATGTCACAGATGTATCTTACTATGTGAAGGGCGCCGAGAAGACAGAGAACGCCACCTTCATAGCCGATCAAATTCTAAAGACCATACGGGACTTCTGCCGGGAGACTTGGATATGGCGCGAGACCTTGACAGCTATGGACGTCGTCGATACTCAGGATGATTATACTCTAACCCCGGGCACAGATAATTCAGACGTCGTTCCAGAAGTCCATATGGTTGACTGGGTGAAATTCAAAAAAGACGGCGATGACGATGATCAATACACATTCCTATATCCGTGGAATCTCGAAACTGAAGAAGTCGCGGGATCAACCGGTATAAACGCTGGCTTTGTATTCACCGAGGGAAGCTCACCGCAGGTGTTCTATGTCGACCCTGATGATACCTTATACATTAAGCCAATTCCAAATGACGATGCGGCAGGAACAGCCAACCTTCTGGTTAAGTGCATACTCGTCCCGGCACTTACTGCAACAACCTCTCCGTCCCATATCTACACAGACTGGCTCGAAACAATATCAATAGGTGTTGCGTCCAGGGTCATGTCAATGGCCGGCAAGAAGTGGTATAATCCAACACTGTCCAATTTCTACCTTTCTCGATATCTCAGGGTAAGGAATGACGAAGCAAGGGCACAGAGATGGATGGGCAAAACAAGAACTAAAACTCATGTCCGGATTACACCAGGTTTCTCCGGTGGATCCAGGAGCGGATCGAGTGGAGTGTCATTCTAATGAATAAATACCCAGAAGGCAAAATGACCATAAATGAGGTTGATGCACTCCCGGCGGCGGCCGGCGTCAATACGGACTGGGACAGAGCACAGCTTGGTCTTGGTCAATATTCAATAGCCGAGAATGTAAGGGTACAGGGGCCTGGATTCAAGATGAGACCAGGACTTGTACGACACAATACAACCGACTTTGGTACATGCCTTAGCCTCTTCTCATATAAGAAGGGTGAAAAATTCTATGCACAGCTTGATAATGGCGATGTTTATGAGGCAACCAATGCTCCACCTGCAACTACCACGGGTGCATTTGGGACGATTGTATTGGATGAATCCGGAATTAACGATAACAGTACAGGAACTATAGTGCCCGGGTCATGGTCAACATTTAGGGATAACATACTGTTTTCACAGGGAAAGATTCAGCATGCGATAAAGCCTGCAGTATCGGGAAAGCCGAGCCTTGTTGTATTCCTTAAGGCCACGGCAGGAACGATGATAAGGATACTTGAGGGTGGAGAAGACATAACAGATGACGTTACGGATGAAGGAAGCCTAAAGACGAGCGCCGACCTTGTATTTACAGTTGCCAACGAGGACGCACTGTATATCTGTTCGGACTTCCCTGTAACCGATTTCATATTTGATCTTGACGATGCGGTAACCGGGACCGGATCATTCACCTTTCAATTCCATGACGGAGCTGCATGGGACACGCAAACAACCGGAGTGACAGACGGTACTTCCGGTTGGACGCAAGACGGGACTTTCGTTGCGACTATGGCCGGCAGGGCGACAGATGGAACAGAAAGACCGATGGTAATGTTTGGAAGGTCAGGATATTGGTACCGGTTCGAGCTTGGATCTACAAATGCAACGGAGACGATAAACTTTAAATCGATCAGGATCAATGGAGATTTCAGGCTTATTGAAAATGTAATGGAGTCGATTCCTGACTATATCATAGAGGCGCAGGTCGAGAACGGATCCCAATACTACACCTATCCAGCAAGTACCGTTATCCTTAGCGAGCTTCCAATAGCAGATTACCTATACATGTCAGTACCGTTGCCTGCCTGGGCATTTTACTTTGAAGTTGGATCAACCCCAAACTCAACCGCTGCAAGTGTGTCAGCCTTAGAGACGTGGACTGGCCAGGCCTGGGAAGCGGTAACAGGTGTTGAAGATGCCACAAACGGCCTGTTTAACACGGGGTATATGTCATTTTCAAGGACTTCTAAGATACCAAAGAAAAGATCATTCCAGGAAAATAAAAATACTTCGTATTGGTATAGGGTCAAATTCGATGCAATATTAGTTGCAGGCACAACCGTATCAATTCAAGCACTTTATTATCATGATATCAGGGAGTTAGGTAGCGCTGGAAATGTATCTGCTATGTGGAAGAACCGTGGGTGTTACACATTTTCCAAGCTGTCCCGTGACATATACGTTTCAAAGATAAATAGAGTTAACGTTATTAACGGATCCGACTACGCAGTTCTTTCGCCGGGTGACGGCCGCTACAATAGAGTGACTGCGATGTTGCCATTCTACAATGAGCTTATGACATTTCAGAGAGAAGAAGGATCTCTTGGAGGGTGCCTGACTCTATTTGAGGGATATTCTCCAGAGACGTTTGGCAAGCTCGTGCTGTCAACCAGGCTTGGCACATTCAGTCAGCAGTCAGTTTGTATCGTCGATGCCTCAACCGACGTAACGAGGACGACTGATGTTACCCAGACACAGGTGGCTTTCATAAGCAAATATGGTATATTTTTCACTGACGGTCGGACGATACACAGGATATCTGGCGACATTGACGACATATTTGATCCGTCTGATTCAGGATATATTGACATTAGCCCGGGGTCTGGACATTGGATCAGCTATGACAGGGCCGGCAACTGTCTTAGGCTCGGTATCCAGACCATTGCAAGCACCACTGGAACTCCTGACATATATCCAGTGTACCATCTTGATGGAAATTATTGGACATTTGATTCTTTTCCGTTGGTTTCTGTAACTGCATTTTCAGAGGTTTCGGCTGTATCTGGTGATGTTGACTCGCTTCAATATGTTGCAGCAAAGGACAAGGTTTCTACCGTAGATCTTGTTTATAGATGCAGGTCTGGCATTGACTACGACGAAAATCCAGCTGGCGTAAAGAGCGCAATCACAATGAAACTCAGGCCAGAATTCAGTAGCGGTGGGAATTTACTTGAAATAGAGGAATTTACGATAAGGACAGAAGCTAAGGCGAATTACACTCTGAGCAAAAAGATCTATGAAAATGGTGTGTTAGATTCGAGTGAGACGGAAACATATGACATGGATTCGCATGACACCAGCGGAGTTTTATTCAGGGAACGTATCCTTGAGAATATGCAGCTAAACAGTCAGTTCGGTATCGAGTTGGAAATTGCAAACACGGCGGACCCGGCTGCCTGGGGTAGCGGTCCTGTGATATATGATTTTATTCATAATATCAACGCTATACCCAAGGTTGACTAATGAAGGATTATTCAAGGAAGCATTACACAGATTATCAGTATAAAGATTGGATGCGAGCCACTCCTTCTAAATCTGTCTGGAATTCTATATTATCACAAAATACAGGGTATGGAGAATTCTCCGTAAATAAAAATAGGAAGTCAAGCCTTGCCTCTTCAATATCGCTATACTTGAAACAGTCCGAGAGAAAGAAGCCATACATTAAAGGCGAATTTCTTGCTATGGAGGAAGACTGGGAAGGTCCCGTAGGAGGTTTTACACCACCAGGAGATACAAAGACTCCACCATTCGATCAACCATGGAATCTTGTTAACAATTCTGGAGGGGGGCCATGGTCTGTGATATTTGATCTTGAGGTTGAAGGGTGCTGGTGTGATAATGAAACAAGAAACTTTACAGCATCTGGTACGCACCCTATACAGTCACTTTCGATATCATCACATAATACAGGTACCTACATAACAATAGGCGGAGGTCTCGGTACTCCAAATGTTACCGGAAGCATCACGACGGTAGACGAGTCTGGAAATGTCAATTTCACTGCATCTATGAGGTCGGCAGACGGTGTTCCTGGATCAAGCAACGATTTTATTTACGAATGCAGAGATTGTGACCCATGCGAAATTACACCACTTATGACGGCTGGATCAAACCCAGAAACGATAAGCCCTTCATCGACTGAAGGGTTACTTGTTGTTGATGGTGTGGGTCCGTATTCGTGGACCGTTTCAGGAACAGATTATACACTTACATATGCGACGACCGACAACGGCGTAAATGGGCTTATTGCCGGGTCAAATGCATGTGGGTCTGCGACCGTTACGGTGACAGATGATTGCGAAACCGTTGTGACTATATTTGTAAGGTCAACGAGTGTCGATAGCGGATGGGTTTTTAAAGGATATACATGTACCATGCCAGGTGCTCCAACTGAGGGTGACGGAAGGACAAGGATAGTCGGGAACAAAAGGCAAATCCAATATTGGCACGAGTATGCTACGTCTGGATATCCTCCGACTAAATACGGTGAGTGCGACTCCCACTATGGCCCGGCATACGGCTGAGTGTCAAATCCGTTTGAGGAATGCGTGACATTCACTTGTGAAGAACTTCTAAATAGCACATGGCAAGGATCAAATAATTGCTGTTGGAAATGGTACGCCGAGGGAGAGGGTGGTGGTGGTGGAGCCCCGCCAGGAGGTGGCTTTGTGTGTTATAAATATAACTTATATCCATACGTAAAATTTCATTATTCCGAATGGGAGTGTGTTTAAGGAGGTTGGTACTTATGTCTTTAGAAGCGAAAACAAAGCGTGAGATCATGGATAGAAGGCTTAAGGCGTTTGGGTTTGGTCAGATTCAAGATGCTTTAAACATCTTATCTCTGTTGAGCGCAAATAATCTAACCATTCCTGATTTCCGTGGGTGGGTAGAATACAAGAAATTAAAGGGAACTTATAACGCGCCAAGTCCTATGTCAACCTCATCCCATTATATTTGCGCTGATTGTGGTCAAGAAGCTGATTTAATTAGAGTAAATTCTAAGCCATGTAATATGGTCGGTGGTGGCTATAAAAGTATGTTCTCATGCAAGGATGCGCTTGGATGTGGTTATACTCGCTACAGCGAAGAGACTGTTTCTAAGTGGATTTCTCTTCTGAACAAATCAAGTATTCATAATGCAAATTTAGAGATGGAAAGAAAATCAAAAGGTTGCAGTGGGTGTGGCGGAAAATAACATTGACATATTGTATATTATAAGGAGCTTAAAATGGCAACACAATCTAACCCGGGCGCAATTTCAACCCATGAGGCTTGGAGAACGAGTCCTCAAGGATCATCCCCACAGACAAATTATTCTGGGGATGCAAAGGCGACTATTCCACTTATGAACCCAAGTTGGCAACAATTTAGCCAAACAAACACGAAGCTTGCTGACAATTTTTCAGTAGGTGAATCATCCATGGATGCTGCCATAAGAACATACGAGTCAATACCTTCTGGAGCAGGAACTCCGTCTCGTGCCTCCAGCGGCCAGAACGTTTACACAGACGCACAGCCGTCTGACCCAAATGATACTTGGAGATATGGAAGCCCGGCAGATAAGATGAAAGCGGCGTATGCCGGCGGAGGTGGTTCAAATTCTTCAGCTACAGCACAGCAGAAACAGACAGTAAAACCAATGGTTGCAATGAAGTCCCCTGAACTTCCTGAATTTAAAGTCTCCGAACAATACGCTCCGCCAGAAGAAGACAAGAGTGTCTATGATACTGCAAGGCGCGAAGCTATGGGAGCAGGCATGCGAGAGCTTCGTGAGGGGACCCGTGAGGCGATATCGAGCTCACAGTCGCTTGACAACCCTAATGCAAGGGGAAAGTTCATTCAGCAGGCCCTGAAGGGGTATGGCCAGGGTCTTGAACAGGTTGCAAAGGGTGCTGCCAGCGAAGCTAAAGGAATAGCAGGTCGCGCAAGAGCTGAACAGCTTGACGTATATAAGACTAACTATCAGGCAAAGACAAATGCCTATCTGATTAATTATCAGAATCAAATCAATACAATAGCGACAAATTTTGCAAGCCAACAAAATGCTCAGGCGATAAACTTCCAGGCTAACCTGGATAAAAATACAACTGTTCAGGGAATGGATGGTGGGTCTTCTAATAATAACAACGGAATACCTACCGGGCAAGATATGTATAACCAAATGTTTGGTGGATCTACAAATGGATCCGTCAGAATGTATTAGGAGATTAAAATGCCAGCAAATTTTTCGACAAATCCACCGGTTCGTCCGGAAGGGCAGAATCCAAATCCAGGGACTGTGAATCCAAATCAAGCAGTTCCACCAGAACCTAAGAGTATAAGGGACTATCTTTCTCTTGCCAGGAGCCAGGGACGGGCGCCAAGTTTTACAAATCGGGCTGGAACAAGTGATCAGTGGAATCCAGAGACGGGAAATGCAGCCTCGCGTGCGCCAATGACTCCTCAGGCAATACCGGAAGCTCCTCAGAGCGAATACGAGAAACTGCCAAGGGGCCAGAGGATGAAAATCGATCCTTACATAAGGGCTCAGGAACGTGTCAAAACGTTTCTTCCGGAAATGTTTTCCGTTATGTTCCCGGGCAAGGAGCCTGGCATGGGTCTCGGAGAGGAAGATATGAAAAGGTGGACCGGAGCTGTTGAGGTATTAACTGGTAACCTTCTGAAAAAATTCGATAAAGAGTACGAATGGTCATTGAAAAATGAGGAGGCTACAATTGAAAAGCGTTCTAAGGATGAACTGATGTGGCAGAAATTCTATGCCGAACAAGATGTAAAAGGAAATACACCAAGGAATCCTGAGACACAGATGCCATTAACTCCTGCAGAATTTATTGCTAATCAAATGGCAATAGCAGACGAGATGAAATTTAAAAAGGATATGGCCAAGGAGGAATCGGACAAAGGCACGATTGACGATTTAGATATAAACCAAATCAGCGCCGTCATCCAGGGCAGACCGGAGCTTGCCAAGTCAATAAGGACAAAGCTTAAAGATTCTCTCAGCCAGATGCTCAACGGAGCACCAATATCAGATGATCAACTTGAAGCTATCAGAACGGATGCAAGCTGGAAGGGTACATTCGACCAGCTTGTACGTGAATCAATACTTGAGCACCAGGATGAAATCCTGCAGTACGCAAAATAAGTAGTAAAAACAACTCTTTAGAGGTTAACAATATGGAAACAAAACCGATTGACTGGGGAAGTCTTTTTGACCCAGCAAGAACCCAAGCTATTCCTGAACCAAAACCACTCGTTCCGCAACACGACCAGGACTGGGGATCAGTGGTCCAGCCTGCACCACCAGCCAAGCCAAAACAATATAAGGACTGGGGATCTGTACTTGCCCCTGCGCCTAAGCTCCCAACATATGAACCACCTAAAACCGCTATCGATCCATACGACGATGAACAGCATCTATTAAAAGGTGTTTGGACATTGATGGGACAGGTTCCAAGTGTTATTCAGGATGTAATTCCGTTGACTATTGGCCGAGCGATTAGAGGTGGTGACACTGATATAGATGATTCAGGTATTCTTGACAGGTGGATAGAGTCCAACAAAAATGAGCGTGAAAGACGCATGACCCTTACCGAAGAAGATCGTGAGAAGACGTGGTTCAAAATTCCATTCACAGATATAAAGGTTAAGCTTGGTGACGCCGAGAGCGCTGCAGACAGCATAGGATATTCGATCGTAAATGCTATAACGGCCATTGGGACAAAGCTTGCGGTTACTGCAGGAGTCACGGCCGGCACAGGTGGAAACGTCGTGGCCGGCGCTGTTGTTGGAAACGTTGCCGGCGTTGCAGCTGGTACGGCTATGTCCGGTAGGGCTACGAAAGATCAATTCATAGATGATGTTCAAGACATATTTATGAATGCCAAGGGTGTCAGCCGTATGACGCCACAATTAGAAGCGGAATGGTCTGAAATTTACGAAGAAATAAACAGCGATGCAAACTGGTATGGGTTTTGGGAAGCAGCCCCAGAGACGGTCGGAAATATGTTAACGCTTGGAATAGCGAAGGCCGGCAAGGGTAAATTGGCTGGTCCATTGCTTGAAAAAATGAAAGCGAAAATAGCAGCTAAGGTTACGAGTAAGATTGGAAAGGCTGCGATGAAAGCTGGTACAACTCTTGGGATCGGATCAGCTAAGCTCGGTGCCATGCTTACTGAAGAGGCCATAACTGAGACTATAACATCCCACGAGCAGAGCAAGATTGAAGCCAAAAACGGAACACGCGACAAGGCGCTTACTTGGGAGGAGTCTTTCCTCGAGGTTCTTCCAATGATATTGATAACCACTCCCATCATGGGTGGTGGTATGGCCGGCGCATCTAAGCTGGCAGAAAAGGGAAACGTTCTAAAAAACGCAAATCCAGAACCCACCCCAGATGCACCAAGCGAAGTCAACAGGAGCGAAGACGCTAAGTCAATATACGAAAGCGCATTATCAAGGGACACTGAAAGGATTAATGCCGAGGCCGAGGCGGAAGCTGCAATGCAAATACCAGAGCCATTAGCGCCGGCGCCATTGCTGACAGATGCCGATGTCGCGCCTGGTCCTTCAGTCGTTGATGGAAATATCGACACCATCATAGACGATGTTCTTTCAGCACCTAAACTAACTCCGGACGAAGACTTGCAGGATATGAGTCCGACCTATATGGAGCGCATTGAGTCTGGAGAGATATCTTTATTCCAGGCACAGCAGCTTCACCAGGAGGAGTACCTTGCCAAGCCATATACGAGGCCAGAGGGTGCATCAAAAAAGGCAGCCATAGTTGATCCGAAAACTGACTTTGAAATTACTTTTAATGATCAGCTAAGAGACGAGGCGAGGGATGCATTTAAGCTGATTACTGGTGAGGATACAGACTTCAAGTCTAACCCGGTGAGTAAGTATAAGGACTTTCTGAATAAGGAGAGCAAGGGGAAGTCCGGAACCAGCTACGCTGAAATTTATGGTGATGATTTTATCCGCCAGGTTAAAACAAGCGAACTTAATCCAATACAGAAATTATGGAGTCAGGTCGCTTCTGTATTATATAAGCGAGAGGTATTTTATGTCGACTATAATCAGAAGGTTAAGGACGATCCATTATCCCCGCTTAAAATTAAGATGGGCGTCAGAATGCCGACAAGCGGTGCTATAGTCATAGTCAAGGGGGATCCAATACGTAATACGAATACGCTATTTCATGAGCTGACACACGACATGAATATAACGGCTCCAAGATTATGGAAGGATTTGTCTAAATTCCTAAATGACAATATCGATCATTCTGCAATAAAGAAAGAGGCCCGTGTACTAAAAAAGCACTATGCAAACAATCCCGACGTTATAACCGACGAGCTCGTTGCCGGCTGGGTCGGAGACACATTAATGGGAGAGAAAGCCCAGAGAATGTTATTGGAAAAACTTAGGCTAAGTGACCCAACATCTTTTGAAAAGATTATGAACTATTTGGTAAATGCACTGAATAAGCTCAAGCATTTCATTATGCAGAACGATATTCCAGAAGCCAGGCTACTTGCAAATAATGTCGACAAGGCGATCGATTTTATAACAACGACACTTGTTAAATTTAAAAGTACTGCAGAAAAAGGTTTTGCAGGCAAAACAAATGCACAGATGGGAGGCACTACAAAGGGAGCGGATCCCGTGTTTGATATTGATGACCGTGGAAGGAAAGAGGTCAAATACTTTTCCAGTATGAATAGGTATCTTGAGAAGGTTCTCCCCGGGAAAGGTGGCGCCAAGCAATACACGGCATTGATTAGAAGGTGGAGCGAGAAGGGTGAATTCAAAACAGAGGAGCTTGAATGGGCCGGCTTGGTAGAGTGGCTTAACGATCCGAAAACACTTGAAGAAATTAACGATGCTCCTTATAATAAGGAAGTTTCAGAAGCATTCCTAACAGGTAAGGACGCACCGAAAAAGCCTGTAAGTACAGGGGTCTTTACCAAAAAGAACATAATTGACTTCTTGAAGGAAAACGAGATATCGATATCTGAGGTGCATAAGAAGGCTGCCCCTGATATAGATTTTGATGTTCCAGATGCAGCCGAGAGGCGTGCACTCCTGGCGATAAAAATTCAACGATCAGTAGAAGGAAACCCGTTGACTCTGAACCAGGATCCCGACGGAACGTATTCTTCATTCACAATAGATACAACGGACGAGGTAATTCCATTTGACAATACTGTTAATACGCTCATAAGCATTGGATTGTCTACAAGATATGCGGAAAACGTTCTCAGTGATATAGAGGAATTCGTCGAGCTGAACGATAGGATTAATGAAGCCCAGAGAATTATGAACCCAGATGCAGGTGTTCGTGAATATGAGCAACGGCTTAATGACTTGATAGAGATTCTTGCTGAGGATAACAACATGTATGTCGTTACTCGGGAAGTTCAACAGGACGAAGGTCCGAGCATGCTTGAGATAGTTGAGGTTAGGGAGTCTGGGAGCAATAGGGTGGTTGACCTCGGAAAGTTTGACGATGTTTTGGATTATGACATAAGTGAGAACCAGAACGCCGCCACGATAAGAAATGCAGCAAGGACCGTCGAGAGCATGTCTACCGTTATAGGGAAGCTCAATAAGCTCAGGAAACTCGATCCGCTTGAGCCGGCACAGTATGGGTCCGCCAATCTTAATATAGGAGGTGGTAGTGGGTATAGCGAACTGCTAATAACCCTTCCTAAGCTCACTCCGAAATTTTACCATGGCCACTGGAAAGATACTGAAAACGTTGTTGCCATGGTGCGTTTTGATTTTAGAATTGTGGAAGGAAAGAAAGTCCTGTTAATTCAGGAGCTTCAGTCAGACTGGCACCAGAAGGGGAGTAAATTTGGATACTTTAAGACTGCTAAAAAAATAACTAAAAAACAGGGTGTTCCAGACGCTCCATTCAAAAAGACCTGGTCTGATCTTGTCATGAGACGCATGGTGAAGATGGCGGCCGAGACCGGACAGGACTATATCGCATGGGTACCTGGCGAAGTCATACAGGAAAGATACAACTTGGCAAATGTGATAGACTCGTTAGTTATCGATCCTGAAGACCTGAGGATATATGCCTTTAATGAATTTAACGAACAAATATTTATGGAGGATACAGACGGTACGGTTGAGGACATTTCCGAGTATGTGGGTGAAGAGATTGCGCAGAAGTTGGTCGACAAGGTCACTGGGTGGGAATACGATAGATCACAGTTTGAAGCGGTGGAAGAGGATGGTGCGTGGCTTATATATGACCCAAACGGTGAACCAACGTATGATACCGCTGGTGATCTGGTTACCTTTAGCTCAAAGCGGAGTGCTGAACATGAGATAGATGCAATGTTTAGCGAAGAATTAAATCGATATCCATTGCAATTACAGGGACTTAAGCTTAAAACTGGAGGTGAATGGGCCGTAAACCTTTATGATAAAAAACTTGTAAACAGGGCAAATGCTTTGTTTGGAAAGAAGGCGTGGGGAAAGCCAAAGGTTTTTAAGGGCGAAATAGAAACATCCGATTATAAAGATATAGAGTTTGACGTAAGGGTAAACGGCAATAAACCTTCTATAGCTGGATCTGACATTATGAACCATGAGCGCGAGAGAGGTGATAAAAGGCTCATTGAATATCTAATCGAGATGAAGGGCGAGGACATAGAAGTAATGCACGACGAATGGGCAGCTTCCGGACGCACCGGGGACATAGACATGGCTATCGAGAATTGGTTGATGGGCGCAGTGTATGCTTCTGAGCGAGACCAGTTTGATTTAGAATACCTTCCGTTGAAACAGGATGTTTGGCTATTGCCCATAACCGATAAAATGAAGGAAAAGATCCCGGGGACAGAAACCCCAAAATTCGATATTCAGGATGTACCCGTTGTCGGTAAGGGTGACCGGGCGGCCATAAACATGATCGGTAACCTGATGGATGGATCCGATGGCCTCATGGTCGAGGCTGACGATTACGGTACCCAGGCAATAGCCGAGGGAATGGGATACAAGAAGGAAGGCAACACCTATAAATTTGACGAAAGGATACCGAAAAATGCTGATATCATTGCAGGAATGTACCAAGCTTCTTGGTATGTCGACCTCGAAACTAAACGGAGTACAGAGAAATTATATCGTAAGGTCACTAAGCAACCTGGTCTCAAGCCGGGGGATAAAGTGGGTGATGGAGAACAGGGCAAAGATCAGGTCAAGCTTAAGAAATACCTCAACCAGTCTTGGAGAACCTACCGTGACGCCGCCGACTCAACCGAGAAAGGCGACTTTCTCCCTGTAAAGAACGTATTGCTTAGGCCGAGTGGCGTTGAGTCCGGAAAGGGCCGTCAGCTTTTAATCCAGATATCCAGCGACTTTAAGAGCGAAGGGTCATCAAATATAGGCGACTCTTATTACGAGGCTCTATACAATAAGCGGGAGGGATATGTCAGACCTTCTAATGATTTCTGGGAGTTACCTGAATGGATGAACCGCATGGCCTATTTCCTTCCAGATGCAGATATCTATGTAGTAAGGAATTTAAAGGAAGCAAAGTTATTCCTGAACCAAGCCGGGTATGACAACGTGTTCTTCAGTGTTCTTGATATCACCAAGAAATTCGTAAAAGAGGTTGCCGGCACCTATACCGGTAATATTATTGCCGGTGGTTATCTACCAGATGGATCATATTATGAAGGAATGGACAACGTCACATGGGTTGGTGACATGAAGGAGGCAGCAGATAAGCTGGGTGTCAAATTTAAAAACGGTGTCGATTATCGATACTTCAAGAATACGAAGACTATCCCACGGCTTGAGATGTCAAAGGGGTGCCTGCATAAGTGCGCATTCTGTTCTCAGGACAGGTTCTTGACGGTATCTTCGCCAGAGGATATAAAACAACAGCTCGATGCCTTCAACTCATTTGACTATGAAATAGTTTATCTGAACGACAAAACATTCGGGCAGGCAGAGAACTATCCGGATCTCGTCAAAATAAAGGAAGATATCAAGAAGGTAAATCCAAACTTCAAGGGCTTCGTCATACAGACAACTGCCAGCCAGTATGTAAAAATGGACGACGAATTCCTTAGGGAGTCTGGGATAGTATACCTTGAGATAGGTGTTGAAACATTCAATGATAAGATGCTGAGATTACTAAATAAACCGCATAGCGAAAAACAACTCCTTGAGGCTGCGGAGAAGGCCAGAAGGCTTAACCAGGTCTTCGTTCCAAATGTCATGGTTGGTCTTGCCTCAAGGGAAAAGAACGGTAAAATATACGTTGAGACAGAAGCGACCTATGCAAGGACACTTAAGTATCTCAATGACAACAAGGACATAATCTCTCATGTCAATATTGGCGTGCTGGCTGCGGAATCAGGTACCAAGCTTCACAAGCAGCTCGATGCCACAGAGAGTGATCAGGATGAATTCCATACCGAAAGGACCTGGCTCAAAGACGTTAGTATCCACGAGAAATTCTTTGCAGACCTCAGTGCATTCGGAGAGCAGCAGCTTGATAGTAAGGACGTGGCCCTGTATGTTAAGAAGTCGATTGCTATCAATACGGGACCCAAATCAGCTGGGGATGCTGAACTAAAGAAGTCGGCCGTGACATACAAGGACAAAGACGACTTTATAGATGCTGAATATAAGCGACAAGTTCGCAAAAGAAGGTCGATCGGCAGTGCGATTGCCAAGAAGCTTAATGGGAAATTTAGGCGAAAGGTAGAAGTGCCAGGCGACCAAGCTCCTTATATTGGAGATTATGGAAGCAGGATAACCGTCGGAAAAAATGATATTTATTTTATTGCAGCGAGCGAGAACGGGACCATTTATCTACCAAACCTCACTGTGACGGACAAGAGTAGTGGTCTTGGCTCAAGATTCATGGAATCGCTTAAAGAATTTGCAGACGAAACATCACAGAACATTGTAATTTATAAAGTAACTAATCCTAAATTCTTCCAGAAGTTTGATTGGCTTGAAAAGCATGACGGTGATTTTAAGTATACATCAACAACTGATAATTTTGCGTATGTGCCAAAACTTGCGGATATTTGGGATGATGTCCATGGAAACGTAAGTGAGATCCAGACCGACGTCACGATAAGAGAGGATTACGGTATTCGATTTAAAATGCTGCAGGATATGCTGCCCGATGGTGTTAAACTTGATGCTCTCGGCGCCGATGGAACGACTACCCCGGCCGATATGATGCAGGTCTCTATCACCGATGAAAAATCTCCTGCATACAAGGGCTCTTTCAATATCAAGATAGGGAATAAGGACCTTATAGCCAAAGAGGTTAAACGTGCCGTTGGAGAATACGCAGAGATCCGTAAGGGACTGCAGAAGGACCTGAGGGACCGGGTAACAGAGGATATACAGGAACCGATTGCCGAGGGAGACCGGAATTCTGCGTCATATAGATATGCTTATTATGGTATCTTTGACCTGGCAGAAAAAGCCAAAGGCATGAGGAATGTTAGGAATTATCTCGATAATATTCAAGAACTTAACGGTCTACCTGTAACCGATAACCTTAGGAAAAATATAGGTAGTGTCGCGGATAGATTTTATAAAGACAAAAAGAAAGCCAACGCCTTCAAAAAAGTTGTCAAGCTTCGTGATGAAATCGCAACCGGAAAGAAATTGACCAATGACCCGGCAGTTATAAAGGAGATGGAAAAGGTCGGGAACGTTCAGCCATACACCATTAGGCACACATCGCCCAATTATGCCATAGGACAGAAAATGCGATATGGAAAGTTCCTGTCCTCCGAAGCTCTATTCGATTCAGACCGCGAGATAACCCGGGAGACGGAACTTGGCTTTAAAAATCCGATAACCGGTAACATGGAAGTCCTTAAAAAACAGTATGATAAGGATGGCAATCGCCTTATATCTGGCCCGATATTTTCTGCAGATCGGAAGACCAGGCTGCAGGAAATAAAAAAGATCGTAATTAAGAATAAGAAGTTTTCAACCTGGTACGAACGATGGAAAAACTTCATGTTCCAGTTTGTCTCTCAGGATATGCCTGAAATTAAGATCAAACGAATTGCCGCCATATCCGGAATACTCGGTGCCGGCAAGTCCCCACAGACCCAGCAGCAGATATGGGCTGAGACTATCAATGCGCTTGAGACCGGACATCAGCCAAGGAAGGTAGCGAAAAACGATCTCGACAAGATTATGGATATCTGGGAAGGTAAGAAGGACGATATCCTTTCAAGGACAGATGATGAGGGTATCAGGTTGATCCAGGAGGAATTTGGGAGAAAGATCGGACCATACCTGGCAGCTTCAATAGATCCTTCAAGCCCTAACGTTCTGGTCCTTGACAGACATATGCCAAAAGGCTGGGGATATAATGTCCTGGCTACAGCCGGCAGTCCTCAGGGTGGATGGAATATGCATCCGTCGGTTGAGGCCGAGGTAAAGGGTGACATCTATGCGGTTGCAGCTGACATGGACGTGACTGTCGCCGGGGTACAGGCCGCATTATGGTTTGACTTTCGCACGCCGGCCGCCGATCAGTCTGACATCGTCAAGATCGCACAGATTGAGCCGAGTAGATATGTCCCGATGGTATTCCATAAGAAAACAGAACCAGCCGTAACCACTGGAATTCATTTCAAAAAGACTCCGATGGCTGAGGGAGAGTTTGTTTCTGGATCCTCAAAAAAGATAAAGTTTAATGTCTATTCGTCAGGAGATAT
>Ga0307376_10003060_pt1 | contig 15830 bp, 21 predicted proteins | sample TR2MG_FD_202536 | JGI IMG/M metagenome (GOLD analysis project Ga0307376, IMG submission 202536) | Soil microbial communities from Risofladan, Vaasa, Finland - TR-2 | ecosystem: Environmental > Terrestrial > Soil > Coastal area > Acid sulfate soil | place: Finland: Risofladan, Vaasa | collected...
GGCATGTAATAGCTCCGTTGAATATCACGACAAAAGATGGGATTGAGGCAGTTAATAACGGCAAAACGCAGTTATCTGTTGGCTATGATGTAATTTTGGTGGAGCAATCCGGCGTATATAATGGCGAGCGGTACGATGCTCGGCAGACTGACATTGTTGGCAATCATATTGCTTTATGCAACAATGGGCGGGCTGGCAATATAGCATCATTTAATTTAGATTCTGTTGATGCTGTGCAGATTGAGGAAGATTTTTATAAAAATGAAACGGGAGAAAAAATGAGCGAAACAAAATTAAGTACTATACAGCTTGATGACATAAATTATCAGGCGGAAAAGGAAGTTGTTAATGCCTTTAAAAAGCATGAACAGCTAGTAACAAAAAAAGATGCCGCGATAAAGGACATGCAAGTTAAGCTTGATTCTTTGCAAGGCGAAAAAGACGCTTTAGGCCAAAAAGTTGAAGAGCTTTTGACTCGCGATTTAAAGGCAGATATTGCTGATGCTGTAAAGACGAGAGTTACTTTACTAGATCAGGTGAAAGGTCTTTTTGCTGATGAGAAACTAGACGACTTAAGCGATATGGATATCAAAAAGAAAGTCATCACTAAGCTTGCTACAAAAGAAATCAATCTTGATTCGATGAGCGAAGATTATGTTAATGCTCGTTTTGATACAATTTTGGAACTACGCATGGACCATGTAAAAATTGATAACATTGTTAAAATGGACGCTGTTAAGCAAAAAAAAGAGGATGAATTTAATTTAGATGAATTACGCGACAACTATAATTCAATAATCGAAAATCGCTATAAAACTGTAGGAGGTAAATAAATATGTCACAGGTAGATTATAATTTGCGGATGGGTGAAGGGCAGGAAGGTTTGATTACCGACTTACGCCCTACAACTACCATTTCAAAAGTTGCAGAAGGTGTTATTGGTTTTGGCCGAGCATTAGTAGCCGGAACTAATCCAACTTTACAAGTAAAAATACCATCGGCTAAAGGTCAAGTGTTTAGAGGTGTATCAATAGGTACGTGGGCAATGGAGCGTAACACGGCCTTAAATGCCGAATATATTGACACATCGTCAGTTTCAGTTTTGCGCAAAGGTGAGATCTGGGTAGAAGTAAAAGGCGATGTTGTTATTGATGCGCCAGTTTATTATTATATTTCTGGCGCTTATGCTGGATATTTTACAAGCGTTATAAGCTCAGCTACAGAATTACTTCCAAATGCAGTATTTACATCTTCTGCCGCCGGCGGAACATTAGCAACAATCGAAATCTTGATGCCATTAGCTAGTCAAGTTGTACCGACATTGCAGACATTTGCAATTGGGCAAGATGCTACAGTTACCGCGAACAATCACGTTGTAACTATAGCCGATATGCTTGCAACGGACATTATTTTTGTCGCGAATGTTGCGCTTACAAATCCAGTTTATTTAATTGGAATTACAGCAGCAGCAGGACAATTTACAGTTGTTTGGAGCGGCGATCCAGGGGCAAGCACAATAAATTATCAAGTATTAAGAGTATAGGAGTAAAAAATAATGAAACAAGACAGTTATTTAGATCAGATTAAAAGAGCTAATTTTAATCTAGATGCAAATCAAATGGGATTCCTTGCGCGGCAGTTAGAAATGGTGGAAACGCAAATGTTACAAATTGCTTATCCAGCATTAAAAGCTACACAGTTAATTCCAGTTCAAACATTTAGCGGAGCGCAGCAATGGGCTGAAACAGCAACTTATCGTCAATGGGATCAAATCGGAAAGGCGAGGATAATTTCAGATTGGGCAGATGATTTTAAACAAGTTGGTGTTAATGCAATTGAAGTTTCTGGTAAATTTGTTGAGGAAGGTGCTAGCTATCAGTATAATTATAAGGAAATTCAGCAAGCGCAATTAGCTGGCTATAATTTGTCAACAGAGTTAGCGGCCGCAGGAAAACATGCTATAGATCAAGCTATTGATGATGTTGCGTGGTTCGGTGCTGTAACATCTGGAATTACTGGTTTTTTAAATAATCCAGATGTTCCGCGTTCTGATGTTCCAAATGATGGAGACGGAGCAAGCACCTTATGGACTACTAAAATCGGCGATCAAATTTGGCGAGATATGACAAACGCTATTTCAGATGTAAATACTATTTCAAACGGCGTAGAAACAGCTGATACTTTGCTTTTGCCGCTTGCACAATATAATTACATCGGTAATATAATTTATAACACATATTCAAGCGAGAGTATTTTGACAGTATTTAAACGTGAAAATCCTGGAATCCTAGTTGATAGCCTTTTGCAATTAAAAGGTGCTGGAACTGCTGGTGTTGATGTAATGGTTGCATATGCACGTAATCCGCAAAAAGTTGTTTATCGTCTGCCGATTCCATTTATGCAATTTCCAGTACAATCGAACGGAACCGTTTTTAATGTAAAAATGTTGTGCAGGATGGGCGATGTTGTCTTTAGATTTCCAAAATCAGCGAACATAAAAGAGGGCATATAAAATGCATATCGTTAATAAATCAAGTTATTTATATACTACTAGCGTAAAAACCGGTAAAGACGCAAATGGTAAAAGTACTTTAAAACACTTTGCCTTTCCGCCGTTTGATAAAACCCATAAAAAAGTTGAGGTGACAAGAGAGGACTATAATTTATTGTTAACTCATCCTAACTTTAAAGCTAGGGTTGATATGCGGCTGATAAAAGTTGAAGGAATGGCCGCGCCTGTTTCTATTGATGAAACGGACAAAGTCAAAGCAAAGGAAAAAACTAAAAAAGATGTTACTATTGAAGTAAAGTAGGTGGCTAAATGACTGTCTTAGAAGCTTTATCAATTATTGCTCCGCAATTTGACAGTCTTCCGCTTCAAACGCGAGAGTATTACATCGAAGTTGCGGAGCAGCAGACCTCACAATGTGAATTTGATACAGATTATATTTTTGCATCGGCGAATTTAGCTGCTCACATGCTAACGCTTATAGGAAGAAACGGCATCGGTGGAGAAGTTCAGAGTTTAAAAGAAGGTGATTTGCAGGTAACTTATGCAACTCTTTACATGGCCACAGACCCGATGCTTAATACATCTTATGGCCAAGAATACGAACGGCTTCGTAGACTGCATTTAGTCTTGTTTCGTGTTGCTTTTAATCCTGTTAGCTGCCAGCAATGATTATTGATAATGACAAGAAATGGTGTCATATCAAAAAAGAATTAAAATTAATTGATAAATCATATACGCAAATCGGCATTCAGGCATCTGCTGAACCATATGCAGGCGGTAAAAATGTTGCCGAAATCGCATTTGATAATGAATTTGGAACAGGTCGCATTCCAGCGCGTCCTTTTATGAGTACTTCTTTTGACGAAAACAGAACCAAAATTAATGATCTGATTTCTAAAGAATATGACAAGATTTTAAGCGGAACTATGACGACAAAAAAGGCATTAGCTTTAACAGGCGAATGGATGACTGGAGTTGTCAAAAAGAAAATAACGGATATCAAAGAACCAAAAAATGCGCCTTTTACTATAAAGATGAAAAAGAGTTCCAATCCTTTAATCGATACCGGTCACATGCGCGCGAGCATTACGCATGCTGAGGTACTGAAAAGATGAGTATTTTTGATGATGTCTTCAGAAAAGATTATGAAGTATTGAGGAAAACTACAGGCGAATATGTCGAGGGTCACTGGAACGAAGGTGGCGAGGTTTTATTTATTATCAAAGCAAGTGTACAGCCTTTGACTTCGCGCGAAATGGACGAACTACCAGAAGGACGTAGGAAAAATCAGACATATAAATTATACACTGATACACAGCTATATACCGTACGAAATGAATATCAAGAAGGAATAGCGCGCAATCCGGACATAATTATTGTTCCCGAATATGCAACAGCAGCCGGCCATGAGCGTTTTGAAGTGATTAGAATATTTCCTTTTCAATCAGGCATAATAAATAATTACAGATGCATTATTCAATTAACTGAGCAGGGACAATAATGGCAACAGTAAGCGATATACAAAAAACTATATGGACTTGGGCTTACGAACAGGCTGGATTAAGTGGTGATAAAGTAATCTGGGAATCAGCTAATGCGCCACGTCCGGCACGGCCTTATGTATCATTAAACTTTTCGACTATAGCAAGATTTGGAGATATAGACGTAACCGATACTGATAATCTTGGTATAAGACAAATCCTAGCAAATAATTACTGGACGCTTGTAATTAATTCATTTGGTACGAATGATGCCAGTAAAATTGATGCGCAAGATATGCTGGAGACTTTGAAATTATCGCTAAAAAAAGATAGTGTGGTTTTATATTTGAATGATAATTTTATATCGGTAGTTAATAGTCTGAATATTACCAATATCAGTCAAATCATGGGCAGCGGATATGAACAGCGGTCGGCTATGGACATAATTTTATACATAGTAACGGCGATTGATGACGATGTTGGATTGATTGAACATATCGCCATGGAAGGAAAGTTTTTGAACTTTGATGGATCAACAGAAAAAGAGGTTGATATAAACATTAATTGACATTTTAAATTTAACAATGTCATAATAAAAAATATTTTCAAAATGAGGATTAAAAAATGACAGGTTTAAGCGACATAGTAAATGTAACGATTACACGTGATTATATGCCAATAAGTTCTGAAGGTTTTGGCACGGAACTTATTTTAGGTACACATAAAAATTTTTCGGATCGCATACATTTTTATAATAAATTATCAGATTTGGCAGATGATCATTTTGCTGAAACATCATTAGAATATCTTGCAGCACAAGCTACGTTTTCGCAAAATCCAAGACCAGTACAAATAGCGATTGGCAGACGAAGCACAGATGATGCAGAATTAACAGTTGTAACGGCTGCAGATAATACCGACTATATAACGACAATTAATGGCACGCCATTTTTATTTAATTCTGGTGTTGGCGCGACGGTTGCAAGTATAGCCACTGGATTAGTAGCGGCAATCAATTTGGGTGCAGAACCAGTGACGGCAAGCGATGGCGTAGGCGGCGTATATACTATAGCTGCTGATGTTGCTAATATCGCCTATTCATTGGCTGTTGATGTCAACCAAAGTATATCAGCATATCAGCCAAGCGATACTATAACTAATGACATTGAAGCTGTACAGGCTGAAAGTAATGACTGGTACGTTCCTACTGAAACGCTACATGATGCAATAGATGTTTTAGAGCTTGCGGAATGGAGCGAATCGCACAATAAATTATATGGAACATCAAGCAGTGATACGAACATTATAGATCAAAGTGATTTGGTTGACACAACGTCAATAGCCGCTTTGCTTAAAGCTAAGAATTATGCGCGTACTTTTTCAATATATCATAATGCGCTTAAAGAAAATGAATTTCTCGAGTGCGCATGGGCGGGTAAGATGTTGCCGACTGATCCGGGAAGTGCAACATGGGCGCTAAAAAATATGAATGCTGTAACTGCAGATGCTTTAACATCAAATCAATCTAAAAATGCACGTGATAAATTTTGTAATACTTATGAACTTATCGCACAAATTGGCGTGACAAGAGATGGCAAAGTTGCTGACAACGAATATATTGACATCATCCGCGGAGTGGATTGGCTGGTTAATACAATTCAATTAGCAATGTACAGTATGTTGCTTAATTCGCCTAAAATTCCATATACACAAAACGGGTTAGCGATTGTTGAAAGCATTTTAAGAACATCTTTAAATCAAGGAATAAGAGTAGGATTTTTAGCAAGTGATCCAGCACCATATATAACAATACCAAAAATCCAGGACATACCTGTTGAGGATAAACAAAACAGGATTTTAAATAATGTTGAATTTCAGGCAACACCTGCAGGAGCAATACAGCAACTTGTAATTACTGGCCGCTTGAGTTATCAAATTTAATAGGAGACAAAAAAAATGGCAGATACATATCACGGTTTTAGTTGGGATCAACTATCATTAATTGTTGGCGTAATACCAATACACGGCTATTCTGATGGAAATGTAATTAGCATTGTTTATGATAACGAAATGTTTACAGGAAAGAATGGCGTTGATGGTGAATTTTCACGCGTTGGAAATCGGCAATTGGCGGCAACTATATCGATAACATTACTACAAGGAACATCAGCAAATGATGCTTTATCAACATTATTATTAGCTGATTTAGCAACAAATATACCTTTTCCAGTTTTCTTAAAAGATAATTCCGGAAGGACGATAGGCGAATGCCCAGAATGTTATGTTAAGAAATTTCCAGATATGGGCTTAGGTAGAGATGTTCAGGATAGGTCTTGGGAAATTCAGGCATCGGCATGGGTTGAATTTGTAGGCGGCAACTAATGCTAAATAAAACTACAATAGAAATAAATGGAAAAAAATGCACAATAATGCAGTTTCCATTTGCTGAAGCCATTAGAATTACGTGCAAATTAGTTCCATTCATTAACCTGTTTAAAGTCTTTTTAGCTACACCAGCAGTACCCAAAGCATCACCACAAGCACCAGCAGAAGCACCAAAAGCAGCAAGCAAAATTAAAAGTATTGTTGATATTTTTAATTCGGACATTAGTGCAGATGAACTTGATAAAATCTTTACTGAATTATGCAAATTAGTTGCAGATGATGAGTCTATTGTGGTGCTCATGAAAAAGATATTGGGTTATGCAATTGTTGACGATAAATTCTTAAATGAAGAGCAGGTCATTGATTCAGTCTTCCAAGGTGATTTTTTTGGTATTTTTAAATTAGCATTTGAAATAATCAAATTCAATGCTGCTAGTGCAAATTTTTTTTCACAGGCGAAAAATACTACACAGGTATTAGCCAGCGAGAAAGCAGCAAAACCAAAAAATATTTAGATCGGCTGCATTCTGACATAAAAGATGAGGCCATAATTTGGTTTTTAGTTATAAAGAAAATCGCGACGTTAACAGAACTAGAAACTACATGGTCGCTTGATGATGGTATGCGTGCTCTTGCTTTTCATGAGATGCAGCAGGACATGGAAATAGAGGCAACAAATGATAGTACGCGATTTAGTAAATAAAATAGGTTTTAAAGTCAATGATACTCAGCTCAAACGGGCTGATGCTTCTGTTGCAAACTTCAAAAAACATTTATTACTTCTAACTGCTGCGGCAACAGCTGCGACAGTGGCTCTATATGCATTAGTCAAAACTACAGCAAGCTATGGTGATATGCTCGATAAAACAGCAGAAGCCTTAGGTTTTACTGTCGAACAATATCAATTATTAGGCGGTGCTGCTGAATTATCAGGCATTTCAATGGATATGTTCACCAAATCGATGAAAAAGTTTAACAATGCTATTGGTCAGGCCGCTATGGGTGGCCAAGGTGGATTAAAAGTTTTTAATGAACTTGGGATAGGCATAAGAAAGCAAAACGGCCAAATAAAAACAAACTTGGAATTATTGTTAGAGGTTGCCGAACGCTATAAACAAATAAAATCACCACAAGAAAGACTAGCAATAGCGCAAGAGCTTTTTAGCAAAGGTGGAATGCGCATGGTTAATATGTTCAAAAATGGTTCGGCAGGACTGAAAGAATTAATGAAGCAATTTGGCGATTATACTATTTTGCTGGATAAAGACGCTGTTGAAGCTTCTGTGCGATTTACTGATCAATTATTTTTATTGAAGGCATCTATTTTAGGTGTAAAAAGAGCTATTGGTATTGCATTACTGCCACAAATTAACGCCATGGTAAAAAGCTGGCTCGAATGGTTTAAGGCTAATAAACAACTTGCAGTTGACAATATAAATGCCGCTGTTCAGGGATTGGTTATTTTGGTCGTTGCATTAGGGAAAGCATTAGTTTTTATTGGTAAGGTTGCAAAGGATATGACTAAGATTTTTGGCGGATTTGCAAACACCTTGAAAATTGTTGAAGGATTTTTTATATTTTTTATAAGCACGAAATTATTACGCGGAATGGTTGGCATAGTAAAAGCAGTAGGCATGATGGCTATAGCATTTAAAGGTTTGGCAACGGCTGCAGGATTAGCCGATCTTGCTATGGGTGCGCTTCCTGCATTAATTATAGCAATACTTGCAGCAATAGCATTGTTAACAAATGATCTCGCAAATTTTATGGAGGGAAAAGACAGCTTAATTGGACGTTTTTTAGAGGCATTTACTGCGGCCATGGCGAAGGTTAAAGAATCATTAATGCATCCTTTGCGCGCGCACGTAGAGACTACACAAAAAAGTATGGTAGGGCGTACATTTTTTGGTCTACCAACAATTGAAGCTTTTGATTTAGGCATACCAGCAATGATGCCTGCAAAAACATCGCATGAAATAAATGCCAATACAACGGTCAATATGACGGTTCCAGCAGGAACTACAGAAGCTCAGTCATCATTTTTAAAGAAAGCTGCAAGAGATACTTTTGACGAAGTTTGGCAAAATAACTTACGCGATGTTATTACTACATTTCCAAGGACCGAATCATGAGTACAAATTGGGTTTCAATCTTTATACCTCCAAAATCACCGTTTTTTTTAGGCAGTATAACATTTGATGCTATCTTAGAAGAAACGCATGTTTTTGATTCAGATATAACCGATTATCCTGTTGAAAGCGGGGCTATGGTAAGCGATAATATCATCCTAAAACCAGTCATATTAACGATTAAGGCCTTAAGCACTGATTATCCTTTTGTTTTTTTGGGTATAGGCGAACAAAGACCACTTTTATCAACATCTAGGAGCATTGATCTTTTCAATGTACTGATAAATTTACGCGATGCTAGATTAACTGTTGATGTAATAACCGGTTTAAAAAGTTATCCTGACATGGGCATTCAAAGTATTAGCGTACCGAGGACAGAACCGGTCGCAGCATTAACTTTTGATATAACTTTGAAGCAAATTATAAAAGCCACAGCACAAACGGCTAAAATTCCAAAAGAAAAGATATCGGCACTTGTTGAAAATGCCAAAGACCAAGTACCGGAAAAGGTTAGCGAAGGTGTAAAGCAGGTAAAGAAATTAAAAGAAGGAAGTTATCCAGTTCATTTTGCTGAAAATCAAGGTTGGATAGAGAAGAGGTATCAATAATGGCAGCTTATGAAATTCCTACTAATTCAGAAAATCCATCATGGAGCGAAATAATAACGCTTGAAGGAAGCAATTATATTTTTAGTTTTACGTGGAACGCGCGCGATAAATCATGGGTGTTAGACATCCAATTGACTGATGATTTACCGGTAATAATGGGCATCAAACTTGTAGCAAATTATGAATTGCTAGGAACGTACGCGCAAAATAAACAGCCTCCTGGATCGCTATTTTTATACGATACGGCAGGAAAGCGTGAAGATTGTAACCGTGAAGAATTAGGCGCACGCTGGAAATTGTACTATATAACGTCAAATGATCCACTTGCCATAGCGGCCAAAGAGAAGCTAGGCTATGAGCTTATTTAATCGCGTTCTAAATTTAAGCATAGAAACTGCTGCTGGTGAAACGGTCTTATTATTTGATGAATCGTTTAAGATATCATTTAGCGTATTTAAAAATTCATCGAGCAATCCAAATTCAGCAACAATCAAAATATATAACTTGTCGATAAATACTAAAAATGTGTTAAAGGATGTCTTCAAGAAAAATCAGCAATTATCTGATGACGAAAAACCACCTTTGCATATATATCTATCGGCCGGATATGGCGATGACGTAGGAGCTACTTTAATATTTAGCGGAAATATTACGGATGTTTATACGATGTATCAGGAACCGGATTATATAACAAATATATCGTGTTATGATGGCGGTGTTACATTGCGTGACACGTTCTTAAATATAGCCTATCAAAACGGTATTGATTCAAATGTCATCATTAAACAAATAGCCAATGCCATGAAAACTAGTATTGATTCTGCATCTGTTTATTTAGATAAAAATTTCAAGCTTGCAAACGGCATATCATTAAGCGGAAAGGCAAAGGATTTAATGGATAATATAACGCAGCGCGGCGGACTGCAATGGACAATTGAAAATAACAAGATTAGAATAGCCCCGCAAGGACTGGCTACAAATGAACCAGCAATAGTTTTGGCATCAGATACAGGCTTGATAGGTTCGCCGCAGCGATTACAAACAGCCGGTTTTGATGCCATGAACACGAATGTTGTAGATGAATATAAATGCAAGACTTTACTTTTGACTGGTGTAGCCATTTTCAGATTAGTTGAATTTAGGACAAAAGATGTTACTGGATTTTATGCGATTAGATCGGCGCAACATACCGGCGATACATACGGCAGCGCATGGACAACTGATTTGGATGTAATTGATCCAAAATTTTTGGTATAAATATATGAAATTAAATTTACCTGATGCTTTAACAGCAGCAATAAAATGGTTTTTAACAAACCTACATACTGCTATGCCTGCAATAATCACAGAATTTGACAAAGAAAAACAAATAGCAACAGTACAGCCAACTATCAAGCGAACCTTGACAGATGGAAAGGTACAGATCTTACCACTAATATATAATGTTCCTGTAATTACTTTAAAAACAGATCATGCCGGATTACATATACCGGTTAAAAAAGGTGATGGTGTTTTACTTATCTTCTGCGAGCGCGCATTAGAGCGTTGGCTATCATCTGATCAAGGCGATATAGTAGAGGCTGGCGACACAAGACAATATAATATAACTGATGCTATAGCTATTTTAGGCCTAAATCCGAAGACATTTGACTATCCATATAAGGATGATTCGGTTTATTTATACAATGAAAAGGCGCGCATAAAAATAACGCCTGAGAATAAAATAGCAATCAAAAATGAAGATCTGGAATTGCTAGAATTTTTAGACAGATTGATTTTAAACATATCTGCTATAACAGTTTCGGGCGTTCCTATTGATAATTTAGCGGTTTTTACAGCAATGCAAACAGAATTATTGCTACTAAGAGAGGTCGTATGAAAGACTTACAGCTTGATCAATACGGTGATTTATTTTTTGATTCAGTAGGTAATATGAACATTGTTGATGGCATTGACGAAGTCAAACAGCGATTGCATACCAGATTATTGCGCTTTTTAGGTGAATGGTATTTAGATATAACTTTGGGCGTGCCGTATCTGCAAGAGATTTTAATAAAAAATCCAAGCCAAGCGGCAGTTGTAAATAATATCAAACAAACGATACTAAAAACTAAAGGAGTTACTGGCATTACGGATTTTGTGATAAAATTAAATACTGATGGTAGTGGTAATATTGTCCAACGATCTGTTGTAATAGAATTTTCAGCGACTACAGACCAAGGCGATGTTGATATGAGCATTAGTGCTACGATAAATTGAGGATATAAACTATGGCAGATTATGGCGTTACTCCGGCTGGTTATGTTGCCAAGACTTTTGATCAAATTTTAGCTGATATAAAAACATGGTTGCAAGATTCATTAGGCAATGTAAATGTCGATGATGATGCAATACTTGGCATTTTAGCTGGAATTGACGCGAAGCCAGTGACTGATCTTTGGGATGTTTCGGCAGGAGTTTATTATTCAGCCTTTCCGAACTACGCTAGCGGCGCAGCTTTAGATGATGTTTGCGAGCTAAATGCTATTCGCAGACTTGATGAAAGGCCGTCGATTGCAACGGTTTCATGTTCTGGTGTCGAGGGTACTGATATTCCAGTTGGTTCAATATTCACAACACAATTGCCAGTTTTTAATTATGTAACACAATTGCCTATCACTATAAGTATTGATAATACTAATTATTTTACGGTTGAAGTTACAACGGTTATAGCCGATACAGACTATATAATAACATCCAACAACAGAAATGCTGTCATTAATAGTGGAACAGGTGCTGATAAAGAAAGTATTGCTATAGCATTATTTAATGAAGTAAATAATTTAACTAGCGTCTTAGGCATTAATGCTGAAATAAAAGATTCTGAAAACGGCATTTTAGATTTATGGTCGAATGACAAAAAAACTGCTGTTCAAGCTAGCGTATCAGCTGAATTGACTGTAACAGATTTTTGGTCACCAGTTCGCTGTAATTCTCAGGAAGTAGGTAGTCAAGTTGTAGCAGTTGCCGGAAAGATAAACCAAATATTAATCCCGATTGCTGGTTTGACTGAAGTTTATAATCATACCGATGCGATGCCTGGTCGTGATAAAGAGAATGATGTTGCATTACGTGATAGACGTTATGAAAGTGTTCGTATAACCGGTGGCGGAACCGTATCAGCAGTGGTTGCTCGCGTTAGGCAAAATGTTCCTTTGGTGACACAGGTTAGAGGTTATGAGAATGATAGTATAGTTACCGATCTTGAAGGAAGGCCGCCGAAATGCATAGAAATTTATGTTGTTGGTGGTGATGACACAGAAATTGCGCAGGAAATACGAGTAGCAAAAGCAGACGGTATTCAGGCCTATGGAAATATAATTGTGGTAGTGGAGGATAGCGAAGGAACAGAGTATAGCATAGGATTTTCAAGACCTGTAGACGTATATATTTGGGTTAAGATTACATTAACAACTACACCAGATTATCCAATTAATGGCGATACCTTAATATCTGAAAACATTTTAGCTTATGCGCTTGATTATAAAATTGGCGATGAAGTTTTAATTCAGGCTTTATATTGCCCTATCTATCACGTTGATGGAGTTGAAACCGCTATAATTGAATTGGCTAAGACTTATACGACATCGCCTCCAGGCGCATATGTCACGACAAATATCGAGATTGACGAAGACGAAATAGCTTTATTCGACAGCACAAGAATCGAGATTATAACACCATGAGCGGCGATCTAAAATTTTATGATGATGTACAGCAGCGGGCAATAAATTTATTGCTTACGACTTTCAAAGAAAAAGAAAAGTTCCCTGCTTTGATATCGGGATTAACAAAATCATTTCAAGAACTCGAGGATGTTTTTAAAGACTTATATACACAACGCAGCTTAGATGGCGCGTATGGCCAACAACTAGACAATCTAGGCCAAATTCCAGTACAAGATCGACTAGGATTAAATGACGAAGATTACAGGAATGCAATTAAATTTAAAATTCTTGAAAATCAGAGCTATGGTGGAATGGAAACTATTATCGAAGCTATTAAATTCTTTACTGGATCAGAAACCGTTATAAATATTGAAGTATATCCGGCAGCAATCCAGGCTTATTGCGATGGCTTGACTGAATATAGCCAAGTTCCTAAAAACTTTGTAAAAAATATTGATGACCTATGCGGTGGCGGTATAAAATTCATGTTTATAGCTATGGGCTATGGCGATTTTCCTTTTGCATTTTCATGGATTGACAAGAATGATGATGTTATAACAGACCCGCGCGGCGGAACTTATGCGTGGATTGATGGTGATGATGAGCTTGTAATTGATGGCGCAGGCATATATACTTGGGCTTTACAACAATAAATTGAGGTAAATAATTATGGCAAATAGGCCTCCTAAATTTCCCGAATGGGCAAGAGTGGATTATGCTGATCCTGTGCTTGGCGGTAACAATGTAATTGAGCCCTCAGAAGACAAAAAAGACAAAGGCTTTTTAAAAGAATATCCGCCGGCACAATATCAAAACTGGCTAGGCAGACTAACAAATTTATGGATTCAATATTTAGATGAAATTGCAACAGGTGGGTCATTCACAACAGGCGATGCTAAGCATACTATTAAAACAAGCGAGGCCGGCTGGCTATTAATGAATGATGACACGTTTGGTAGTGCTGCATCTGGAGCTGGTTATGCATCCGATGCTAATTTTAATTTATATTTATTAATGTGGACAAATGTAACTCAATCCTACGCTCCAGTAACGGGAGGGCGCGGAGTTAGTGCCCAAGCAGATTGGGATGATAACAAACCAATGCGGCTTACGTTACAACTAGGACGGGCTATGGTTTCTACTGGCGGCACATTAGGATATGCTTTAGGGAGTATTGGCGGTCAGAATGATGTTTCATTGACATCTGATAACAATGGGACACACTCTCATGGAGGCTCTGCGCCAGTTTCAGGATCAATTACGGCGCATGTAAATGATTATGATTCAGTAGAGTGGCGTCCGCAGGGATATGCCCCTGGAGTAGTAGGAACTGAGCTTCCGATATATGGTGATCCAGGAAATTTAGGCGGTGTATATGATTCAAGATTTATAACACATAGTTTAGCAGCAACTATATCCTCAAGTGGATTAGGTTCGGCGCATGAAAATAGGATGCCATTTTCTGCATGGAATGTATTGATAAAGTTATAAAGTTTTAAAGTTTTACTGAACAATTCCACGAGTATAGTGACATTCTATTTGAATCGCTTGTTCTTCAGGTGTTGCATTTATACAAGTTTTGCCATCACATAGGATTGTCCATACATTTTCCGATGCTTCAAAGCTGATAACAAGACCATATGTGTTGCGAAACATTGGGCTAACAACGCTCATTATATCGCGTGAAATTTGCCCAGCACGTTGAGGATTCTCTAAGTATGAACCCCACTTTTTGAAGGGTAGTCTTACACTAAAAACGTCCTCGGCATTGCCGAATGCCCCACCGCCGATTATTAGACCCAAAAGATAGGCTTTGTCGGTATTCATCATTGCACGTTTTCCTCCGTGAACACCTGATCCATTATTGCAATTGCGATGTTCTTTGCCAAGATTACAGGTACTGCGTTCCCAATGACTTTATACATTGCAGTTATATTGCGAGGAGTATCGTCAATAAAAATAAAGTTATCAGGAAATGTTTGTATACGAGCCGCTTCTCGGATGGTATAACGTCGATTCTCCAAAGGATGTACTATCCCACAATTCTCGGGTTGAGCAGAAGCAGTTATCGTTCCGCATATTTCGGTGCGGGCGAATCGCCGATAAAAATTCGGAGAGCGGTATTTCTTCATCTGGTCGCGTATCCGTTGGAAGCGCGGTGCAAGATGCTCATAGGGAACGTCTTTCCACGAGCCACCCTCCGGTATGTATGCAATCATCTCCAATGCTTGTGGCGAAAGCTTCCAATGCACCTGATTCGGTACATCCTTCGATTGTTTGAGAACATGGTCTACGGTGAGGTTTTCTTTGGGTAGTTTGTCTGGAAATACAAAGGTTTTACCCAAGTCTTTACGAATACCCACAAACAGAACCCTTTGTCGATTTTGTGGCACTCCATAATCGCTGGCATTTACAAGCTGATAAATGACATTGTAACCGATGTCACTCATGGTCGATAAGTCCTCCATGATAACTTCGGTTAAGTTGCGCCCATCTACATATTTAGTTGATAAAAGCCCTTTCACATTTTCAAACACTATAACCTTGGGCATCTTTTCTTTGATTATTCGCAGACACTCCTTATAAAGCATACCACGTGAATCATGTACCCCTTTACGATTACCAGCATTTGAAAATGGCTGGCATGGGAAACCCGCCGTGAGAATATCGCAGTCAGGAATTTCCTCTACTCCGACAGTCAAGATGTCGCGGGTATCAATCGAGCCTTCACCAAAGTTAAGATTATAAACAGCTTGTGCGTCAGAATCAAAATCATTCGCCCATACTACATTAAAACCCGCCTTTGTAAAGCCGAGATCAAGCCCGCCGCACCCTGAGAATAGGGATACCAAGTGTGGTGCATTCTTCTTTTTAGTTTTTTCATTTTTCATTGTCAATCCCACCTCGTATAATGTTATTTAGTCCATTTATAAGTGCAACAGGGCATTCATAAAACAGATTGTTTTAATACAAGATTAAACATATTCTGTTTTCTATTGTTGTAACGGAAA
>Ga0307376_10003063_pt1 | contig 15822 bp, 17 predicted proteins | sample TR2MG_FD_202536 | JGI IMG/M metagenome (GOLD analysis project Ga0307376, IMG submission 202536) | Soil microbial communities from Risofladan, Vaasa, Finland - TR-2 | ecosystem: Environmental > Terrestrial > Soil > Coastal area > Acid sulfate soil | place: Finland: Risofladan, Vaasa | collected...
CCTTCAGCGATTCCACCATCCTCATCACCGGTGAGAGCGGCACGGGCAAGGAGGTCCTGACCCGGGGCATCCACGCCGCCAGTCCCAGGCACGACCGGCCGTTCGTGGCTATTAACTGCGGGGCCATTCCGGAGAGCCTGCTGGAAAGCGAGCTCTTCGGCTATGAGGAAGGTTCCTTTACCGGCGCCCTCCGGGGAGGCAAGCCGGGCAAGTTCGAACTGGCCAATCACGGCACCATCTTTCTGGACGAAATCGGCAACATGTCTCTTTACCTGCAGGCCAAGCTGTTGCGCGTCCTGCAGGAAAGGCAGATCGAGCGCGTGGGGGCGCTAAAGCCCACAGCGGTAGACGTGAGGGTCATTGCGGCCACCAACCAGGACTTGGAGGACCTCATGCTTAAGGGGCATTTCCGGGAAGATCTGTTCTACCGCCTGAGCGTTATCCCCGTGCGCCTGCCGCCGTTGCGGGAAAGGCCTGAGGATATTCCCCTCCTGTTGGATCACTACCGCCGCTATTTTAACGACTTGTTGGCCAAAAATATCGAGGGCTTTACGCCTGCCGCCATGAGCCTCGCCGGGAGTTACGCCTGGCCGGGCAACGTTCGGGAACTCATCAATGCGGTGGAATATGCCGTAAATCTGGCCGACGGCGCGTCGATAGACGTCACCAACCTGCCGGGTCAGTTACGGGACCCGGCCCGAAAAGCCGCCGCCGGACCGGAGCGGCTGCTCAGCCTGCAGCAACTGGAGAGGGAAGCCGTTGAGGCTGCCCTAAGGAAGTTCGGCTGGACGGACGAGGGTAAATCACTGGCGGCACGGGCACTGGGCGTAAGCCGGGCCACCATTTACCGTAAAATTTCCCGTTACCGGCTGGCGAACCGGTCCCAGTAACCGGCGGGTGGTGCCTCGTGCCGGGTGACAAGCACCGCAAAGCGATCAATACCTTGAGGGCCGGGACGGCCCTTTTTTTTCTCGTTCGGCAACATATGGCAGATGGTGATCATCGGCGGGTTGATTCCGGGCAAGGTATGCAGTATTCACCGGCGTCAACAGAAGGTCTCGGGATGATCGTAGAGAATAGGTATCTGGTTAGACGCCAATGGTTTCCCGGGGCGTACGCTTGAACGGTGTTGAGGAGGCTGTTATAATTTGGGTGACAATCAGACGACTAAGATCATTCAGGCCCATTTGGTTGAGGGTAATATGGAGCCGGGTAAGGAAATAGCGATTAAGATCGATCAGACCCTTACCCAGGATGCCACCGGTACCATGGCCTATCTCCAGTTTGCAGCGATGGATATTCCCCGGATCAAGGCTGAACTCTCCGTGAGTTATGTGGACCATAACACCCTGCAAAACGGCTTCGAGAATGCCGATGACCACAGGTTCTTGCAGGGGATGGCAGCTAAATACGGTGCCTATTTTTCCCGTCCCGGCAACGGCATCTGCCACCAGGTTCATTTAGAGCGCTTCGGCATCCCGGGCAAAACCCTGATCGGATCGGACAGCCATACCCCGACCGGCGGCGGTTTGGGTATGCTGGCCATCGGTGTCGGTGGTTTGGATGTCGCCGTGGCCATGGGCGGCGGTCCCCTGCATTTGACCATGCCCCGGGTGGTGAACATAAGATTGCACGGCCAACTCGCTCCCTGGGTAGCGGCCAAAGACATCGTGTTGGAAGTTCTACGGCTCCTCACGGTAAAGGGAGGAGTAGGGAAGGTATTGGAGTACAGCGGGGACGGGGTGTCCGGTCTTTCTGTTCCCGAGCGGGCGACTATCACCAACATGGGGGCGGAAACGGGAGCGACTACCTCCATTTTCCCCAGTGACGAAGTTACCAGGGACTTTCTGCGGCGACAGGGACGGGAACAGTGCTGGGTGCCTTTAGCCGCGGACCGGGATGCCGGATACGATCAGGTTGTCGATATCGACCTGTCGGCCCTGGAACCGCTGGTGGCCAAACCGCACATGCCCGATAACGTAGTCAGGGTGAAGGACATAGGTGATCTACCGGTCAGCCAGGTCATGATAGGGAGTTGCACCAATTCTTCCTATTTGGACCTTATGCGGGTGGCGGCCGTTCTCAAAGGCAAGACGGTTCATCCCGCCGTGAGCCTGGTTATTGCCCCCGGCTCCCGTCAAGTCTTTAAACTCTTGAGCGAAAACGGCGCTTTAACGGACCTGATCGCCGCCGGCGCCCGTATCCTGGAATGCGCCTGCGGACCGTGTGTGGGCGTAGGTCAGGCACCCCACTCGGGTGCTGTCTCCGTTCGTACCATCAACCGTAATTTTGAAGGCCGCAGCGGCACCAAAGACGCCCAGGTTTATTTGGTGAGCCCGGAAACCGCCGCCGCTACGGCTATAGCCGGTGTACTGGCCGATCCCAGAACTTTAGGTGAGGCGCCCCTTATTACCGTACCGGTCACCTTTGCGCCGGATGACCGTATGATCATACCACCGCCCGCCGATGTTCGGAACCTCGCGGTAATGCGCGGGCCGAATATTCAGCCGGTGCCGGTGGCTAAACCCCTGGCAGCCAATGTGACGGGGCAGATCCTGTTAAAAGTCGGTGATAATATTACGACTGACCACATTATGCCGGCCGGTTCCAAAGTATTGCCGCTACGTTCCAATATCCCGGCCATGTCCAAGCATTCATTCGAGCCCGTAGATCCCACTTTCCCGGCCAGGGCCGTAGCCGCCGGGGGCGGTTACATTGTCGGCGGGGAGAATTACGGGCAGGGGTCCAGCCGGGAACACGCCGCTTTGGTACCTATGTATTTGGGAATCCGGGCTGTTATAGCCAAATCGTTTGCCCGTATTCACAGGGATAATCTGATAAACTTCGGCATTTTGCCGCTCACCTTCAGCGATCCTTCGGACTATAACAAGGTGGGGCAAAACGATGTGTTAGAGATTGATAATATAAATGAGACTCTTCTAAAAGGATTAGAATTGGACGTTAGAAATGTTACGCGAAACACTACCTTTAAAGTTAAATCGCAAATGACATCCCGGCAGATAGGGATCGTGGCGGCGGGAGGCCTGCTTAATTATACCCGCCGGTCGCAAGAAACAGGGGCATGATATTGAAAGAACTCATGCGCGCGTAGGCGGTCGAAGTAAGTACATGTGGGCGGGAAAGACCCCGGGGCACTATTTACGGCAAAATTCCCGGCGTCCGGCTGCCGTGGGACAAAGACCGGGACCTGCCGGGGCCAGGAGCGTCGCAGGTTGCGACGCGTATCAAAATGCGATAAACGTTATCAGGGGCGGTTTCCGCCCCTTTTTGTCTCATCCCGCTACAATATATTCCTGGCCGTTCTTGGCAAACCGTTTGTTTTGGGCGTCTTGAGGCTGGGCGGTACGGTACGGAAATTGCTTATACTAATCGATAAGGTTTTAGGATCGTTTAGCGGGGGTGGAGGGTCATGAACGAAAACGCGCGACTGATGCAAGGCAACGAGGCTGTGGTGGAAGCCGCCTGTGCGGCGGGGTTGAAATTCTTTGCCGGTTACCCCATCACTCCGGCTACGGACATAGCCGAGATGGCGGCTGTGCTGATGCCCAAGGCGGGTGGGGTCTTCGTCCAGATGGAGGACGAAATAGCAAGTATGGCGGCGGTCATCGGGGCATCCCTCACGGGGGCTAAAGCCATGACCGCCACCAGTGGTCCCGGTTTTTCCCTCATGCAGGAAAACATCGGTTTTGCCGCCATGGCGGAGGTGCCCTGCGTGATAGTAGATGTGCAGCGGCTGGGTCCCAGCACGGGTATCGCCACTGCGCCCGCCCAGGGTGATGTCATGCAGGTCCGCTGGGGTACGCACGGGGACCATCCGGTGGTGGCCCTGGCGCCGGCGGGCGTGGCCGAGACCTACGATCTGACGGTCAAGGCTTTCAACCTGGCCGAGAGCTTGCGGACGCCGGTAGTGCTCCTCCTGGACGAGGTGGTGGCCCACATGCGCGAAGGGGTGGTCGTGCCGGACGCGGGCGCCCTGGTCGTGAGGGAAAGAAGACGCCCCCCGGGCGGACCAGCCTACCGGGCTCTCGGGGACGGCGTTCCGGCGGTGCCCGACTTCGGGAGCGGCGGTGCCGTCCATGTCACCGGCCTGGTGCACGACGAGCGGGGTCTGCCCTCCAACGACCGCCAGGTGGCCGATGCCCTGATCCGGCGCCTGCACGACAAGGTACAGCGGGCTGCCGGTGAGTTTACCTTCACCAACTCCTGGTTCCTGGAGGATGCCGACGTGGCCGTGGTGGCTTACGGCAGCGTTGTGCGGGCGGCCCACCGGGCCGTGGTATTGGCCAGGGAAAAGGGCCTTCGGGCGGGGCTTTTGCAGTTGCAGACCATCTGGCCCTTTCCGGCCGCGGCGGTAGCCTCCCTGGGCCGGCGGGTGAGCAGAGTTATCGTGCCGGAGATGAATTTGGGTCAGCTGGTGGGGGAAGTGGAGCGGGTCGTCCGCGGGCAGACGGACGTTATTCCCCTGTCCGGGTTGGCCGGGCGCCTGTTTACCCCGGACGAAATCCTCAATGAGATCATCAGGCGGGGCAAGTCCGCCCGGGCTGTACCGGGCAGCGGTCTCAGAGCCTACAGGGGGAGGTGAGGCTGGTGAGCGGAGCGGTCGTCGATGTGGATGAGAAGCGGTGCAAAGGCTGTGGCATCTGCCTGACCTTGTGTCCGCGCCGGGTCTTTAACCCGGATGAACGGGGCAAGGTCAAGGTGAGCCGGCCGGAACGGTGCACCGGCTGCCTGATTTGTGACAACCTGTGCCCCGACCTGGCCATCACTGTTCACCGGGCAAAGGAAGGGAGGGAGGGCGGCCGGGTAAGGCCTCCCGCCGTTTGATGCAGGAAGTTTTGGAGGAGTACCTGCGCCAGGATATGATGCCCCACATGTGGTGCGCGGGCTGCGGCAACGGCATCGTCTTGCACAGCCTGATCCGGGCGCTGCACGATCTGGCATTGGAGAAGGAGAAAGTGGTTGTGGTGGCCGGCATCGGCTGCGCCGGCAGGGCGGCCGGCTATCTTAACCTGGATACTTTGCACAGCACCCACGGACGGGCTCTGGCTTTCGCCACCGGTGTTAAACTGGCCAATCCGGATCTGACCGTGGTCGTCCTGATGGGCGACGGCGACGCCACCGCCATCGGCGGCAACCACCTCATCCATGCCGCCAGACGGGATATCGACCTTACCGCCATCGTTTTCAACAACAGTATTTACGGCATGACCGGCGGGCAGCAATCACCGCTGACGCCCCAGAAGAGTATCGCGACCACGGCGCCAGGCGGCACTACCCAGCGGCCCTTCGACCTCCCGCAGTTGGCCAGGGGGGCCGGGGCTGGTTTCGTCGGCCGGTCCACGACCTTTCACCACCAGCTGATGACCAGGCTGATCGGGGATGGCATAACACACCCGGGCTTCGCCTTGGTGGAAGCCATAACCTACTGCCCGACAGCCTTCGGACGTCAGAACAAGATGGGGTCGCCCGTCGAGGGCCTGCGCTGGCAGAGGGATCACTTCGTGGAGATCAACAAGTTTTTGAGCCTGCCGGAAGAGGATAAGAAGGGCAAGGAGCCCATGGGTCAGTTCCACCCGGCCAAAGGTCCGGCGTGGCCGCACTAAGCGGCGGTCAGCCTTTTTGCGGAAGGTGGTTTCATGGAAAAGAGACAGGAAATTTGCTTGAGCGGGTCCGGGGGCCAGGGGATCATTCTGGCCGGCCAGGTGCTGGCGGAGGCCGCACTAAAGTCGGGCTGGTACGTGGTTCAGACCCAGAGCTACGGCCCGGAGGCGCGGGGCGGAGCCACCAAAGCCGAGGTCATCCTGAGTGATGCCCCGGTGGACTATCCCATGGTGACCGCGGCCGACCTCCTGCTGGCCATGAACCAGGAATCATGCGACCGCTACCTGGCCGGAGTGAAGAATAACGGCACCGTGATCGTGGACAGCACCAACGTGTCGCATACTCCTCCCACGCCGACCCGCCTGGTATCACTCCCGCTGACCGCGGTGGCCAGGGAGGAACTGGGCAAAGAGATGTTCGCCAACATGGTGGCCCTGGGGGTCATTACCTCACTGACCGGCGAGATATCCCTGCGGGAAGCGGAAAACGCCCTGCTCACCCGGGTGCCGCCCGCCACCACGGAGGCGAACCGCAAGGCCTTCTGGCTGGGCGTCCAACTGGCCAACCGGCTGGTCTGAGCCGGAGGCGGTAAATCCGGGGCGGAGTCTGGATGGACTGGTGGATGCTGGCTGCACCGGGGTGGGGTGGCGCCGCAAAGCCGGTTGCCCCGGCCGCCCTCCCTGTCTGGCGGAGTAATGTAGTTGCTCCCGGGTTGATCCGATGGTGTTGCCGGATCCGCCGAACGGCAACTTCCCTGCTCCCCGTTACATGCCTGCGGCCGCAAACTCCGTTATACTCCCTTCAATATGATCATCAGTGTCTCTTGCTCCGGCCCGGTAGTCCTAGGCTGGCTTTCAGTTATACCTGTTCAGTTCCGGAGGAATTCGGCGACAGTCAGAGAAGTAATGCTTGCAAGCTACAAGGTTGCTCTGAAGGGGGCTGCAGGCAATGAATGACAGGTTTGGTTTTCATATACCCACCCGGGTCGAAGTCGGAAACGGCCTCTTACAAGCCACTGGCGAACTGACGCGGAAAGTGGTGGCGGGGAACAGGGCCTTCCTCGTAACCGATTCGGGCGTCCGCGGAACAGGATTGGCCGCGGAGGTATGGAATTCGCTTCAGAAATCAGGCTTTATTTGCGAATGGTTCGATAACGTGCAGCCCAATCCCAGGGACCGCGATTGCGAAGCCGGTGGCGAAGCGGCCCGCCGATGGGGAGCCGATGTTATCGTGGCGGTCGGCGGCGGTTCCGTTCTGGATTCGGCGAAAGCCATCGCTCTTTTGCAGACTCACGGGGGGTATATCCGGGACTTCGAGGGAAGGGGTAAAGTTACCCGGGAAGTCACCGCCGTCGTGGCCATTCCCACCACTGCCGGAACAGGATCCGAGGTCACCAGGTCTGCCGTGATCACGGACACGGCCCGTAACTTCAAAATGACGGTGAAGGATGAAAAGCTCGCGCCGATCCTGGCTATCGTCGATCCGGAAACCACTTATTCTTTGCCTGCGGCTATTACCGCGTCCACGGGTATGGATGCTCTCATCCACGCCATTGAAGCGTTCACCTGCCGTTTGGCCAATCCGCTGTCGGATGTCGTGGCCCTGGCAGCTATGGAGAAAATTTTTCCCTCCTTGCGCACGGCCGTTCATCACGGGACGGACAAAGAAGCCAGGTACGACATGATGGTAGGGTCACTGCTAGCGGGAATCGCCTTTTCCCACGCCGATGTGGCCGCCGTGCACTGCATGGCGGAGGCTCTAAGCGGTCTGTACGATACAGCCCACGGTGTGGCAAATTCCATGTTCCTTCCCGTTGTCACGGCTTACAATGCGCAAGTGGATCCGGACAGACATGCCCGGGTGGCTGCAACCTGTGGTCTCCCGGTATCCGGGCTTTCCGAAGGGAAAGCGGCGTCCCTGTTGGTGAAAGAACTAGCCCGACTGGCCGGGGATATAGGCATCCCGGCCTTTGTCAACCTTTCTTGCGTCAATCCGAAGGACTTTGAACATCTGGCGGACTCCGCTTGTCGAAACGGATCGACTCCCAGTAATTGCCGGGATATCGGCAAAGAAGGATATCTGCGCCTTTTCCAAGAGAGCTATGCCCAAGGAGAATCTTTCTGAGGAACCGGGCCGTCCGGCTGGCGCCCGCACAACCGGCTGGTCTGAGCCCGAGGAAGGAAAACGTTACCGGCAGCGCGAATAATCTTTCGGGTGACGGGAGATAGATTACCCGGAGGAGATGGGTTTTTGGCCAGGTTCGAGATTAACACCGACACCAGTCATTGTTTTGCCTGCAGTCCCCAAAACGAGTACGGACTGCACTTGAGCTTTGAATTTGAGGGGGAAATCTGCCGGACCCGCTTTGTGCCGCAGGAGAGGTACCAGGGCTGGACTGGTTTCACCCACGGCGGTATTTTGGCCACCGTGCTGGACGAGACCATGGCCCAGTGGCTTTGGCACAAGGATATCGTGGCCATGACCGCCGAGATGGAAGTACGGTTCATTAAAGCCGTCCCGGTCGGCCGGGAGGTAGTGGTCACCGCTGCTTGCCGGAGGGGGCCCTCGCACGGTCTCTACCTCTTGGAGGCCGGGATGACCATGGACGGCGAACCGGTGGCCAGGGCCAAGGCCAAGTTTATGGCCACCGAAAACAGCGGTTAGTCGCTTTGGCTGGTTCGCTGTAGCTGGATGAGGATGACGCCGCCCAATATAAGGGCGGCGCCTGCTATTTGCAGGGAGTGCAGGCTTTCTCCCAGGACGAAGTAGGCGGACACGGCGGCTACCACCGGCTCCAGGGTGCTGGTAAGGCCGGCCCGCAAAGGGGTCAGGAAGGAGAGCCCCTTGAGATAGAGACCGAAGGGGAGGATGGTGGAAAAGACGGCCAGGTAGAAAAAGGCACCGTAAGCCAACGCGCTGTGGCCGGCGAGCGCCGTCCAGGGTGGGCGCACGAAGGACCAGGCGAACAGGGGAATGCCCAGGCCGTAGAGGAGGACCGTCCATGGCGGCAGGTGGGAGATCTGTTTGCCGTAGACGGAATAAAAGGCAAAGGCGGCGGCCGATGCCAGACCTGTGAGCAGCCCGCCCAGCGTGAGACCGGAGGAGGCGTGCGTTCCCCACATGATCAGAAATCCACCTAAGGTAGCCAGGATAATGGCGGTTATACCGAGTCGGCCGGGGGGTTGGCGGTAGCGCAATGCTCCCCAGAGGGCGATCAGCACCGGGGCCAGGTACTGCAGGAACACAGCGCTGGCCACGCTCAGTTGGCTGATGGTGAGGAGATAGAATAGCTGAACGGCGCCCAGTCCACCCAGTCCGAAAATGATTAATGGCAGCACATCGGCTTTGCCGACGCGTAACAGGGAGGGTTGGAAAAGGGCTATGTAGAGAAACAGGAGGACGAAGGACAAAAAAAGTCTGATTTCCAGGAGGGTGAGGGGCCCAACCACTTGGCTGACGAAGAAGAACTTGGCCAGGGTGCCGAAGGCTCCCCACAGGACGGCGGCCATGGCCACATAGGCAAATCCGAGAACGGACCGGAATGGCATAGCGGTAAAGCTCCTTGTCGCGCAAATGACCTTCTCCAGTTTAGCAGACATCCTATGGTTGGACAATACCATCATATTCCACCGGCTGCCCGGGCATGCGCCGACGGGGCGGTGGATATGGAAGGTGGCGGGGAAGAACAAGGGCCGGGCACTCGGGCCGCTCCCGCCCCGACAGCCGGTCGTTCCCCTTGCCGTGGCGGCGATTGGGCCATTGATCCTTGAGCCTGGCCGAAGATTCTGATAAAGTGATAAATAACTAATCTGTAAGCATATGCATTGGCAGGAGGTGGACTTCATTGAGCGCAACCGCTCCCGGTGCCATGCCCGCGAGCTGGCGCGTCGATACCAAGCCGCACAAGTTTTGTCCCGGGTGCGGCCACGGGATCATCCTCAAGATGCTGGGACGGGCTGTAGACGAACTGGGCATAGGCGACCGTACCGTATTTGGCTGCGACATCGGTTGCTCGCTCCTGGCCTGGGACTTCTTCAACCTCGATACCGTTCAGGCCCACCACGGCCGGGTTACGCCGGTTCTGGTGGGGTTGAAGCGGGCCGAATCCCGGCTGCTGACCGTGGCCTACATGGGAGACGGGGGCGGCTACGCCATCGGGGCGCAGCACCTGGTCAGCGCCGCCGGCCGCAACGAGCGCATCTCGGTGATCCTGGTCAACAACACCCAGTACGGCATGACCGGGGGACAGATGGCGCCGACCACCCTGCCGGGCCAGCGCACCGAAACCACCCCCTTCGGCCGGGACGTGGCGGAAACAGGGCGGCCGATGCAGGGGCCGGAAATGGTGGCGTCTCTCACCAACGAACATGCCTATGTGGCCCGGGGCACGGTTACTAAGCCCCGCCAGCTCAAGGTCATGATCCGGCGGGCACTGGAAAACCAGATGCTGGGGCGAGGCTTCTCCTTCGTAGAGGTGCTGTCGTTTTGTCCGACTAACTGGCGGACGTCGGCCAAGGAAACCATCGCCTTCGTTGATGAAAAGATGGCTGAGGTGTTCCACACCGGGGAAATCAAGGTGCCGGGCAAGTCAGGAGTGGGCGAGGATGAGTAAGGGCATGGCGGAAATGCCGTTTAAGGGCAAGCCGACGCGGGTACGCAAGGGCTATGTGACGGTTATGCCGGCGTTGTGCAAGGGCTGCGGTCTGTGCATGGAGCGGTGTCCCCAGTCCTGCATCGGCTGGTCGGATGTCCTGGGGGTTTACGGTACGCCTTCGGTACTGGTGGACGACTCGCGCTGCATCCTGTGCGGCAACTGTGAGCTGATCTGTCCCGACTGCGCCATTGCCGTCACCTTTGTGCCCAGACCGCAGCGGGGTCCGGCGCCGCTATTGGCCGATTGGGACTAGGAACAGTTGCCCCGCCGGGGAGGCCGCCTGTTCCGGCGTGTTCCCGGAGGCGGGCTCCCCGGCGGAAGGCGGGCGCTTCTATGCGGTAGCGCCGGCTACCTGTCCGACCGTTCCAGCTTTACGGTAACGGTATTAATGGGATCGGGACACTTTACGAAAGCCGTGTCTCCTTCCCACCAGGGAAATTTTCCACCAAATTGCAGGACACAAAGGCTCGGGAAGACGTCGTGGTAGAAAAAGCCGCACATCTGGGAAGGGTTGTGGGCGGAAAGTTCGAAGGTGTTGCCCACCTGGTGGCCTGCGCTGCAATGACCTTTGACCTCGATAACGGTAGCCGAGATCTTGCTGCCTATGCCAGGATCCTTGGCCATTTGACTTTTCTCCCTTCGAAGGGTTTTGAAGAGGCCTTCGCCGTATGTTCCAGTTGTCCTGCCGTTCCCCGCCACGTTTGGGCGGGGGTTTTTGTTTTTGAGAGGGGCCTTCCCCTTGGAACGTACCGTTTGGGTTTTGTAACCCCCGTAGGCCAGCATGGCGCAGACCGGGCCGGTCTTCACCGACACGCGGGGGAACTGGGCTCAGGGTCATATTCCCACGGTGGCGGCCTACGGCATCGTCAGCGGCTTTGACTCGTCCCACTTCGGCCCGAACGACCTGGTCACCCGGGAGCAGATTACGGCGATGGTTGTGCGGGTGGCCAAGTTGGCGCCGGTGACCGGCGAGTTGTTCTTCGAAGACGCGGGCCGGATCGATCCGCGGGCCAGGGAGGATGTCATCACCGCGGTGAAGGACGGTATCATCAACGGCTACCCGGACGGCACGTTCCGACCGTTTGCCAACGCCAACCGGGCGGAAGCGGTGACGGTTGTGGCTGGGATATTGAAGTAGCCACGGTGGGGAAAGGGCACGGTTTCCTGGAAGGCGGCTGGGTTGTATCCAAGCCGCTTTCTTTCCTTCCGGTAGGCGGATCTCTCTCAGCCAGGTCCATGACGCGGCCAGTAGTGTGCCGGTGTTTCGGTTTCCGAGCCCAGTCAAGCCGGCCGTTCAGGTGAAAAAACCCATTCTTGTCAGTCGGCCAGGGTTGTGGTAGTGTATACGTAAGACAGCACGGGCGGCATCTTGGGTTGGGTAACGATGGGGAAGGGGGTTGCCCCTGTGGATGACGCCCGGGCGAAACACGACCAACTGTTCAAGCGCCTTCTCGAACTATTCTTAGCCGAGTTCATGCAGGCGTTCTTTCCCGAAGCCGCCCGGCTGATAGATTTTCAGGAAATCCACTTCGAGCCGGAGGTCGTCTACACCGATACGCCGCTGGGAGAGGAGCGTAAGCTGGATGTCCTGGTAAAGACCAGGTTGACAGGGGAAGACGGGCTGATCCTGGTTCACGTCGAGCCCCAGGCCTACTACCAAAAGGGCTTCAACGAGAGGCTGTTCCGGTATTTCAGCCACCTGTACTACAAGTACGGGTTGCGGATATTACCGGTAGCGGTATTCACTTACGACCAGGTGCGGGATGAGCCGGACAGCTTTGAGCTTGGTTTTGAATTTCTGGATGTCTTGCGCTTTCGTTTCTACAAGCTGGAGCCGAAGAAGCTCGACTGGCGGGAGTACATCAGGAGCGACAATCCGGCGGCCGCCGCTTTGATGAGTAAGATGGGCTTCAAAAAAGAGGAAAGGGTGCAGGTCAAGATAGAGTTCGTCCGTATGCTCGCACGGATGAAACTGGATCCGGCGCGAAGTCATTTTCTGATGAGCTTCTTTGAAAGTTACCTCAAGTTGAACAACCAGGAACAGGAAACATTTGAGCGGGAACTGGGTACACTTGATAAGAAGGAGGCTGAAGCCGTTATGCAATTGACCACTAGCTGGGAAGAAAAGGCCCTGGCGAAGGGGAAGATCGAGGGGAAGATCGAGGGGAAGATCGAGGGGAAGATCGAGCAGACTCAGAAGATCATCAACCGGTTACTGGGTTCTAAATTTGGTGCTGCCTCTGCGGAGATCCAGAAAGAGGTACAACGGATGACCGATCTTGATGTCCTGGATGAAGTCCTGGAAAAGCTCTTTGCCGCCGACTCCCTGGAACAGGCTGAGAAAACGGTCCTGGGGGCTGTGGAGAAGTAAGGTTTGGGATTGAGTGGGCCCGTATCTTCCGGCCGAACAACGGCAACCGGGGCCGACTATCATAAATTGCCAGACCGGAGACGCACCATGGAACACATCACTCCGAAGGAAGCCGCCGGAAAGTCGTTCTCTGATTAATTGGCCTTCCCTAATGAGCATTTCGAGCATTCTAATTGATTGTAACTGTTGCCGGTACACCAGGGAATTATCCTCCCTCAATCTATCAGCTAAGGGACTGACGGTGGGGAGTATTTGTTTCGGCCTGAATCAGGGTAGCTGTAATGCCACGTTTTGGTATCAAACAAGGCGACAGGTAAGCACCAAGAGGTGTGGAGGGAATTAAATCAAACCAATTTCTTGTGTCGGAGGTCTGAATAGGTTTGTTTACATCGTAATAAGTACCGTTAATATCTAAGTGGCTTCCAGTGTCTGTCATTCTTAATACCATTTCATCCCCGATAAAAAATACGTAGGAATATGTGTAGCCCGCGGTCGGCCGCCGATCAAAAGACCTATGGTAACTTCTGTTGTCTACAAAGGCAAGAAACTCGCTGATCTTGTGTTTGTCCGTTGTAGAAGCTCTTCTCCCATTGGTTCCATCGGTCACAACGATCTTTGTTATCCTCGTGCAATTCGCGCCCAGTAAATCGGCAAAACTCTTTTGATCGCTGTAAGTTGTCAGAGCCCGTACTGCGAACCATAAGCCGATGGACATCAATGCTAACGACAGAGCAATCAATAACGATCTTGATCCTCTCAAGACCATCCCCCCGACCCGGTCGGCGCTACTTCCTTCCCCGTCCCTGCCTGACCGGTTCGCTATCTGCCCGGACCATCCCCTCAGGGGCTTTTGATCGTAATTTTCCCGTGATCAATAACTATCAGGTACGCCTGACCCAGTGGCCGGCCCCAGCGGTCCCGGACACTGGCCGGGATCAGGATCTGAACCGGGCCCTGCGGTAGGGGGCCGGCGAAGGAAACCACTATGGTGTTCCCCTGGCGGGTCACGGTATAAGGCGGGGCGGCTGCCGGGGGAGCCACAGCGGAAAAAGTCCGGGTCGGGCCGGTCAGTGGGTGGCTCGGCGCCAAGTCGTCGGAGTGTTTGATGGCCGAAGAGCCGCCGGCCGCTGGTGCAGGCAAAGACTGGGCCGTTTGCGGAAGGGCGGGATTTGCGCTGGTTGCGGGACCGCCTCTCGCGGGTCCGAATTCCGGTCCGGCCAGGGAATTGGCTGTCGCTTGGAGGGAAAGAGGGGCGGCGGGCGAGGAACTGCCTACCCGGGGTGCGTACTCCGGCCCGGCCGTGATCCCGGTTTTCGTTACGGTCTCCGGCCAGGAGGTGCCGTCCATGGGTTGGTTAAAGGTCAGTTCCAGGCGGTTGCCCTGGGCGACGGCGGCGGCCAGCAAGGCGGGTCGTTGCCACAGGGGGCCCAGCCAGAGATTGGCGGCGGTAAAGGCTACCAGGAGCGCCGCCGCCGGCCAGAGGAGGCGGCCGTTTAATTTGCGCCGGGTGCGGTAAGTCTTTTGGATTATGTCGTGTTCAAGCCCCGCCAAAAGGTCCGGGTCGGCCAGGTCCGGCAAAGCGCGCAGAACTTGGGCGGATTTTTCAAAGGCATCCTTGACGAGCCGGCAATGCGGGCATTCGGCCAGATGCCGGAACATTTCGTCGTTGGCCCCGGGACTCAGTTCACCGTCCAGGGCAAGCGATGTTTGGTATTCCCAGTAGCTGCAGTCAGCCAACGCTAATTCGCCTCCCCTTTCTCCAGAGCCCGGTGCAGGGCCAGTCTGGTACGGTATAGCCGGGACCGGACCGCCTCCACGGTGAAACCGGTGATGGCGGCGATTTCCTGGTACGAGGCGTTGTTCCTTTCGCGCAGGAGGAGAAGAGCCTGCTGTTCGGGCGGCAGGTCCCGGAAGGCGGCGAGGAAGCGGGCCGTGAACTCCTTGGCCAGGTAGACCGTTTCCGGATTCGCGTCGGGGCTGCCCCGGTCCGGGAAGTCCGGGACCGGGTACGTGCGGGCCGCGTTGCTTTTCCGGTGATGGTCGATACACAGGTGGTAGGTTACCTGGTAAAGCCAGGGCCTGACTTTGTCCTGGGCCACCCTGGCCCGGAATAGGCGCAAAAAGACCTCCTGCACCAGGTCCCGGGCCTCCTGGCAGCCTACCAGCCGGGCCGCGAAATTGAACAGAGCGGGAGCCCAGGCGTCATAGATGGCCTCAAATTCGTCCTCGGAATGTGCCACAGCTTAGTTCCTCTTGGCGCCGAGTCTTAAGAAGCATTCTGATCAATAAGAGTTCTCCAGGGTTACGGAGGCGGTTACCTGCAACTGGCCCGGCTGGACGGCGGTGGACGGAGCCGCCGCACCGGCCTCCTGCATCGATCCCTGGAAACCTCTTCCATAAACCGGTACGATATCCGGACCGCTTTCGGTCACTTTGGTCACCGGCCCCAGGGGTTTGCCGAGTTGACTGGCAATGGCCTGGGCCTTGGCCTGGGCATCGGCCACGGCCTGCATTAGGGCCTGCCTCTGGTAGTAGGCGATGTCGGTACGCTGGAACTGGATGGAGTTGATCCGGTTGGAACCGGCCGCCACCATGGAATCGAGAAAGGGCCCGAGGGAATCCAGCTTGTTTACCGTAACCGTGAAATAGCCCGACGCCCGGTAGCCGTTCACCTTGCCGTTGTTGTCATAGGACGGCGAGAGGTCGTAACCCGAGGTGGCAATGTCCTTTTGGTCTATGCCGGCCGCCAGAATGGTCTTTTGCATCGCGGCCGTATCCTGCGCCAGGGCGGCCTGGGCCTGGGCGGCGGTGGCGGCATCCTCTTCCGCCCCGACGGTTACCAGGGCCTGGTCGGGGGCCACTTCCACCGTACCGGTACCGTTGACCGTGATGGCGCTGCCGCCAGTGGCAGCCGTGGTCGTGTCGGCTGCCCGGGCCGGGCTTGTCCCGGCATGGAAGGCTACCAAGCCCAGAACCAGCGCTAACGGCAGGAAGAATAATACCAGGTTCCTTTTGTACACCAAATTGTCCCTCCTTCTCTTATCCCATTGCACCTATTATCTTGAGAGTTGAAAGTTTTACTGGCTTAAGCGGCATGGTCGCGGTACCAGTATTGGGTACGCCGCCGTTTGGCCATTAATATCCGGAATATCAGGCAGTTACTGAAATCGCCGAA
>Ga0307376_10003065_pt1 | contig 15815 bp, 24 predicted proteins | sample TR2MG_FD_202536 | JGI IMG/M metagenome (GOLD analysis project Ga0307376, IMG submission 202536) | Soil microbial communities from Risofladan, Vaasa, Finland - TR-2 | ecosystem: Environmental > Terrestrial > Soil > Coastal area > Acid sulfate soil | place: Finland: Risofladan, Vaasa | collected...
GCAAATGATGAGCAAAGACAAAATCGAAATTACCAGTCCAGCTAACATCCATATTACAAGCATCTCCGTATGCTACAGGTCTGCCTTTGTTTTTAGCATAGTCTACGTATGACGGTGATATCTCTATACCCATAGCTTGATCACAACCAATCTCTCTTAACCACTCTGGAAATTGTCCATCTTTTGTTCCACAATCTAAAACCTTCCATGTCTGCCAATCACTATAACCAAGTTTTCTATAATCATATCCAAGTTTAAGTAAAGCCCAATCCCATAACCACATACATCTAGATATACTTTCCCAATCCCTCAAAGGATCTTTATTCAAAAATTCCTCTACATAGACATTCTCATAATCCATTCTCTTCTTTTGTTGATCACCAAATTCTATTCTAGGACAATTCCTGAGTACCGGATCTAATTTCCATTTCTGCATTTAACTTTTCCTCCGCAATCATTAAGGATGTTTTTGCATTATCCAATTGTGCTGTTAATATTTGTATCTGTCTCCGTTTTCTTGCTCTAAAATTTTCAAGTGCTTCTTTTCTTGTTGGAAAGGCAAATCTATTTCTTGCAGTTTTAGTTATCCATTTCTTTTCATCAAAACAAGAGAATAACTTTATCCAATAACCACAAGGAGTTTCTTTGACTAGATCAAAAACCCTTTCTCTAACCTTAATACCATATACAGTTCTCTCATCTTCAAATCTATAAAATTTCAAAACCATTTATCCCTTTCAGCTTGATTAAATAACAAGTGAGTTATATTTTGATCATATCCAAACCTCTTTTTATTTGTAATAATAGAATCGAATATAAACCCATCCTTATGTCTCTTTGTAGCCGCTTGCCAGTCACAGTACATCTCCGTAAAGTCAACAATGTTCATAGTTAACATGCCTTTTTTGAAAAATTCTGGATGATGTCTATTCTTTGAGTAATGATTATCTATAGAAGGTTTAATACTTCTAAGTGATTCCTTATACTCCTCACTACCATAAGTAGAATCCTTTAGCTTATGAATTACTTTTATAAATCCCTTTGCTTCGGTAGGAGTATACTTGGATAGATCATGAGTAATTGCCCTCCATATCAAAGCCTTTACTACCTTGAATATATACCAGCTAACCCATAGTTTATGTTTTGTAGTTCCACCATAATGAATAAAAAAATTAATTATCTTCCTCATATCACACTCCTGAATATCTCTCTTTCATTTTCAGTAACCTTTTCCCATGTCCAGTTTTTCAATATCGTTTGCCTAGCGTTTCTTCCCATTTCAAAACATCTCTTCCTATCTTCTTTTAGTTCCTTAATTTTTTCCACATATTCATTAACATTCAAATCTACTAAAAATCCGTTTACTCCATCTTCTATAAACTCTGGCATATTACCTATCTTGTTTGCTATAATGGGCTTGCCACATGAAGCCGCTTCCAGAGCAGGATTAGGAGTACCATCAATCGTTGACGCTACTATGTAGGCATCTGCTTGATTATAAAATTTTCTCATCTCATTTGGAGGTAAAGCGTTTGTATAATTCCTATCATTTATTATAAGGTCTACTCCTGCAATATCACAAGCTGGTTTAATATAATCTGGAAGTCCTTTCTGATAAACAGGTTTACCCACATATGCTACAATAAATTTTTCTCTTTCTTCGAATTCCCTTTCTGGATAAAATACTTCTGGATCTACACCCCTTGGAGCATAGAAAGTTTGCCCATCATATAAACCTTTTAACTCATTCAATGATATAATATTATTTGCTCCTACTGCTTGACATTTACCGGATAATTTTAGGAAATTATTGATACCTTCTCTACTATTCATTCTATTATAAAAACATTCTTTAATAACAGGCTTTCCAGTTACTATAGTTATTACTTTATTATTACCATTAAGAAATCTCTTAACTCCTTTCTTCACAAGCATTGTATGAAATAAGAAATAGAATAAATTGTAGTCATTCCCCAAACGGCTTTCTAAATGAAATCTTCTGAAATCATCAAAGTCAATTTCACCTACAGGATTGAGTTGTTTAACTTCAATATATTTTTTGATATCAGCTTTAGAAAAATAATTAAGATTTGACTTAATTTCATATTGACTAAATTCATTATCATCCACTATATCAAATTCAAATTCATCAGAAAGGTATTTCTTAATATACTCCGCACGTACCCATCCTCCCCATCCTTTAACATCTGATATCAACATTATCCGCTTCTTCAATTAAATCTCCCTGTCTAAAATTTCCTCTAGTTCGTCTATAATTATTGTACCTCCTTCTTCCCACATTCCATGATCTTCAACATCTGCTTCAACATACTCTTTTCCTTTCTGAGTTATTTGTTGGCAGTAAATATTATCATCTTCGTCTTTATATAACATTACTATATTCTTCATAGATCAAATTCCTCCTCTGTAAATGTATCTGTTTCGATTACCTTTGTCTTTAAAAACTTTTCTCCCATACAATGACCACAACATCCATGAACACCCTCACTATCTGGATAACCATTACGTTTTTTAAAAGCTAAATCATCTGGATCTGGATGTCCTATACCACATTCACATATACGCTCCATAAGAAATCTATCATCTCTCCAATGAGTAGGCCAGTCTTTCATGATATGATCAGATGGATTATGAATACAACAAAATTCACCGTCACATTTATCTTTATCATGAACTTTAATTTTTTGTCCTGTACCTGTAATATATTCTTCCATTACAACTCCTTGACTCTCTGTATAACCTCTGCCATTCTGACTTTACAAGAATGGTTTTGTTGAATGTAGTCAAATGCTTTTTTCCTCATAGGCATTGTATCTGTATTTAATATCTCCTGCCATAAATATTTTACATCATCAACTCCTTGTTGATCATAATTATGAAATGAATAATATAAATCCATTGGTATAATATTATCAGTATTCGGAAACTTCCTCATAATCATACATGCTCCGCTACCTAGATATTGAAAAGGTCTAACGTCCATATATCCATCTATCTCATATCCAACACAAAGTCCTAGTATACATTTAGCAGAAGCAGAAAGCTCATGACTTCTCTTTCTCAAATCATTAGATGATTGGGTTTGAAATATTTTTAAAGGTAATACTCTTTGTAGATCTTCTATAAATTTAGCTCTATTATCTTTCCATCCTGTACGGTGAGCTTGCGGAGATCCAGTAAATACTGGTTCTTTAAAAGATAATTCTGGAACTGGTTTTGCCATTGAGTCATAGCAAAGAGAAGAATACGGCATGTAGTAAACTGGAATATTCCAAGCTTTATGGCAATTTCTGGCAAGAGCATGAGTGCCGACAAATGCCACTTGATAAGCACCATCAACACTACCCATATACCTATCTACTTCTCTGGCATCGTTACAAGTATGTGCGAAGATTGTTCCAACCTGTTTATGGACATCTCTGTACATCTGGAGTACTGATTCTACAGGGTTTACATTAACATGGAAACTCAAATGTGTAAAAACCATATCAGCTTTTATATCTAAAAGTATTTGTTTGATATTAGATAATGGAGTTGATTTATAGTCAATCTGATATACATCGACTCCGTTTCTTTTAAGTCCTTGTCTATAAGTCTTTACGAACCATGAGTAATCAAGTTTGGTATTTCCCAATATAACAGCTTTCATATAGTCATTTCCTCCGCAGTTATAAATTCCGGTAGCTTTTTTTCTGGTATAGTCCAAAAGGCTCTTTCTTCATAATACTTTCTTCTTACTTCTTCTTCTCTTTCTAAATATAATATTCTTTCTTCTTCATCTCTTTCTATTGCTTCATGTTTTATTTCCTTGAATTCCAAAACATATAAAAGTTCAAAAATAAATTCTAAATCTCTTTTATCTTGCCATGATCCTACACGAATCCAATTTCCTTTATGATGACCCTGTAAAATTTCTGGACTACTTATATATCTACACTCTAGATCTATAGAATCTTTTAAAGAATGTTCTTTTAATAACCTACTATAATATCTATATTGATTATGATCACAAGCCAATATCCATAGACGTTCTTTTTTAAGATTATCTGGAGTCCATCTATTCATATACATCTCCGTCCACTCATTCATTATTACTCACAATCAAAATACTCATTTATTCTATCCTTTACTTTACGTTCTATTATAGCAATCGTATCGTGAATAGCTCCACCATGAGACATAAGTAAAAGATGGTCTTGAATAAATCCTCTCTTCTCACCCATGACATTAGAATGATATCCAAAAGTAATGACTATACCTTGTGGTTTAAGAATTCTAATTATCTCATCCTTCACCTGATTAAAAGGACTGGATACAGCACCTTCATATTTTGTCATGCTCTTTCGGTAAGCATACGGAGGATCTAGTATAATGGTATCAAAAGGTTTATCATCCCAACTCTTCACCATCTCAAGAGCGTCCATGTGATAATGTGCTGGCATATCTTCACGTAGATCATTCCTTACTTCACGGCAATTAAGAAATGTCTTACCAGCAAAGAGATTTAAAGCAGTTCCTTCAACATTAGTTTCTACCCATTCTCTTATCCGTCTATTCTCAAATGTATATCTCCTTAACGGAGTTTTCATATAAGTGAATTTCATCATAATATATAAGTAGGTCTATCTGGTTCTTTTACATAACATCCAGTTTCACAATGGTTCATGACAGACTTGACTCCATTTACACATCCTCTTCTAGTATTATATCCTTCTGAAACTGCAATTATCTTACCATTTTTAGCCTTTAGTCTCCATCTCCATTCATGTTTAGTATCTTTATAAATTTCGAATATTCCTCTTCTATATTCTTCTTCTGGAGAATCATCCCATAGTTGCGGCATCGTCACCCTCCTTAACAAATATATTTTTAAACATATTTCTATAATTCTCAGCTTGCTTTTCCCAAGTCCAATACTTCTCTACTGTTTCTCTTGCCTTTTGACCCATCTTAATCATCTTGTCTCTATTGTTTTGTAGCCATTTTATTTTTTCTACATACTCATCAATATTACGATCTACAAGAAATCCATTTACTCCATCTTCAATAAATTCTGGCATATTACCTATACGATTAGAAATTATAGGTCTTCCACATGAAGCCGCTTCTAGAGCAGGATTAGGAGTACCGTCTTCTACAGAAGCAACAATAAAAACATCCATCTTCTGATAAATTTGATACATCTGATCATGAGGTATTTTGTTTTGCCACGTAACTACGCTTGTTACGCTTTCCGCTCCTGCTTTTTGAATAGCTGGATATATATATTCTCTTTGTCCTTTTTGTGGACACTCTTTTCCTACATGACCAACTATAATTTTTTTTCTTTTCTTTTGTATTGGTTCTACTACTCTAAAAAGATCGGCATCCACTCCATTAGGTAGATAATAAACATCTGGAAATCCCATCTCAATTAACTCATTATAAAGCATCATACTATTAGCATGTACGTTACCAGCTTTCTTCATTTGAGGTTGAATAACATGTCTAGGTCTATGTGCTGTAACTCCTGTAACCCTTTTGAATCTAGGGATACCAAGAATGTAATCCACATAAGTATAACCGAAAGTAAAATAAAGATCATAGTCATTTGCTGGTATATTATAATGACTTATACATCCCTTACCGATAACACAAATAACATCTATATCATATTCATCAGATAAATACTTTTCTAAGTATTTTGATTTGATCCACCATGCCCAATTTTTAACATCTGCCATAAATAATATTTTAGGTTTTCTATAAGCAGGAACGGAGATCTTCATATTTTTAACTACTATAACTCCGTTATCTGTAGCTTCTGTGGATTCTATAGTTTCAACTGGTTTACTTGGAACAAAAAATTCATCTTCTTTAACTGAATAATTAAGTCTGAGTTTATCCTCCAATTGTCTTTTACGAACTCTATCTTTATGTGTTTTTGCTTTTTTATCTTTTAATCTTTCTAGCTCATTTTTAAGTTTTTTTAATTTACCATCATTCATGAATCCAACTTCTCTTGCTAGTTTTTGACTACCGAAATATTTCATAATCTGCCTTTTTAATTCTTCTAGTTCTACATTATTCATAACATTTCCTTATAATGTCAGAAGCATATTCAACTGTAAATTCTGGAAAGAATTTTTTTATCCTATCGAATATATCTTCAATAACTACCGCATTAACTTTATTATATAAACCTATATAGTAATCCATTTCTTTTATATCTGTTACTATAAGGTTTTTAAAAATAGAATGAAAAAATCTATGCTCCTCTGGTAATAAAGGAATACACCCATGATTCATAGCAATAAAATATACAGGATCAAAATAACCAATATCACAAACATTCTTTGTACTATGAATGACTGTAAAATCAGCAACCGTATAATCTGGTAATACTTTTCCTTCTATGAAAATTAAATTGTTCTTTTTATATTCATCTTTTTTAAAATTTGCTATATCAGACCTTGTATAATATGCTACTTTTTTATCTGGATAATATCTAGCATACTCCATATACCATTTTTCAAATGACTCTATTCTATACTCTAAATTTTTAGATATATCAATAACATTATATAATCTATCTTCTGTATCTAAAACTGAATAGTATGAAGTCCATTCTGGTAGGTATACGAATTCTGATCTACCTGTTACCAATGCTGGCTCAAACATAAATGTCTTGAATTTTTTCATCCAAGATGCTTCTTGATGAGTAACAGAAAAATGCCTATCGAAAATTACTACAGGAATCTTTTTAACATATCTCTCAACCAATTGCGCTTGATAGATAAAGTCTTTTTCAAGAGTAGGTGGAACCCAATCAAGAAAAAGACCATCTATCTTAGCGACATTTGACCCTACCTCTAGTAATTGAAATGGTAGATTAAGTTTTTCCAGAAACACTTCATCTGGTGATTTAGAAAATATACCTATCATTTTTTATTCCTATGGTAAGATTTTCTTTTTACCTTCTTTTTTTGTCTCTTTCTTCTTTTCTACCTTTTGAGGTTTCGAACTAGCAAGAATCTTTTCTCTAACATTCTCACTTAAATGATGAACTGCTCCCTGCCATGACAACGTATCAATCTTAAACCCCTTAAATCCCTTAATTGATTCTTTAAGAAATTTAGCTAATGATTTAACGGCTTCTTCGCTAGTTGTGGCAACAATACCAGCAGACCAGATACTATCTTGACCATCCATTTCATAATCAATTTTAAATAAACTTACCCCATGTTTTTCTTCTTCTCTTTGATCCATAATACTTACTCCTCCTTTGTGTTTACAGAGTGGCTTTATAATACTTCACGTAAGAAGTATATAGGAATCGAACCTATAATATCCAGTATGGTTTTTGCTGAAACCACTCTTGTTTAGTTATTTATCTTCTTCTAAATTATCAAATACCGGAGCATAGGAAACATCTTTTCCTACTATAGCAACAACCTGATAATAAGATATTGCATCTCCAACTGTTTTATGTTGTTTTTGTGCTATTACATTTTTACCATATAGAAAAAGATCCCCTTCTTTCAAATCGTTCATTTCCTCTTCTTCTTCTATATCTCTTAACTTTTGAAATTCTGTCTGTCTCATTTCATCCTCCGTAAGATTTCATGAAAGCTTGGAACATCCGTATTTTGAGTTATCTTCAAATCTTCATATGGATTCAATAATCTTCTAGTAAGTTCCCTTTCCGCTCCATGTACTCCATCAATCCAATTAGAGATAGACGTATATCCTATTTCACCCCTGAGTAATAGTTGACCTACAATTTCACTAATTACATAATTCAAGTCTCCTTTAGAAGATATGTATGTAGATAGTTCTTTAATCGCTTTATCAAATTTATGTCTAGCTGATTCTTCTATATACGGCACTTTTTATTCCTCCTTCTTCTTCACAGTTTTTAGCTTCTTTGGTTCTTTAACTTCTTCATCTTGTAATAATTCTTCTGCTTGCTGTATCTCTTGACTAACACTTGAATAGCCTGTATTTGCAAGCCAACCATCTATATCTTTTAAAAGGTCTTCGAATCCATCTTCTGAAAGTGCCTTAGTTGCATTAAGAAGCCCTTGCCCTAATCTTTCATCATGATAACTATACCATGATCCATTCTTTTCAATCAATTCAGCATCCACTCCCAATTCGACAATACCAGCAAATGGCTGTACTCCATCTTTGTAATCAATCATAACCGTAGATGTCTGGTAAGGTGGATACATTCTATTTTTCAAAGTAGTAGCTGTAATCTTATTTCCAAGAACAGGCCCACCTTTGACTTCCACCAAAGGCTCTTTTTTCAATGTTATAATGATAGACGGAAATAACTTCATTGCCTTTCCACCACCAATTTGATCTGGCATAGGAACTTTAGAAGGTTTACCATAATAATGTCCGGTAGCAATTCCAATCGAATTCTGATTTATACAAACATTTAAAAATAACTTCAATGTGCTACGAATTTCCTTCTGTAATAATCCCTGATCTGCTTTTGGTTCTCCATCTAAAGCATCTTTATATGATTTAAGCCTATCTAACCCACCTACGGAATCAAGACCAATGACTAGTTTCTCTTCACCTGATTCTTTAATTTGAGCAAGAATAGATTTTACTTCGCTAATCCAAGGAGTATATACATAAAAAAGATTATCAGTATCAAGACCCCATCTTTTACAAAATGCTTCATCAACACCACCTTCTGTATCTATAATAACTGGCTTATATCCTTGCTTTTGAGCATTAACCATACAAAGCACCATGAAACTTGATTTCATCGTATGTTCAGGCCCGACAATAGCTACAAGATTACGTGAAGGAATTCCTTTATCTAATGAACCTGATAAGATCCTGTTTAAATCTTTACACGGTGTACTGATAGAAAATCTATCTTTAGCTAGATTACTTTGAGACATAACAGAAGCATGGACTCCTGCAACATTCTTGTTTATGCTCTTTTTTAGTTTTTCAAAAAAATCATCATTAGCCATTTTATCTCCTATAAGTTTACAATAAATTCTTCTTCCTTTATAAATTCATACCCTTCTAAATCTTTCCGATCCTTCTCTCTTCCAAGTTTTAATTTCCATTGAATTATTTGATCTAAATCCTGTAATTTAATACCTTCTATCGTATCTCCTTCCTTTGTATATGAAGCAAGAAATAAACAATGTTTATAAGGATCATCAACTACTAGTGATATATATTCATCCGAAACTACATTTTTTTCATATACTATAAAATCAAGATCATGTATTTTTCTCTTTTTAATTACACCATATAATATTAATGCCAGACTACCACATAATAATCTTTTTGTAAACCTACCTTGTATTTTTCTTACTTGATAAATAGCATTTTCATATCCAGAAGTAATAGAAGTTGAAGTTAAAGAAGAAGAAGATAATGAAATTCCAGTCATACGGTTAACTTCACCGTATTCTGATATATGTTGTTCAACTCTGTACCTAGTAAAACTCATATCTCTACCCTGCTATATCCATTTTCTTTTATGACATGATACCTGTTATCTATTAGCTCATTATCAATTTCAGATCTATGAGAAATAATGAAAAATTTACCATTGGTTTCTCTTTGCTTTACCCTTACTATCTTTAAAACTTCACCAATCCCTTGACCATCAATACTACTATCAAGCAATTCATCGAATATTAATAAATCTGGAAAAATACCAGCTTGTGTCCTGGCAATGTCCAAGAATCCAAGTTGAATAGCTAAGTCAATTCCCCTACGTTCTCCCCCACTCAAGGAATCATAAGTAGCGTTAGCAATCCCTGGCCCCTTAATATCAATATCTAACCATTTATCTATCTTAACATAAAAAGAATAATCCACTTCTGACAAGTAGTAATTTGCTTGTTGATTGAGATATGGCATAATCCTTGATATCATATGCTGTTTAATATTCTCATCTTTTAATTGACCCTTAATAGCATTAAGATAATCCTTTAAAGTATTAAACTTAGCTGTACTTTCGTTTAGAGATTGTAAATTAGACAATATTTCTTGAACTTTAGCTTGCTGTTCTTCAATCATTTTTTCAAATGATTTTATATTCTGCTTCTCAATCTTTACTTCTTTTTGTAGATCCTCTAATTCCCTTTCTTTGGATTTTATCTTTTTAAACTCTTCTGTTAAATCTATCCATTTATTATGTATAGGATTTACTTCTTGAATGGTCTTTTCTTTCAACTCTTTTTTCTTCTTGTATAAAATTTCTAAATTATCTACATGTTTTAATAATTCATCTTTTAATTCACCACTATCTTTTTGAGTAACATTTTTAATTTGACTTTTGAGTTTTAAAATATATTCCTTGAGATCTTGAAGAGCTTCGATTTCATTATTTAAGTCTTCTAAAGCTAAATCAATCATTCGTATATCTTCTAAAGGAGAAACAGTCTTTTTCTCCCTACTAGTTATTTTCCTTTTAATTGAAGCAATTTCTTTACCATAATGAGCTTTTGAGTCTGTAACATCAGATCCACAAACAGGGCATATTCCTGTTTTTAATTGTTCCTGATTTTTCTCACAATTCTTTAAATCCGCATTAAGCTCTATAATCTCTTTATCAATTTGACTACATAATTCTGCATACTTTTTTCTACTTTCTATTTTATCTTCTTTATGGCTCTTTAATAATTTAATCTTATTAGTTAACTGTTCTTCATTGCCTTGTTCGTTTTCAATTTTAGCAATGTTCTTTTCAAGCTTTTTATTTTCCTCTATGATGGTATCAAGTTTTTTGACTTCTTCAATATCATCTTCAAGACGCTCTATCCTTACCTTTAACTCTGTTTCCTTAGTTTCAATTAACTGAATTTTATTCTGTAATGATTTTTCACTTTCCTCAATTTTCTTAGATAATTCTTCTATTTCTTCTTCTATCTTTGGATTATCTTCAACCATTTCTTTAAACTTTAATTCCAATTCTGCTAACTCTTTTTCAATGGATACTTTCTTTTTTACCTCATCTTTAAACTGTTGAATCATTTTCTTAGAGCTTTCAATATTCTCAAGATTAGATGCAATTTTAAGCTCCGTTTCTCTTATCTTTCCTTCTATATTTCTTAGCTTCTCATTACAAATTTCATTCATTCTGGAAAATATAGTAAGGTCGAACATTCTCTCCATTAGCTTACGCTTTTCTGGTTTATTCATAGAAAGAATATTAGCAGATGAATTAGCATTACTATGAACAAGACTAGTAAACATCTTCAAGTCCATTCCAAAAATATCATCTTCAAACATGGTCTGATAATCCTTAACATGGGCATCCTGATCTAACAAACTTCCGTTCTTGTAAATCTCCAACTTATCAGGCTTTATAGATCTCATTACTTCATATTCATTATTACCAACATCAAACCTAAATACTACTTCACAATTCTTCTTATTCTTCCAATTTACTATCTGATCCTTTTTTATATTCCTTGCTGTCTTACCATACAACGCAAAAATGATAGACTCCAAAAATGAGCTTTTACCAGCACCATTTGACTTATTTCTTGAAGCATCCCATCCAGTAACAAAGTTCAATCCATTATGCAATGGAATATCCATCCATTTTGAACCAAAAGATAAAAAATTTTTAAAAGCAATTTCTTTACAATTAATTTTCATTTTTTTCCTCTTCAAAAACATATGTAGATGTTTTCTCAAATCCACATCTTAAACATTTAATCTCCTGTTCCCACTTAATAACTATAGGAGCATCTATACTTGGATACCATTTATCATCAACAATAGTATTATGACCAATTAACCAACATATAAATTTATTAAATTTTTTCATTTACAATTTTAATCCCCTCTTCTTTAAATATCTTACATATTCTTTTTGTCTCTTCCATACAAGCCTTATTCCATCCTTCTTGAAAATCACTTCTTTCTTTATAAACCCATTTATCACCATTCTTTATAGATTTAGGATATATACCTATATCATCATCTATTATTCTATTCAAAGCTCTATAATATTTTTCACTTCTTTCCCTATACCATCTCCATAAACCAAATGAAGAAGAAACAAATCCTATTAAAAAAAATAATATAGATATACCTGTCAATACCCATGCATTTACTTCTATTGTCATCATATGTCTGCTTCTCCCATTAACTTATTAAACATTCCTATGAGGAAAGGAACCTTAATATTCTCTGGATATGTTTGAGCTTTCAAATACTCCGTTATCATTTGTTGCCTATTTTCTATTACAGTTTCATCTACTTCTATATCTTCATTTTCAATCTTTGTAAAGTCAATAGAACAAGCAAAGGGATCTGCTCCCATTACTATATCAACCAATTCTTGATTCTTTACAGTTCCATAATCTTTATCAAATACTATTCGAATAATATTCCCTTCTATCTGTTCACTAAGAAATTCTTTACTGACATCAAGTTCAAGATTATATGAGCGGATCTTTTTGAACTTCGGGGCTTTATCATATTCTATGAAGTCAAGTTTACCATCTTCAAATGTATAGAATCCTCTTACACCATCTACATCATGAAATGTTTGACCATACGGAGAACCTAGATATATAACATTACCTTGTTTAGAAGGAGTATGAAAATGACCGGACAATACCATATCAAAATCTTTAAAACTCGCAACATCCATACCAGTCTTACATATATAGCTATCATTCATATGAAACCCATTGATAGCAAAATGACCAAAGCAGTATTTGGGATTAAAATTGGAATCAAATTCTATAGGCAATCCCCAGGGAACTAGTAAAATATCATCCACTATTGTAGGTTCATCTATAATGTCTATATGATCATATTTGTTAAAGAGTTCTAAGCTAGTTGGGTGTATTTGATTTTTGAAGTAACAATCATGATTGCCTACAATAATTCTGGTATGCATATCTTTAACTCCAAGAATTTTAGCTATACGGTGTGCTACATGTTGAGTTTTTGTATTAAGACTTTTACGATTATCAAAAAAATCTCCTCCAATAATTATTTGATTAAGATTATTAGAATGACAATATAATACAACATCTTTGAAAAATTGTAAAATTATATCAAGCCATTTATCCGAATCCTGGTGTAATCCTAAATGTATATCTCCGAAAACTACATATCTCATTCAACAAATTCCTTTATTATATTTTTTATTTTTTCTTTATTTCTAATCCATCCAGTATAGTATATAATTAAAAACTCAATTCCATTTCTTATACAAAATTTTTCTTTTATTTTATCATTTCTAATTTTATCTTTACTAGAGTGCCAATATTCACCATTTACTTCAATAGCTTTTAATCTATCTGGCATCCATATATCCAACTCTAATCCTCTTCCCGTATATGGACTTTTAATCATTGTTCTATCATTAGATTCATAATTAATATTTAAGTTATCTAAAAATTCACAAATTTCTACTTCCGTTTTTGATCTACCCAATTTAGCACAATAATAACATCTTGATCCTTTTTTCCAAGATCCCCATTCTATTTTATGTACATGATCTTTAGAACATTTAAATTTAATAGGTTTATTGCTTTTATATCTATCTTCCGATGTAAGAATTTCATATCCTTCTTTCTCAAAAGATTTTTTTATACTCAAATAATATGTTTTTGATCCACTACAATACGGGCATCTTTGACCTCTTCTAAATTGAGCATAATCAATTGTATGTATATGACCATTAGAACAAATATAACTTAATTTAGTTTCTTTCAAAGATTTAAATTCTTCTTTATTAGTAATAATTTTTAAATCTTCTTTTTCGAATTCTTTAACAATATCATCAAACCAAGTAAAAGCACCACTACAGTACGGGCATCTAAACCCAAAATTCCATTTAGAAACAGCATAAGAATATATATGATTTTTAGGACACTTAAATTTAACTTTTGTAGAAGAATTAATATATTTTTCTTTTGGAGTAAGAACCTTATATCCTTCTTTCTCAAAAGACTTTATAACTTCTTCATATCTTATTTTTCTTCCCATAATTATATTTATATAATTATAAGATTTTTTTCCAAAAAAATATTAAATAATCATCAAAGTGAATAATAAATTATAAAAAAATATTATCTCCTATTATGTTATTTAACTTTGCTATCCACTTTCTTCTTTCTCTTTCTCCTTTTCTTTTTCTTTTTCCCTCTAATTACTTGATAGTCAATAGCCGATACATTAAAATATTGTGCTTCTGACCCTTGTTCATAACAACTATCTTGAGTCAAAAAATCTAAGTTTTTATAACATACATCTTTAATATTAGAATGTTTTTTCTGTTTCGCAATAAAATTTAAAAAAGCATTATGGATTATCTTACTGAAATAAGCAAAGGGATTTGATCCCTCATCTACACTACAATTATGCATATACTTTATACAGGTCAAAACTGCTTCACAAACCATATCGTCTTTATACGTATAACCAGAAAAGCTCCCCTTATCGGAATACTTAGAAGCTATCAATAATATCATATTACCCAACGCTTCTGATCTACAACCTGTATCTTTAAACACTTTTATTTCTTTCAACAAACTCGCATTATCTACATAATTCATCTCAGTCTCCGTATCCACGCATTAAAACCCTCTTTCCTCCTTTATTTTTTTTATTACCATTATAGCAATATTTTGTCACTTTGTAAACGTATTATTTTTCTGAAAGTTCCTTTTTCTGGATCTTTTCCACTACTGGAATTAATATACTTTCCGCTTGTCTTAATGCTTCTTCTTTACTACCTATTCCAAGGTCTGCAAGAACGTGAAATGCCATGACATTTTTAGTTTCTCCCATTTCCTTTTGTAGCATAAAAGTTCTATTGTGCATAGCTTCTATATTATCGGCAATGACATTAAAAGCACATAACTCTACTGGAGTTACTTCATTAGTTAAATCATTTACTCTTGTACCCTTTCTATAAAGGACACAATCTTCTCTACACTTTTTAAACTTTGCTAATGGACATTTACCTTTTTCATTTTTATTAGCTAACATATTATACCTCCCTACAAATTATATTTTTTCTTGTAAAGTAAAATTCCTACCTTTTGGTCGCCAAGCGGCATATGCATTATTATTGTTTGTAGTACCACTTCCAGCAACGCTAGTCTTATTAGTCCAGAAATCTTTTGTTCCATTCAAATCATCGTCTGCCGCTGTAACTAACTTAGCCTGGGCTGGCCCATGATTATTATTTCTTGCTAAATAAGAATGATTACCAGCGGCATCATAAGAAGAATCAGCATCACCAGCACCACCATAAGTAAACCATTTATGTAAATGTGACCCACCACTAAAACTAAAAGGATGGTTATGATTTGGTAGAGTCCATGTACCTCCAGCATAGGCAGTACCTCCAACCCCAAGCGGATTAATATAAACAACATCATCTGTTATCAGAACATCATGTAATTTATACCCACTCATAATTGTATTTGAATAAAATAGTATAGCCCCACCTACTGGTACAGATGGATTACTAATACCTCCTTGAGTAGCAGAAGCAATATCTATCCAACCCCATACGTCAGGGCCAGAACTAAGTAAAACACCTATAGATAAAGTTTGAGTATCAAGAGCGAAAATTACTCTCCCTACCCAATCTTCTGATGCTACTGGTTTAGAGTTTAATCTTTCCAGCCAAATTTTTCCTACTGTATTAATTCCATGAAAATCCATATTACTTCTCCTTATTAAGTTTTTCTTCCAACTCTCTTTTCATTTCCGATAGAAAAGAGTTTGACTCAAAAAATTTCATTTTAATCGTTTCTAACTTTTTCTTATTTAACTTCTTTATTTTT